>ENA-ORLM01000170-ORLM01000170.1-human-gut-metagenome-genome-assembly--contig:-NODE-170-length-79913-cov-4.102598_pt1 | contig 79913 bp, 96 predicted proteins | sample MGYA00243063_ERZ508815 | MGnify/ENA primary metagenome ERZ508815 (study PRJEB26277, sample SAMN04329768) | human gut metagenome | biome: human-associated habitat | host: Homo sapiens | place: USA...
ACGGTGAGATCTTCGTGCAGACCAAGGAAAATGAAACGGAGCCGGCGAAGGAAGCCTTTCTGGACTTCCCCGAAAAGGTCTACTGGCCGCAGCTGGTCAAGGTGCTGGAATCGGAAGGCTACGCTGCCGACGCAAGAGACGCGGATATCCTCGTTTCCTGGTGAGCGGCAGAGAAAGGATGTGAAGCAGGAATGAAAACCGGACTTACCATCAAAGAGATGGCACAGGAGCTGCTGCGTCAGAGCAAGGCCAAGCAGGACTATCTGGTGAATACCGGAAGCCTGTCCCTCTCAGTTGCCTCGGACGTGCCGCAGCTTCGCGTCACGGAGGAGGGTACGGACAAGATTGCGCCTCTGGATATTCGTCAGACGGCGCACCGCCAGCTGGGAACCTACCTCGGCATCCCGCAGAAGTATTATGAGCTGATGCGCACGGACGCGCCGGAGCTTTTGGCCTATAACGCCAACTACTGGTTTTCCCAGAAAAACGAGCTTCGGACGCTTCGCACCATAGACGGCTGCGCCCGCGCTTTTCTCAGCAACCGCTACCGCCGCATTGACAATCTGGACATTGCCAGTGTAACGCTGCCCGTCATTGGGGAGCTGCCGGAGGCGCGGTTTGTCAGCACGCAGATCACCGAGGATTTTATGTATATCAAGGTGGTCAATCCCCGCTTGCAGGCGGATGTTGTCCCGGGCGATGTGGTACAGGCCGGCGTCATCATCTCCAACAGTGAGACAGGACTGGGCTCCGTTACCATCCAGCCGTTGATCTACCGCCTGGTATGCTCCAACGGCATGGTGATCAATGACGCCAAGACCCGCCGTAACCATGTAGGCCGTGCCGCGATCAGCGATGAGGACTTTTCCATCTATTCCAATGAAACGCTGCTGGCAGACGATCACGCCTTTGTGCTGAAGCTCAAGGACACTGTCCGGGCCGCCATCTCTGAGGCAAGATTCGCCCAGGCGGTGAATCGCATGCGGGAGAGCACCACAGCCATGCTGGATACCAAAAAGCTCCCCGCTATCGTCAAGCTGGCTTCCTCCAGCTTTGGCATTACGGAGGACGAGAGCAATGGTGTTCTGGAGCATCTGATCACCGGCGGCGATTTCTCTCTATACGGGCTCGCCAATGCCGTGACCCGCTTCAGTCAGGATGTGGAGAGCTATGACCGGGCAACGAAGCTGGAGGAGATCGGGTACAGCGTCATGACGATGTCGCCCGCCCTGTTCCGGCAGATGAATCAAACGGAACTGCTGGCCGCCTGAGCGGTCGGAATATTTTTAAGGAGGACACGATTATGTACGAACAGCCCAATACCATGATGGAGACCAAGACCACATTCCAGATCCCGCAGCTCCTTGACGGCGATGACTTCACCAGCGAAGATCTTGCGGATGATATGGAGGGCCTGCACCTGAGCTTCACCCGCATCAAGATCCCCGGCGGCGGTCATCTGCAGTTTGAGATCCCGTCCGGAAACCCGGATGTGCCGGACTATGCGCCTTATCTGGAGGGTGTCATTCTCTACAGCCACAACTCCAACGCCTACTGGCCGGAGGGCAGCGAGTACGATGATGACCAGCCGCCCCTGTGCCAGTCCTTCGATGGAAAGGTCGGCTACGGTGAGCCCGGCGGCACCTGTGCGGACTGCGTTCTCAACCAGTTTGGCAGCGACGGGAACAACAAGGGGAAGGCATGCAAGAACATGAGAATGCTCTACCTGCTGCGCAGCGGTGAGTACATGCCCATCCAGATCGCACTGCCGCCTACCAGTCTGATGCCCTATACCCGCTTCGTCAATGAAGCGTTCCTCTCCCGCCGCCGCAAGGTTTGCACCGGCGTGGTGCGGATCGGGCTGAAGAAGGCGGTCAGCGGCAGCCACGAATATTGCGTCGCCACCTTTACCAAGATCGCCGATTTCGCCGGGGAAGACCTGGCGCATATCCGCGCTTATGCAGATGGCTTTGTGGCGCAGATCAAGGACATCAACGCGCAGAGAGCACAGGCGGGTGCCGCGGCCTCCAGCATCATCGGGGACGGCGATGTCTCGCATCTGGAATTGCCTGACAATGGCGCACACTTTTCGTTAGGGGCGGTCATTGATGGAGAACGGGAAGAACTTCCCGCCTGATACGATTCCCCGCGCTTATGAGGAAAAACGGGAAACAGGGCCTCCGCCGGAGGCCCCTGTTCCCACTCCCCTGACAGAACCGCAGCGCCGCTTTGCCGCTCAATACCACGCCCTGATCTATGGATTTCTTCTGGAAAAGAAGCTGGAGATCCGGGAGTATTACGATATTGCGGCAATCGGCTATCTTCACGCTGTCCAACGTTATTTTACCGAAAAGAGTCTGCACAGATACCGCTTCTCCACGATTGCGTGGCGCTCCATGAACAGCAGTCTGAATACCTTCCGGCGTCAGGAGCAGCGGCGGCAAAGCCATGAGTTTTCCTGTCAGGCTGCGCATCCGCCGCCTGACGACGCCTTTGATGCCCTTCGGGCAAGATTGCTGCTGCACGATCTGTTTCTCCTCGCGGATGAAGAGCAGGCTCTTTTGATCCGCCACCGTCTGCACGGCTGCAGTCTGGCAGAAACCGCGCGGAGGGAAGGCATGAGCATCAAGCGGGTGCGGCATCGGCTGAAAGCGTTGTACCGCGCCTATTTTGCGCAGGAAAAAACCAAACAGAAGGAGTTGTGACCCATGAAAAATATCCGTATCGTTCACGGAACCCTGATGTATCCGCTGGAGGTCGGCAGCCGCGCCCTTATCTTTGAAGAGGGGCGGTATTTCCACACCTCTACGGTGATCGCCATTCATGGCGTGACGCCGCGGCAGATCCGTTTTGAGACGATGAACTCCCATTACTGCCTGCTGGCTCCCTCCTCGCCGGTCGCGGCTGATGTGCCGGTGACGGTCATGGAGCAGGCGGCGTAACATTTTGGTTGAAAGGCACAGCACCGTTATGGTGCTGTGCCTTTCTGCTATATCTACGGAGGAGGTCGAAAAATGTATGCGTTGGAGTTTCGTGCCGCAAGCCGGAATCACATCTGGATACGCTGCGCGATCTGTGAAACGAAAGCTCCGCTTGAGCGCGTGCGTCAAGGTCAGCCGGATTTGACGCGATGGCGTGTTCTGCGTCTTCCCGGAACGGTGCAGGCTGCCTGTGTTAAATGGAGAAGCGTGCCGCTGATGCGGTACGGCCAAAAATCCGCATAATGATTTGAAAGGAGCATTTACCAGCATGAAATACTGCAATCCGGACACCTGCTCAGAATGCCTCTATATCGGAGAGGGCGACAGCATCTGCGAGATCTCCCATGAACTGGTGTTGGACAACTGGCAGAGCGTCCCCCATACCATTCCCCAGGAGTGTCCGTTCTTACAGCAAATCACCCATCAACACCGGAAAGTGGTGCGCAGAAGATGAATGAGCCTGCCAAGCAGCCGCTGGAGCTGCCAGCTGCGACCTATGAGCCGCAGTTGTCCGCATCCATTGATCTGGAGCGATACCTTTCCAGCGAGGTGCTGCTGCATGTATTTGATCTCAGCGGCACCCATGAGGTGAAAATCTGTTACGGCGATGTCGTAAAAATCGTCAACGCTCTGCGGGATTACGCAAAGCTGTTGGAGCTGGTGTGCGACGAGTGGGATCTCGGCGGCTTTCACCGGGCAACCTATGAATATCAGGCAGAAAAGCTCCGCCAGATCGCGGACAAGTTTCAATGCGGCATCGGCTATGATTACGATGCTGCCGTGAGGAAGTGCCAAAAGCTGCGGGAGAAAAAGCCCCGCAACGATGACGTGGGAGAGGATGCTATGGTTCTTGCTGTCAAGCGCGGCTTTGAGCAGGCGCAGGCAAAAGCCAACGCACCTTCTTCGCCCGGTCAGAATGATGATAAGGAAGTGAACCGATATGAATGATATTTTATCCGGCACCTATAAAGGCAACACCTACCGCATTAAGGTAGAATGCTACCCGAATACCCCGGCGATCAAGGTGCAGCTTCTCCCGGTCAACGCCGGAGAGCGCATCACCATGACGCAGAACCTCGGTCAGCCGATGCCCCGTTATCAGGCATTTCTCTGTGACGGGATGCTGGAGGTGGACAGCACCGCCTTCATGGACTATATGGAGAAAAATGATCTTGGCTACATCGTGGACTACAAGCGTTACGACGCCGATGTATTTACCGGAGTAAGCCGCGGGACTGCCGCCGTTTTTCAGTTCCACTCCGCCGCGCTGCGCCGCCTGAACAAAGTCGGCTGCCAGCGTTACGAAGGGGACTATACGCGGCTCAAGCAGAAACACGCCGAGCGCAGAGCCCGGCGCATGGCCGGGTAACCAGTTTCCGCGCAAGGGGTAATCTGTTCCTCTGCATTGGCGGCGTCAACGCGCTGCACGGGCTGACCGATACCATTCGGGTGCCTGGCGTCCGTGAGGTCGTCGAGGCAATGGACAGGGATCAGATGGCCAATCCCAATGTGCGGAAGGCCGTCCTCGCCATGCGGAAGGAAGTGCAAAAGATACCCGCATTCGCTATTCAAAGTACACATGGAAAACCGCCTGCAAGGGAGTGGACGATTACCTCCTGAGCCGGGCGGCAACGATGTAAAGGAGAAAGAAATGTTAACAGCACAAGAGAAAGCGCGGATCTTGGCGAAGATCCGAAAAGACAGCTATGGCATTACACTGGAGCAAATGAAGCAGTATTTCATAAAGCACCAGCACGCACGGGAAATAGGCGATAAGAAGATGATGGAAAAAATCGAATACCATCTCACCTACATCAATTTCCACTATGAATGCGGCCTGCTGGTCACCGGGCAGTATGATAAACTCCCGGAGGTCATCAAAAACTGGTAAGACATCTCGCCACAGAAAGGAACGACACGAATATGGATAACATCACAGGCGGGCGATCTACGGTAATCCAAGTAACTTTTTTGATGGAGGATCGCGGCTTTTGCAAAGACGTGTTTGCCACAGTTGAGAAACCGACGCGCTACTATAACCGCATTTTTGAAAACTACACCGGCGAAGTCGCCGCATGGTATTCCGCTAGCCCCCCGATCTTTGAAAGCGACTGCCGTATCAGCCCGCAAACGATCTTTGAGGTAGTCTATCAAGGGAGGCTTTGCGCAAGAGACGGAAACGGTGACTTTGAGGGAAAGATCCCCTTTGTTCCGTTTTTTGAGTTTGAACGGAGAGAAGCGATCCGCTGTTCTAAAAAGCTGCCAAATCTGAAAGGCTATGAGCAGATGAAAGAAAAGCTGCTATCCTTGCCCGGTGGTGAGCAGTATTCCCTCCATGGTGCCTGTCAGGATAACTGGATCTATGCCCTCAGCTTCGGTAAGGAGACCGTGCAGGTCATCGACACCAGCGAGTGGATGGGGCGGTCCTATGAACTGATTGCTGTTCTTTATACGCACAAGCCGACCGGATTCCAGTTTACAAATTACTGTATCCGGCCTGCCGGCATCATTTCATCTTCATTGCGCCACGATCTTCTGCTCTATGACTGGGCAGAACATCAGGCAGGCGCAGATTCTTATTGAGGTGGTTGTTATGTCAAAGATTACGGAAAAGATCGCCAAGCTCCTTGCGTTGGCGGAAAGCCCTTACGAGGAGGAAGCCAAAGCCGCGCTGCTGCAGGCCCGGCATCTGATGGCGGAGCATAAGCTCATGCCGGAGGATATTGAGCCGCAGGAGAATAAAAAGGTGGTTCAGGAATGCGTGGGCGTCACCTGCACGAAGCTCTCTTCGCCGTGGACGGTTTACCTCTCCACGCTCATTGCCGCACATTACTGCTGCAGGCCCTATCGGAGCTCCGTACACGGCAGCAAGGTTTCGGAGATCGGGTTTATCGGCATGGAGGACGACTTCAAGCTCTGCAAGCTGGCGTTTCTCTACGCCTATGATTGCATCTCAAGCCGATGCAGACAGATCCGTACCCAAAAGGGATATCCCGCAAAGACACTTCGGGAGATGTGCAATTCCTACGGATGGGGCTTCTGCCGCGGGCTGTCTGCCGCTTTTCAAAAGCAGGAGGCCGAACACCAGGAATGGGGCTTGGTCATGGTTGTGCCGCAGGCGGTCGAGGATACCGTTTCCAAAATGAAGCGGAGCAGTTATAAGATCTCGCCCCAAAGCAGTATGAACCATCAATACGCAGCCATGGGCTATGCGGATGGGCAGGAGTTCGATATGCGCCGCCGGCTGGAGCCTTCGGCGTGATTGGTGCATTTGCATTGACAATGCACATATAGCATATTATAATAGGACTACGAAAGGAGTGTGAGAGCATGGCCAGTATCAACATGAGCATCCGCACGGATTCGGAATTAAAAGCACAGGCTGAACAGGTTCTCAGTCAGCTTGGTATGAACATGACTGGAACGATCAATATGTTTCTTCAGCAAATTGTTCGGGATCGTGCGGTACCTTTGTCCCTATCATTGAGTTCTGAGCAGTCTCTTTATGCTGATTTGCTCAAAGCAAGGACGGAGCGAGAACAGGGTGTTGAATATCTGTCTTCCGACTCTGTTCTCAGATCTATTGATTCCGCAATAGAGAAAGGCTCTGCCAATGGCTAAATATCAAGTGCAGGTTCATCCCCGTGTAGCCTCTCAGCTGGTTCAACATGCTGAATTTATCGCACGGGTAAGCAAACCTGCGGCACAACGATTCCGAGTGAGCTTTTCTGAGATTCTTCGCCGCATGCAGGAAAACCCGTATCAATTTCCCTCTTGTGATGATCCAAACTTGCCTTCCAATTTTTATCGAAAAGCTTTGTTTGGAACATGGTACAAAGTGATTTTCTATATTGAAAATCAGCAGGTTTTCGTAGATGCAGTGGCGGACTGCCGCTCGGAAAGCCAGATACTTTAGCGGTTCACATTTTTAGAGTGAATTATTGTTGCTCACTATGCAACAGCATACTACGAAGGACGTACAGACTTGTAAAAAGTCTGTGCGTCCTTTTCATTTTCAGGAGGATGATATGAAACCCACCTATTCAAATGCCCGGAAACTGGTATGGTATCCGGACCTCGCCTGCCCTGTCTGCGGCGGTGATGTCAACTCATGGGATAAGCGATGCAGCCGTGCGCTGGGTTACCGGCAGATCGTATGCGAGGGCTGTATCTCAGAGGAGTATCAGGTCACGGTGGAAAATCTGCGCTATGTGATGGAAAACCACTTTGGGCTGGTTCCGTGTCCGGGGATATGAGCATGGAACAGAATCAACTGACCCAGGATCTCTATGCCGCTGGCTATACCCGGGAGGATCACCCCTCCTTCGTGTACTGGAGTGATTGGCAGAATTTCGGCTATCTCTTTGAGGCTCTATTGAAGTTTACATGGGAAACTCCATGCGGCCTTTTGGTCGATGGCAAAAGTGATCTTGGCCGGGGCCTTGCCTGCAGCGACGCCTCGTTCCAAGGCATCGATTACTGCCCGGAAAATGACAACCCACTGCTGCGCTGCCCCTATGAACACAAGGACTGTCCACACAGCATCCGCGGCTTTCCTGTCCCTCTCTGCCCCTGCCACACCACCGGCAAACGATATTCTTTCGAGCAAAGCGCCGAGAAGGTGGAAACGGAGAGAAGTGAGAGACAGCACCGGCAATACATGGAGATTACCGGAGGGGCCTACTGTGCCTGTGTGGTAGGCTGCAATGGCTATGAAGGCGGCCGTGTTGAAGTTAAATACGATGTGGAGCAGTGCATTCGCTGCCGCTGCCAGAATCCTGTCTGCGTCATTCGCAAACAGAATCGGGATTTGAGCCGCGCCAATATCTTTTATGATGTGCGCCGCACATGGATCACCCGCATTGGCTTTCTGGAGGAAAAGAAAGTGCAGGTGACCAAGGGCGAGCGTGTGTTTCCCCATCCTGTGGCTCAAACGGACGCGGAGATCTGGCTGGAAACGAAAAAGGCGCACTTCAACCCGCTTTGGAGCAGCTCTGTGATCGACTCCCCGCATCTGACACCAGAGGATCGGCGGCAGACATTTTTCAGCAAAATGCACCGCCGGTACGGGGAGTATGATTACTTTGAATTTCACTATGATGTGGAGAATATCCGCATTGCCAAAAGTGAACAGAGAGACCTGCTGCAAGACCTGCGGGATGTGGCGGACGGCTTGGAGGTCGTTCATGCGGTCGATCTCAAGAAGGAGCAGGCCGCCAAAAAGCGGGAATCCCGGCAGCGGCGCAAGGAGCAAAAGGAGCGGCGGCTGAACAAGCAGCGTTTCCCAGCTCCGCCCAAGGAGGAACAGCTTACATTACTAACAGAGGAGGAGCATTTCAGCAATGGCGATCAAACTGGCTGAACAGACGAATGGGCCCCATATTTTCATGCGGCTCCGTCTGGACAGCGGCCGCGTCGAGGAGATCGACGCTTACATCACAGAGGAAGGCTGGCGCTATGTCACCAGCGCAGACCGCACCCCGGAGGTGCGGCTGCGGATCATTGCGGCGTTTCATACGCTGTATTGACCTGCTTCCTATACATTTCAAGGGGAGGATGCCGGTTTTCGGCGTCCTCTCCCCCATTTACAAAAAGGATGTGATTTTGAACATGAAATACGAATATTACCCGAAAAGGCGGGCGGAGCAGGAGCGCAGAGAGCTGAATGAACAGATCCTCCGGCTGCTGCAAAGCGGAGCCTGCGAGCAGGCCGGTGTGACAGACGAGGACATTTTCAATCGCTATACCGGAGATGGCGGTCTGCATGGGCTGCGGCGCAGCGACTATGACAGCTACAACGCATTCAGCGCGGCGAAAAAGGAGCTGGAAAACGGCCAGTTTTTCACGCCGCCGCCGCTGTGCGAAATGATCGTTTCGGCCCTGCGCCTCTCCGACACAGATCTGGTAGCGGATCTCACCTGCGGCATGGGGAATTTCTTCAATTTCCTGCCAAATGAACGCAACGCCTACGGCTGTGAGGTCGATCCCAACGCCTGCGCCGTTGCCCGAAAGCTCTACCCGCAGGCACACATCGTACAGGGTGACATTCGGGACTATGAGCCCCAAACGCATTTTGATGTTGTTCTGGGCAATCCGCCCTTTCACCTGCGCTGGATCATGCCGGACGCCACCGTTATGACTTCCCATCAGTATTACTGCCTGAAGGCGGCAAAGCTGCTCAAGCCCCTCGGTATTCTGGCAGTCATTGTGCCGGCGTCCTTTCTTGCTGACAGCTTCTCCGATAAAGGCGCCATCCGCATGATGGAGAGCCGCTTCAGCTTCTTGGGGCAGGTGATGCTGCCGGGCAGTGCCTTTTCAGACAGCGGTGTGGACGGCTTTCCTACCAAGCTGCAATTCTGGCAGAAGAAAAGCACCGCGGCGGACTGGACGTCCAAACGGTACTCGACGGACTGCGCGGATATTCATATTCCCTCCGGGCATCCGGTCATGGCAGCGAGCGTGCTTTACGAGAAGTTTGTCATGGTCGCAAAGGCGGATCTGGCAGGCAATCGGAACAAAGTCTTTCTGGAACTGGCACAGCTCAAAACCACCAAGAGCACTTTTCTCTATCAGGTGAAGAAGTGCCTGTATCAGATCCGAAGTCATCCGGCCACGCGGGAAAAATACGATGCCTGCTTTTCCTATGTCCATCGGTTTTATACCCAGCGGCAGCCGGTGGATATGCCCTATGAGGAGTGGCAGCGCGTGCAGCTTACCGAAGCAAAGGTGCTGACGTATCTGAAGCAGGCTTTGTGCCGCCAAAACGCCAAGCCGGAGCGGGACGAAATTCGTCTGGTCAAGCAGAAATACAGCTTTGTCTACAAGGCATACAGCCGGAAAATGGCAAAGCTCCTGACGGACGAGATGCGTGCGCCGGTTCCGATTTATCAGGCAGTGCTGGACAATAAGCCGGAGCGGTTTCCGGGCTATGAGCGGCTGCTGCGCCGGAAACGCCGGGAGTATGACAATCAGGAGCAGCCCTTTTCCGAGATGACCGAAAACGCGCAGCTTGCTGACTGGATCGGCCGCTTTCAATATTGGGACGCCCAGAATCATGCTTACATCCACCTGAATCCGCTCCAGAGCCACGATGTCAACCTGACGCTCCAAAAGCGGTACGCCTTCCTGCAATGGGAGCAGGGCAGCGGCAAAACACCCGCCGCCATCTTCACAGGGAAGCAACGCGCAGAGGCAGGATTGGTCCACAGTATATGGGTCATTTCCAGCGCCATCTCCATCCGCAACAACTGGGATGTGATTTTGAAGGGCGCAGGCTTTTCCTATGTGTTTGTGGAGCGGCTGGCTGATCTGCAGCGCATCCGACCGGGCGATTTTGTGATTCTGACGCTGAACAAGGTCAGCCAGTACAAAAAGCAGATCGGGCGCTATATCAAGCAGCTTGGCTATAAGATCCAGTTTATTTTTGATGAGAGCGACAACATCTCCAACCCCAGCTCCAAGCAGGCGCTTTCCGTACTGTCCTGCTTTCGCCGCTGCAAGTATAAGCTCCTGACCACCGGCACCAGCACGCGGAACAACATCTCCGAGTTTGCTCCGCAGCTGGAGCTGCTCTACAACAATTCCATCAACATGATCTCATGGTGCCGGACGCTTTACAGCTACGATAAACGGTCTGCGGATATGGAGCACAAGGAAAATCCCTATTACGGAATGCCGATCCCCGCTTATAAAAAGGGCTACCGCCTGTTCGCAAACTCCCATCTGCCGGAAAAGATCACCGTCTTTGGCGTGGGACAGCGAAATCAGGACATCTACAACGCCGACGAATTGGATCGGCTGTTGGGAAAGACGGTCATCACCCGCACCTTTGAGGAGGTCACGGGAAAGGACATCCGCCGTATCCATCAGATGCCGATTCCGTTTCTCCCGGAGGAGCGGGAGGTCTACAATATCGTGCTGAAGGAGTTTTATCGCATCCAGCGCGAGTATTACAGCTCGACCGGAAACAGCCGGAAGGACGCACTGATGCGGCTCATTCAGCAGATTACCCTGCTTCTGCGCATCAGTGCCGCTCCGGACTGCATGAAGGAATACGAGGGCGAGACGCCGCTCAAGGAAGTGGCCGTTGTGGAAGCCCTTGCCAGATGGCCGGAAGAAGTTGTAGCCATCGGCGTGCGGCATACAACGGTGTTGGACCGTTACGCCGCCGCCATCCGTGAATACCTTCCGGACCGGCCCCTTTTTGTGGTGACGGGCTCCACCGTCACCTTCGCCAAGCGGCGCGCTCTGCGGGATGTATTGCGGGACAGTCAGAACGGCATCCTGCTCTGCACGCAGCAGAGCCTTCCCTCCAGCGTCAACTTCGAGTTCGTCAACAAGATCATCATTCCGGAGATGCACTACAACAACGCCGGCATGAGCCAGTTTTATATGCGATTCGTCCGCTACACCTCCACGGAGAAAAAGGATCTGTACTTTCCCATCTACATTGGAAGTCTGGAATCCAACCTCATGCAGATGGTGCTGGCAAAGGAAAAGCTCACCATGTTTATGAAGGGGCAGGACGCGGATATGGACGAGATCTATGCCAAATTCGGTGTGGATTATGACCTGCTCTCCACGTTGATGACTCGTGAAACGGATGACGAGGGACACCTGCGTATCCACTGGGGCGAACAGAAGATTGCCTGATTTCAGGAAAGGAACAAAAAATGGACAAGTTTCATATTGAACTCTACCCAAAAGCTGATTTGGAAAACGAATGGGCAAAGAACAAACACACGCCCGGCGCCATGCCCTGTATACGCTGCGGCGGCCCCATGCGGGAATCTCTTGCCGAAAACGCTCTGAGCCGTGCGCTGAATGTCTATGTCTGCCCTGCGTGCGGCATGGACGAGGCCCTGCGGGATGCCGCGGGGAAGGTACTCCCCATAAGCGAGTGGTACGCCGTGAAGCAGCACCGTTTTGCGGAGCATAAGAACCCGCAGGCAGTCAAGCTGACGCCGGCCTGCGCCTTCATGGAGCTCTTCTCCGGAGCACGGAAGACGCTGCCGTTGAGCGGCGCCCGATATCCTGCTTCGCTGGTTGCCTATTCCCGCTCTGACTATGACGGGTGGCGATGGTGGACAACATGGTTCCCGGATGAAGAAATGCGCCCTGCTCCGGAGCTTGCACAGGAAATCGACGCCTTCCAGTCACAGCTGCTCGCCCTGCCGGAATTCAAAACCTTGTGGGCGATGGAGCGGATGTGCCGGCTGTATGCCCAGCCGACAAAGGAGCCCACGGAATTTAATCTGTATGCGGAAACGGCGCATTTTCATATCTGGCTCCGCTTGATCACACGGGAGCGGGACTATAACCTCTACACATATTTCTTCGCAAAATAAGCGAATCGTTCAGACGCAGAAAGCCACCAGCCCCATTCTCTGAATGGAGCTGGTGGCTCTTTTTATATGCGATCGCTTATTGCAACAAGTTTGTACGCAAATCTCATTTAGCGAAAAAACGCTAAATTTTTATATATTAGCGTTATATCGCTAATCCTATATGAAACCGTTGCTAAAATGTCCCTATCCAGTTGATTGTTGGGGGAGGGAAATGCGTATCACATTATCTACCCTGATTGCCGAGCGGATCAATCAATTGCGGAAATCAAGAAAACTTTCCGTCAATAAGCTGGCAACAATGAGTGGTCTGTCTTATTCAACCCTTAACAGCATTTTACGCGGCAAATCAAAGTCTCCCACTTTAGAAACTCTGATTCGAATCGCCACCGCGCTAAACACGACCATACGAATTGGAATTTAGATAGCGCCAACTTTCAACATGATGATAATTATTATTCCAAAATATATGAAATACCATGTCCAATAGCATACTCTTCGGCCGCACTTCCTTTGACTGTATATACAACTACGTTATCACAGTCTTTAAAAGCATCTTCGCCTATTTGAGTAACCGTTCCCGGTATTGTAATTCTCTCTAAATTCTTACACTCCGAAAACGAGTCCCCATTTATTAAGTAAACTCCTTCCGGCACAGTAAACTCCTTGAAGCCACAGTCGGAAAACGCTCCTCCGTCAATGATCTCTAAGTTTTCCCCCAGTGAAACTGTTTCTAAATGCTCACATCCTAAAAAAGTATCCGGTCCAATATCCGTAATGCCATTTCCAATAATCACTTCATTCAAATTTTTGTAATTGGCAAATCCTAAATATGGAAGTTGTGTCACACCATCTTCTATAATAACTTTTTGAATATGATCAACGTTCTCACTCCAAGGCGTTTCCCTCAAAGCGCCTTCGCCTCTTATCGTTAATACCCCGTCTTTTAGTTCCCATTCAATGCCATCAATGGTTCCGCTATCTTCACTTTCCACTTCCGTATCGTTATGGAGTGGCGGATCTACTATCTGCTCCTGATTTGCACAGCCAATGAAAAATATTCCTACTGCAAGTAGGAAACTCAGAAATAATGTTTTTTTCATGCTATAACCTCTACTTTCTTGTTGATAGGAGGCCGACAAAAAATATTTTTGCCGGCCTCCTGTAATCTAATTACGGTTCAATCCACTGACCTGCGTGTGAATCATAATAAGGAACAAAATAATTTTTATATGTCCAATTTGAAACAGGATACGAACTATGGCAGGAATCATGAGCACACAACGTTACCGTAGAAAAGTCATTCTGGTCAATCAATCCTACATGTCCAGCATTTGTTCCATCTTTATTCAGGAGATTGATAATACTCCCCGCAAACGCCCTATCAATATCACTGGTTTTAAAGAACAAATCATGATTTACTACATACTGGCGAATGCCGGCCCCCTTATTTCCTGTAGTTGTCCAATAAGAGGAATAGGGATACCAAATACTATCTGTCCTCAAACCGCCTTCGTGAATACACTGAGATACAAAGTTTGTGCAGTCTGTTCCATCATCACCCTGAAAATACTTGTAATTCGGGTTGTGACAAGTACTATGCTCACCAAGTATTGCCTTCTTGCAAGACCACTTTCTTGCATAATCGCGGGCCTTTACTCTGTCATAATAAAAAATTCTCTCATTATGCGGAGTCGAAGCGGTAGATTCCATCGACACAGTCATTGCCGTAGTATTGTTAGCAGCAATCTCTTCTACTAGTATAACCCCTGCTTTATATTGTTCTGCCGCACTTCTTGGTGCCAGATTCCGTAGTGCTTCATACACCCCATCCTCCAACGCGCTTTCTACCTCGATCGTATCTCGAGTAATAATATCTTCACTCATAATGCTTGCAGCCATTGCCACAGGAACAATGACCCTCAACATTACATTGGTATCCTGTGCCACACCAATATAGTTGTCCTCCATATCTGCAATTCTTCCAGAAATGTAGGTCTCGGCCGCTCTAACCTCGTCAGGATCATTTAGCAAATCTTTTGCCGCAATCATACCTTGAATTGCGGGAATATCTGTTGCCTTTGTTACCTTCAGAGTTCTTTTGAAAGATACAGAAATGATATATTCATTATTTCCGTTGTCATCCTGAGTTCGTTCGATAATCTGCGCAGAACTGTCAGAAATCGTATACACATCGGAGTATAGATCAGTTACTTCATCCAGCGTCTTTTGTACAATCGCATCTTCATCAGAAGTTGTTGCCATAGCCGGAATCGCTAATGATAACGCCAAAATTGCTACCGTCATAATAGAAATAACTCGTTTAATCATTTACAGCGCACTCCTTTCATATTCATCCGATTGAATTGTTGTGTTATATCAATAGTCAGGCTGACCGGTTTCATACCAAGAGTAGAAACGCACAATAGAACGGTCGGCAGCCACCCATGCATACGCAAGGGTCGTGTCGTTGTAGCAAGTTTTGCCCGCCTGTGCAATATGTACATACTTCACGTCGCTAGGCACACTGCCATTGTTCGGGCGAACGATTACAACATGATCCTTGGTAATACCGATAGAGGAAATGCCATCGTTGGCACGGCTCTGTGCCTGCTTATAGGTCACAGACCACCACTTGGGGAACTGGTTGTGCGCCAAAGAATTCCACATATTCTCGCACCCGCCGGTAGGCAAAGGAGTGTCACATGCATCAGCAACATCCTGTGCGAAGATAAAGGAACACCGTACAGAGGTTATGCGCAGAATATTGGAAAATTTTATAACTTCCCACTCAAATCCCTCAAATGCACTCTGTACGGCGATTCCTTAATTCTATTTTACTTATACTGCTTCAGAGAAACCGTGATGTCGCTGAATCCGGAAACACCCTTGGCATAGACGCCGAAAGCAAGTGTGCTTTCCAACTCCTCCGCGCCATCCGCAATGGAGAAAGCTCTGGTCAGCGTTTCGCCTGCGCCGATGTCAACAGAAGTGAACTTTTCAAAGCCGCCCAGCGTCAGCGCCCGTCCGGCAGTCACCGTCTGTACGGCGGAGCCGTTATTGGTGACAGTCAGCACGATGTAGCTGCAATCTTCGGGATAGAACGTACCTTCCAGCGAATAGCCACAGGTGGTCTGGACCTTGGTGTTATCCTGAAGGACGCCCGTCAGGGATTTGCCAGCAGCCTTAGCCGGATCAATCTCTGTAAACGGACCATGGACGGTTCCAAGTACAGGTTTCGTTGCATTCGCAGGGATGCTGCCATCGTCCTCTTTTCCGCCTACAACCACATAATCCGCGGGGTCTGTTCCGAGATTGACCCGGTTTTTCTGCCCATCCCAGCGAACTTCGATGCCCAGCAGTTCGGAGATCTGGCGGATGGAGAGGTAATTGGTCTTGCCCCCGGTGACATCCACATAGGTAATGACTGACGGAACCTCCTGCCCATTAGGTGCCTTGTAGGATTCCCCGGTGAGAACTTTATCCTCGCCGAACAGTGAAATTCCAGCTTTGTTGTATTCCACGCGGCTGGAGGCTGCGGACACACTGCCCACAGAAGAAACTACCATGAGCATTGCGACCATGCCTGCAACAAATGACCCGTACTTTTTCATAATGAAACCTCCATGTCCGTTCTATGAAATTACCGCCAATACTGATAGACGGAAAGTGCAAACCACATCGTGCCGCCGGTCCCGTAAATGCTCATCTGAACCTGGTCAGCAAGACCGCTCGTGTTATCCGTATGCACCTCAGCATAGGTGCCTTCGCCCGCCTCGATATAAGCCTCCACCGGCTTGCTCCATCCGCTCTCGTACAGCTGGAGGATGATGTCGCTGCTGCTGGCATAGTTGTCAACGTCAAAGCGGAGCGTATCGCCGCGAGTACGCTTGCAGTTGAAAGTATCATCCCACGGATTGGCAGAGTGATACTCCTCAGCCTTCACGTAGTAATACTTGTCGCCGATCTGCGCCCGGGTTGTCACTGCTGCCAGAAGTGCCTTTCTCTCGGCAACCCGCTGCGCGGCAGTCCGCGTATCCTGCTTGATGGTAATGGTCGTATCTCCAATCGTGTACGACTCGCCCACTTTCAGTCGGACAGCATCCTTGGAGGGAGCGGAAGCCGCGAAGCAGGGAACAGACAGTGCGAGGCAAAGAGCGGTGGCCAGAGCCGTAGCGATCAACTTCTTAATCTTTTTCATGATTGCTCCTTTCATATTCATCCGATTGATTTTAGGTTCTGTTGTCATGGTCTTAGCTTTCATAGTACATTGGTCTCACCGCCAATCCGGAGTGTTTATAACAAGGTCGAATACTGTCTGGTATTCAACACTTATCCCAAGGGGATGTATCCCCTTGGGTCTGCATATGCAGACCCATCCTTGCCCTCCTTCACGGGCAGGTTGACGTAGTTGAAACGGATGATCTTTTTGCTCCGTTGATGGAATAAGTCAGTGTAAGCGTATAGGTCTTGCCGCTCTTCACTGTGCTATTTCCAGAAACTGAAATTCGTCCTTTCCCCGAGCCGCTCCATGAATCAATATAGTTTGACCCTTGATAAAGTGTTAGTGTTGCATCTACTTGATCACTGCCGCCTTCTCCGGTGCATACCGTAGAGCAGTAAGCAGTCATCCCACTGAAAGATAAATTGGGCTTGTTGTTGATTGTCCGCGTTTCTAATGCCTGAACACTCACGGTAAGCACCAAAACGATCATGGCGATCAATAGAAATACTCGTTTCTTCACAAAATCACCTCCTCCCACATTTCATGCAGAACTTTCTAGTTCCTATCATGTAAATGTGGAAGGAGGTATGAATCTCACATCAATTTTGACAATTTTTTTAGTTCTCCGTTTTTACTAAAGAAACGCTCTCAGCCATGTGCAAAATGACGTCTCGATTGACATTCGCACCGATCTCAAACTGCAGATTTCTTTCAGCGTCAATCCAAGTAATCGTATTCCATTTGTTTTCCCAGTCATCTGTCAAAAACAACTGTCCGCTAAGCCCATTCACTGTGACGGGCACAACTTCTACACCGTCTGTCACATAATCCGATGCAGAGCCTTGCTGCATATAAGTGCAATCCAAATAAATCGTTTTGCCGGTATCTTTGTTTTGATATACAACGCTTACATAGGAAGGCCAATTTACACGCTCATCTTCAATATAGCCCTCTGGCAAATCCGTGATTTCATACTGCGGCATTTCGCCAATGATTTGTTCTCCCGAATATCTATAAACGATATGTGTCTCATACCATTCCGTGACCCAGCGCACCACTGCGGCCCGCACCGTGGGGCTGACTGCCATAAGGCTTCCCAGGCTGAGCGTAAATACAAGCAAGATCATAGCGACTTTTTGAAGCGCGCTTTTCCAGATTGGACGCGCCCGCTTTCGAGCCCACTTCAACGGGTCTGATAACATCGCCGCCATCTGCCGCTGATAATGGCGCGTTGGTTTGAAAGCAGGCACATCATCGGTTTCTTTTTCACAATCCCGCTTGATTGCATCCAGCAGGACATGCTGCATCATCCTGTCCAGTTCTCGGTCCGTCATACGCAAAATCCCTCCTTCTCAACAATTTCGCGCAGCAGCGTGCGTCCCCGCGTTGCACGGGAACTAACTGCTGTTTCGGAGATTCCCACCCTCTTGGCAATCTCCTTATCCGTGTAGCCATGGAGCATCTTCAATTCCAACACAGAGCGGTATGTTTTCGGCAACTGCGTAAATAGATCTACCAGCTCCGTGTACCCAGATATATCGTCGATATGCTCCGCAAATCCGTCCCATTCTTCCAAAGAAACCGTCCGGCGGTTCTTTCGAAGAATGGTCCGCGCTTCATTCTTCACTATAGAAATGATCCAGAAAGGCAATTCCTCACATGGAATCTCGAAAATTTTCTCAAAATGCCGGATCATCTGCATGAATGCGTTTTGTACCGCATCCTCAACATCACTCTGCTCTTTCAAAATGCGCATCGCTGTCCGTTCCATTTGGACATGATATTTCTCATAGATCTCGATAAATTTTTGCCTATCCGTATCGCTTTCTAACGCAGCTAACAGAACTGCCAGCATAGTAACACCACCTCGTCCTTTGTAAAAAATGCGTATACCCACTATTTTATAAATGCATTTGAACCGCGATTTCTCACATTGTTTTCAAATATTTTTAGAAAAATTTTTTTAAGCTGTTGCCAGTATAACATGGTGTGCCCCAAATCTCTACCTTCCCATGTTGCCATGTTACAATATGAGGCATCCGATAAGTACGTGTATATTTCATCGTTAAAGGGGGACGCGGCTCAAATCGAGCCGCCCCTCTTTAGTTATAATAGCCTTTGCGCAAGGGGGCTGCGCTGCATCTCGTTCCGCTTCTCCAGAATCTCAAGGATGGGTTTCACCTCTCGTTCTTCTGTAAGGATGGGGAACAGGAAGACATTCAGGATGTATAAATACTGGCCGCAGACCTTCTTAAACTGCCTTTATGTTTGTGACAGTCCTTTTCCTTCACCGTACCTGCATTTATTTTGGTTCATATCGAGCAAGACCATGTCATCATGTACCTTCATAAAAAACAGCCTTTCAGTTATGTTGCAATGGCAAGAAGAGCATGCTATGATGAAAAATATTTAAGTGGAAAGGACGATCGTGGGGGCGCATGATGCGCTCGCATTTATATGATTGCAATTTTGCTTGCGCCAGTTTATTTGCTGGCAAATTACTATCTGCTACGCCGCGTGATGGGCTGGGTGAAAGCATGGTTCCCATTTTTCCGCACGGTGCGCCACTGGGCGCTGCCTGTAGCTGTGCAGTCATTTCTGGCCTGCTCCGTTGTTATTGCGTTTTTCCTGCCGGAGGGAGAATTCCGGCGTGTAATGAAACTCATCGGAAATTACTGGCTCGGCGTACTGCTGTATGTGCTGCTTGCAGTTGTCACAGCGGATCTTTTACGGCTGTTGTTTTGTCACGTGCTGCCGTTCAAACATATTTTCGTCACAACTCGGATGCACCGCATTGCGGGCTGCGTGTGTGCGCTCATCATTCTGGCTGCGTCCGTCTGGGGGATTATCAACGCACAAATCATCCATGTGACGCCGTATGAAGTGACGGTCAACAAAGCTGTCAAAGGTATAGACGAGATGAAGATTGTGCTTGTAGCCGATCTCCATCTTGGCTATAACATCGGTGAAAAACAGATGCGGCAGATGGTGGAGAGGATCAATGAGCAGGATGCAGACCTTGTTGTCATTGCGGGCGATATTTTTGACAACGAATGGGAGGCAGTAAATGAGCCTGCGGCCCTTGCCGGTACGCTGCGCGGTATCCGGTCGAAATATGGCGTTTACGCCTGCTACGGCAACCATGACATCGAAGAGCCTGTGCTTGTGGGCTTCACATTCCGCCAGAACGAGAAGAAAGAGAGCGACCCGCGCATGGACGAGTTCCTGAAGGACGCGAACATTACGCTCCTGCATGACGAGGGCGCGCTCATTGATGGGAAGTTCTACCTCTATGGTCGCGCAGACGCACATCGCCCCGGCCGCGGTATCGAAAAGCGAAAAACTCCAGGCGAGATCACGGCGGGCATGGATAAGGATAAGCCCATCATCGTTCTCGACCACCAACCGAAGGAGCTGCAGGCGCTTGCAGATGCAGGTGTCGATTTAGATCTTTGCGGCCACACGCATAATGGGCAGATGTTCCCAGGAAATCTCATGATCAAACTGATGTGGGAAAATGCCTGCGGTTATCTTCAAAAGGGGCAGATGCACAATATCGTCACCTCCGGCGTTGGGTTGTTCGGCCCTGATATGCGTGTAGGAACAATGGCGGAGATTTGCCCGATCACAATTCATTTTGCAAATTAAAAAACTATTTAAAAGTCTTTGGCGATCTATATTGTGCAAAAGTGATGTAGCTATCAGGAAAAGCAAAACGCTGATGAAGTGTAAAACAGTGCCGGAGCGCATACCGAATTTGGTATGCGCTCCGGCACTACTCTGGCAGCTTGGCTTTTCGCTCAAGCTCTGCTTTTGTAATTACTGGATTGCTTCCTTAAAGGCCTGACCTGCCTTGAACGCAGGAGCCTTAGATGCAGGAATCTCCACAGGCTCTTTGGTGCGGGGATTGCGGCCAGTGCGGGCGGCACGCTCTTTGACCTCAAAAGAACCAAAGCCAACCAACTGCACCTTATCGCCAGACTTCAAAGCTGTCTCAATTGTGGCGATGAACGCAGCCAGAGCAGCACCACAGTCTTTCTTAGAAAGGCCGCTGGTCTCAGCCATGACGGTGATCAATTCGGTCTTATTCATAGTGCTTTCTCCTTGCAGTTTTGTATTTGCCTCTGATATAAAGCGATTATATCGAACACGCAGCAAAATGGCAACACTCATCCACAAACAAATTGTTGATTTTTGTTCAACGCTATTGCACTTTGTCAATGAAAAGGTCTAATAAGCTATAAGTTTATTAGATATCTCAGCCCACTACGTCTCCATTCGTTCTTGAAGTGATGTAAGAAAAGAATTTATCTGTCTCCCCCAATATCAGGTCCTTTTTCTGGAGCAGCAGGGCGTGTTCATCGTCACAGACTACAAACCACAAATGCAATGATTCAAAGGCGCTCTTTATCCGTGTGTACGGGAGATGTTCTTCGTTCTCCTCCGCGCAGAACGTTATACCGGCATCCTCGAAACGGATAGTGGTTTTGAGCTTTTCCCAATCAACGGTGCGCTGCAGCTCCAGCACTTTCCGCGCCTCCTTTTTGCACGACGCCGGTATGCGCGGCGACGTTCTTCCACGAGCAAGGGCAAACTCCAGCAGGCCTGCAATGATCACGGCTCCGCCCACAATGATCACATCGGTGGTTCTTGGCGGCGTCAAGCCAAGAATCAATGTCAAAAGGCCCAGAGCCAGCAGAAACACGCCATATGCCAAAAACGCCAACGGAAAGGATTCCAGAGACATAACTACCTATGCCGTTCGCGCAAGGAAATAAAATATAGGACAGGGAATCGCAGCATCCGCTGCGTTTTTCTCGACAGACTGAGGGCGGCCCTTTTCAGGGTCGCCCTCTTCTGAATTGTTGTGTTATATCAATAGTCAGGCTGACCGGTTTCATACCAAGAGTAGAAACGCACGTTAGACCGGGCGGCAGCCCCCCATGCATACGCAAGGGTCGTGTTGTTGTAGCAAGTTTTTCCTGCCTGTGCAATACGTACATACTTCACGTCGCTAGGCACACTGCCATTGTTCGGGCGAACGATTACAACATGATCCTTGGTAATACCGATAGAGGAAATGCCATCGTTGGCACGGCTCTGTGCCTGCTTATAGGTCACAGACCACCACTTGGGGAACTGGTTGTGCGCCAAAGAATTCCACATATTCTCACACCCGCCGGTAGGCAAAGGAGTGTCACATGCATCAGCAACATCCTGTGCGAAGATATTGCAATACGTGTAGCCGCCAGAAGGCAGATACTTAGAGTTGTTCTCTACATCAAAGCCATCAATGATGTCCGCATATTCTTTACCAGTCATAATAAAACCTCCTTAATCAATTTCGTTTTGTGAAATGACTAGACTGAAAGCAATAATTGGTTAAGCATCCGCTGTCAACACAATCTGTCTTGTCACTTCAAAATCGTACACATGAATACTCTCGTAGGGATGATATCGAATCGTCAGATAAACAGCCGCCTTACTGGCTGGGCGGAGTTCTGCTGAAACAATGCTTTCCAACAGGCTCTTCTCGGTGGGAAACTGCTCCACAGGCAGATACCGGGCCAGTGTGTCCGGATTTGCCAGCAAATCGTCCCAACTCTTTCCGCCGTCATTTGTCCGCATCAGGACGCAGGCGTTCTCTTCGCTGCTTCCCAGAAGGACCCCGTTCTGCTCACTAAAGAAAAACAGTCCAGAAACTGTGCACGCAAGCGGACGTCCGACCTTGTTCCAGTTTTTTCCGCCATTTATGGTGTGGAAAAGCTGGCCCTCAGAAGCTGCCCAGCCATCAGACTCGCTGCTGAAATGATATGCGCTGGTGTTTTTGGGTACGGAATCCATCTTAGGCACAGCAACATCGCCCTTCAGCACACCTGCTGCCTCCAGAACATTCGCACAAGCCCAATGGCTCTCTGCCAAATCCGAAAAGGGATTTTTGATAGACAGCAACTCTGTCACAGATTCATCCCGTCCGAGCATCCGGTTGATGGCTGTGACAGCTTCAGCGCGGGTGATCTCACGTTCCGGGTGGAACAGCTGATCAGTACCTCCCTGTAACCAGCCCAGAATCTTCGTGCTGTATATGTACGTTTCGGCCCAGTATCCGGCGGGAACATCCGCAAACACAAATTCTTCCCCATACTGCCCCACAGGTGCCGCAAACTGACAGCGATGCAGCAGAACGGCGAACGCGGCCCTGCTGATCGGCGCATCCGGTCGAAATGTTCCGTCCGCGTAGCCGGTGAGGATGCCATAGCTTGCAAGATATGCAACTGCCTGGGCGCAGTCTTTTCCTGCTGTGTCTGAGAATGGGGATTGGTAACTGTCGGCCTTATTGCCAGCGTCCAGCAGGGTATATAGCATCTGTGCCAATTCACCGCGTGTCAGAGGGGCATCAGGACGTGCGAGGCCATCGCTCACGGGCAAGTAGGCCAGATGTCTTGTTGTTTGGAGCTTCGGCCATCCATCCGGCTGAGCCGGAACCAAACCTTTCCGCAGATTCTCCATGGAAAAGGCGGAGGATACCCATCGAAATGCATCCAGGAAATCTCCGCCGGTGGGAGCGCCTCCTCCTGGGGCCTTCCATAGAAATACCTGGTTCTTTCCCATGGCGATGATCTGGTACGCCATATCATCGTAGTGGCCGGAGAAGAAATCAGACCGTGGGGAAACCACTACAACGGAGCCGATCTCTCCCCCGTATTTTTCACGGGAGGGAACGTGATAAAAGTTCACGCCGGTATCGGTTTCCTCGGCAATGACCTCGCCCTGACGAACGCCGGGAACCGTGATGGAAAATCCAAGCTGGCTGCTTTGATACTGGAATACTGCAGGGGCGGCTGCTTGGGCCGGGATACTCAGCAGCAGGCATACTGCCAGTAAAATAGAAATCCGTTTCATTTACAGCAATTCCTCCTTTGAGAACTGTAGCACATGGTGACCTTGTTCCCGCGGAATTACCCCAAGCTGTGTGTTTACCCTCCGATTCGTTTTATGACTTGCAAGTCTATTATATAGAGGGTAATTCCGACAGGAAAATGTAAACTCAGCTTTCAAAAATTTTCTTTTCACATCAGAAGATATATTTCTTGATCTGCCCAAATAGGGACATTATCAAAATGCATTGTATTAATTAAAACAACTACGTTCAAAAAATGTAACAACAGAATATTGTTCAAAGCTGTTTATCCTGCTCCAGAAATTGCTTTGGAGAGATTACAATTTTATACGTATTTTTTCTTTATTTCATAAAGTAGCCGAATCTTTCAGACGCAGAAAAACTCCCGCTCCATTCAATGAATGGGGCGGGAGTTTTCTGCTGCAGCTATAACTAGATAATACAACTTGCCAGTAGTTGACTGATTTATAAGCTATATGTTTCTGTCAATTGGTAATATTAACAGCACCAGTAACTTTGACATTATCTACCGATCTAGCATACAGTGAATATACCGAAGCTGCTGTGGCGTCCAAGCCTCCCTCTCTACCAGAGGTGAGCATGACATATGCACCATTGCCAGTGCTGTGTGCATAAAGCCTAAATTCTAATCTCGCATAAGCCGGGGACCAGGTTCCCTGAAAACTCACCCTCGATTTCGCTGGCATCTCGAAATCATCTGTGATTTTATAGAACTTACCGTCCCCCGGGATGTTAATTTCCTCATACACGATTGCGCGAGGCATAACAGTTTCTTGCTCTTCATTTCTCGCAGTATCAGTCTCTGCCGCAAATGCGGGAACCGCCATAGCGGCACACATCGCCACGGAAAACAGCACTGCAATCATTTTTTGCATTTTCTTCATAAAAACGCTCCTTTTCAGTCTAAAGTGTAGTTGTTTACTGTAATTAGTTCATTGTATATACAGTCTCCACATAGTAGCTTTTAAACGATATATGCCCTCATTGGGTCTCCATCGAAAAAACAGCCGTTTGAGTAGCGTACCTTGATGCTGTGTCTATTGGATTGTAGCAGCACGTAACAAGGAAATAAGTGCCGTCATCCGTGACCGCCGTAAAATACAGTTCAAGCAAATAGCCGTTTTCTTTTTCCATCGAAACTGCGTAAGTATACTGCGAATCTTCAGGAAGGATGAGTTCAGTGTAAGCGGAACACTTGTTTTTCTTTAAGGCAAATTCCACTAATTTATCAATGCCAGGCTTTTCCGCAACATGTCCCACTTCAAAGAAATTTTCCGCGTCACTATGATTTTGCCAACTATAAAAGCCAGAGTCATAGTGGTGCTCCGTCCAAATTGCAGTATCAATAGCAATATCGAAATTATCCGCTTGGAATTTTGAAATATTTGCTTGATTCTCTTCTATAGATGGAGTTTCAATCACGTTATTAATCTGCTCGTCATTATGGTTGCTTTTTACTCCCAACCAGATTATTGCCAAAAGCAACCCAACCAATAGAGCTACTATTATTTTTGTTCGTTTCATTCCTGAAGTGTATTCATTTTGTAGGTGCTGACCTTCCCAGTGTTAAAGCCAGCGTCTACAAAGGTTGTAGCACTAATGGAATGATAGGTCCATTTGTTGTTGGCATATGTGCTATACCCAGAAATAGTCACCAAGTAAGGCTTTGTGGCGCCAGCGGTACCAGCATCAGAGTTGAACCACACTCTAGTATAAGAAGAGATGGAGGTTGTAGCAGTTCCAGAGCCATTATACAGACTGGAAGATTTAGCCATTTTGTAGCCAGCTCCATAGGTGTCATTAAACACAATCAGTCCATCATCATCTTCACTCGGATAGTTATACGCGTAATCATAGAGAGAGCAGGTAAACGGATAATCCATCCAAGATCCGGCAGGCGCCATCCAACCAGTGGACAACGTACCACTGCTAGTCCAAATTTTCACCTGATAAAAAGTGGAGTCTTCAATGACTTTTGTTGTACCAGTGAAAATGATTGCTTCGCCGTTATGAACCGTCTTGAGGACGGTACTCCCTGTAGCAGAGGTATATACATAACCCGTGGTAGATCCCGCCATCCAAGTATGGAAGAGTTCGACTCTGTTATTCTGGCTTGCAGTAACGGCTGTAGTATTTTGAGAAAGAACTGCGGCATCGTTCTCCGCTTTAGCCAATTCAGCCGCAGATGCTTCTGAATAATCCTCATCGCACACATACAAATTATAGAGAGTATATGCAGCGTCTTTGGTCTTATTTGTATAAGTCAACATATCATCAATGCTACGTACAGAAGTAGGCCAAAAATCAAACACCTGGAAATTGCCGTCAGGGGTGATGATATAAGAGGCAAAGGCGTAATCTTTAAAATTCACTTTATCTGAAGCAGGGAAATCTTTTGCAACATAATCTTCATTATCATAACCAATAATTAGAATAAGGTGCTGTTCTTTGGACAAACCAGTAAGTTTATCTCTTTCCAAAAAACTACTGGCATTGGAATCCACAACGATAGCTGCGAATGGGTCAGCTTCAGCTGCAGCAATCAAAGAATCGGTATCACTTACTACATCAACATTGTCAAAATTTGTATTACTGGTTAAGTCGATTTGGGTATCTGCTGTATCAGTTGAGAAGTAAATAACTCTTTCTACATCGAAGTTTTTAGCAGCATCACGAGGTGCATTATATGCATCAATTCCATTAACTGTATATGCAACTGAATCTTTAGAAATAAAGTCCATATTGGACGCATTCGTGATGGTAGTCATCGTGCATACGGCCACGACACATACAAATACCTTTTTGAACAATTTCATGTGTTATCCTCCTTGCGAGCAATTCTTTGTGTATACATTCAGTTTAAACCCATCGACATGGCATCTCCCCTTTATTGATTTAGTTGCAGATGTATTTTTTGATTTTCCCAAATGCGAACTCTGTCAAAAATACATTGCAATAATTAAAACAACTACGTTCAAAAAATATAACAATAAGAATACCGTTACATTTTTTGAATGTAAGTGTTTATATATAAAAGATCTTTCATAAACAGGCTGAAGCTATAAAACCCAGAGTCATAAAGTTCATCATGAGAGACTGCATTTTGCATATAGAGGTAAATTGAAAAGCCCCATGAACTAAAGATTATTGGTTTACAATTTCGGATTCCGCATCTCCTTTAAGATCGTGATTAGCAGTGTCGCGATAATAAAAATTAAGGAGATGTTTATGATGTAGCTTATGCAATGGGTTGATATAAAACCCAACAACAAATTATTCGCCTTTCTGCTAATCACGAAAAATGTCAGCACAAATAAGCAATACTCGTGTTGACATCCACATGTGCATTATACAGACTGGAGGAAAAATTTATGGATACAAAAGTTTTGATGACACAGCAGTGGCTCAATGAAACCTATGCCGGAACCAGCGGATACTCCGCAGTTGATGAAGATGGTATTACTGGCATGGGAACTATTCGTGCTCTGATCTGGGCATTGCAGACGGAACTGGGCATTTCTGCGGATGGTGTGTTTGGCGATGGCACTGCCAAGGCATTCACAGCCCTGAGTACCGAAAGCGATTCCAGCATTACAACCATCAATCATCAGATTCATATTCTGCAGGGTGCATTGTATTGCAAGGGGCAGGGTCTAGATCCCATCTATCTTAATGGTGTCTATACCGACACCACGAAAGAAGCGGTAAGAAAATTTCAGGAATATGCCGGCCGGAGCCCTACCCCACAGACCGGCATCCCCACTGCCGAAGAAATGAAAGCTCGGCACAACACAGACGCCTATACGCTTTTTTTTTTTTTTGATTCGTAGATTAGAGAGATTTAGCAGGCTCTGAACAATAAGTATCATTCCTACATTGGGCTGATTCCCTGTGATGGACTGTTTACCAAAAAGACTATGCGGGCACTGATTTCCGGGCTACAGGTGGAACAGAAAAAAGAATATTCCAACAATGTTGTAGACGGTGTTTGGGGTTCCACCACTATGAATCGTTGCCCGACTCTGCAGCGATATGGAACAATCACCAACAAGCAGTATGTCTATATTCTGCAGTACGCGCTGTATGCAAACGGTTTTGATCCGAACGGTTTTGATGGTGGCTTCGGCAATGGTGTCCAGACCGCAGTTAAGGCATTTCAGAAATTCTCTGCTTTGGCCTTGGATGGTATCGTTGGCAAGCGTACCTGGGCATCTCTGCTGGTAAGCTATGGTGACCAAAGCCGCATTGGCACAGCTTGCGATTTCAGCGTTCCCCTTACCGCAGCAAAAGCGCAAGCCTTGGTTGAGAACGGCAGAACAATTGTTGGTCGGTATATTAGCGGAACCACCAAGAAACTGACTCGTGATGAAATGAAGGTCATCTACAACGCAGGCCTGAAAATGTTCCCGATTTATCAAATCACGAACAACTATAGAAATTACTTTTCGGCAGGCCGTGGTCGCCGAGACGCCTACTATGCGATTGAGGCATTGAGAAGCCTTTACTTCCCGGATGGAACTACAGTATACTTTGCTGTGGACTTTGATGCGACCGTGGATGACGTCAACGGTTATGTCATTCCTTATTTCAAGGCCATCAAAGAAGAATTTGATAAATTTGGGTCCGATAAGTATAAGGTTGGCATTTATGGCCCCAGATATGTCTGCACTCTGGTTAAGGAAGCTGGTTACTCTGTAAGCAGTTTTGTGTGTGATATGTCTGCTGGCTTTGCCTGTAACATTGGTTTCCCTCTGCCCAAAGATTGGGCTTTCGATCAGATTTCCACCCTGACTCTCGGTACTGGAGACGCAGCCATCGAAATCGACAACAATATTGCTTCTGGCAGAAACAATGGCATCCTGATTGACCCGGAACAGGCTGCGGAACAAATCGAAAGTGAAAAATACATCAAACGGACAAATATCGTGTCCAAAATCTGCGATTGCCACAAGCTGCCGAACGGATACGAAATTTGGAATGATTCGTTCACTTTTGGGACTAAGTATCTGCTTCTGAGTAACGGCGTTATGGACGTCTATATGACTGCTTCTCTGACTCATGGCAACAGTGATAATGTCGTCAACACCGTAACGATCACAAACGGCAATTTTGATGATGCCACCATTACCACACAGCTTGGACAAATGTTGGCAAGTGTTAATCTTACGTTAGACAATGCTGAACTGCCCAATCTGGAACTTCTGGCAGCGGAGATTCAGAACGGCAAAATGGAGCTTGCGCTAAGTGTCAATCCCGCTGATTCTTCTGTAACTCTGGCGATTACCTCTGTGGTTTATGATACGCAGGCTTATGTGCCGTCCAGTGTGGAAGTTGCTGTCACAGTCGAATATGTATTCCACACAAATCTGTCTACACCGAGTCCTGCATATGAACCGTACTATGAAAAAGTTCAAAAACGGATCAATGATTTTTTTGAGCTCCCCGTAAAGAAACCAGTCAACACACTTCTGCTAATTTTCATAATTGTTGTGACTGCTGCGGTTGCATTGGGTACTGCCTCCATTGGTTCCACATTGTTGTCTCTGCTCACCTGTTTATTTGTTTGATAAAGGAGATTTTTCATGCACTATCATACTTCATTCAAAGAACAAGACAAAATCGAGCATTTCAGATGTTGTTTGCAGCTTCGGGAAAAATTCAGTCGTATTTTTTTCCCATCAATGTGGTTTCTATTTTTTCTAGCTTCAATAGCGTTCTTTTTTTTGAGTCCAACCACAAAAACAATCCCAATAACGTCGGCCATTATAGATGATACTATTACATGGATCATTGGATGCATTGGCTTTTATAAGTTCTTACCTTATTATGTAAGATTCAAAAGGAGAAGGTGGTACAAGAAAATCTTGCAGCGGAAAAATTATGCAATCCGGGTACTCATTCTTGCATCCCATCTGGAACTATATAATTCAGAAGGTAAACCCGTAATATTTATCTATAAGGCACAAATAAAAAAGGGAAAACGAAACCTGCCTAAGAAGCACCAGATGATTGGAGAAATTATCGAAGCAAAAAACGGCATGTATTTTGTGGGTTCGGACATCGAACTTATTGACATAGGTCCCATCCTCTTTGTTGACAAGAATGACGTTCCCGCAGAGGATTACAGCAAGCTCAGAGAGATGCTGAAAAGTGTTTTTCTTGAGAAGTATTATGATTATAGTGCAGAATGAAAGAATCATCCTTATCGGAGGTGTGAAACAGCCTCCTGGAAAACAGGAGTTCACCGCGCTCTGGCCCTGTCAATGCAGGTCAGTAAAATAAAAAACGGCTACGTTTTACGCTTACTACGCGATGGCTGCGGTGAGTAAGAAATACAGAAATAGCGGGATGGAATTATCCACCCCGCTATTTCATATTTTGCAACTTCTCTACCGTATACATCTCAATCTGATAGAGTTGCATAGCAAACATAAACATATCGATATTTTTTCACTTTTATTTTATATAATAATCATCACTATGTCAAGCAAAAACTGTGTCTCCGCAATAACTTGGGGCGTTTTTTGCATGAATGAGTCGACAATATATCCCCATTGCCTTGTTGCCAGTTGCTATAAACCCGCCAGTCAGAGAAAAGTTGCCCCTGACTGACGGTGCCCTGTGAAAGTTATAGCATTGGTCTTATTTGCTGCGCTTGAGGATCTCGCACAGCAGCGCATAGGTGCGCTCGGTGGATGGAACGCTCAATCGCTCGTTCGGCGAATGCACATCATGCAACTCCGGCCCGAATGAGATAATGTCAAGGTTGGGGATCTTTGCTGCAACCAGGCCGCATTCGAGGCCGCCATGGGTTGCGCTGACCGTTCCTTCACGGCCACTGATGCTCTCCGGTAAGCAGCCAGCGCAGTCTCGCGCAAAGAGGAATTACGGGCATACTGCCAGCCGGGATACGAACTGAGTTCTGCCATCTCGCCATGTGCAGTTTCTACGATTGCCCGGAGCCGCTGTACCAGCATTTCCATTTGGGATGCGATGCTGAAGCGAATCAAATAGGTGAGATGCAGCCCATCCTCCCGCATGTAAAGTATGCCGAGGTTCAGGGATGTCTGCATCAAACCAGGAAGCGATGCACTCATTACCTCAACCCCATTCGGTAATATCATAAGAGCACGCAGAAGCACGGCGGTATCCTCGGCACAGATGGGCAGCCTTTGCCTCTGTGTCTTCGCAGGAAACTGTCACATTGGCATCGGTATCAGCGTACTCATTCTGCAGTGTTGCTCCAAAGGAACTGACAAACACTTCAAATTCTTTCCTGCAGCTCACGGGGATTGCCACGGCAGCCGCACAGTTTGAGCGGATCACATTATCAAATTCTCCGCCCTGCACATCAATAAGGCACAGCCCTGGGAACCGTTCCATGGCCGAATAGAGGAGCCGCCCCATTAGGACATTGGCATTTCCTCGCTCTTTGTCGACATCGGCACCGGAATGTCCGCCCAGCAAACCGGAAATTGTGACGCAGTAACCGGACATGTCGTCTGCAAGCGGTTCGCGCGAGCCGTGTAGAAAATACATTCTACGCTCGTACCGCCAGCACACGAGACGGTGAAAACACCCTCTTCTTCGGAGTCCAAGTTCATGAGTTTAGACGCTTTCAATTATACTAAGGACGCGCTATTGTACGCTTTTTGTTATGGAGTATATGTGAAACAGTTGTGTTCACCATGGACTGGTGAACGAATAAAAGGCTCGGTGTCACCGAAAAGGTTGATCCTATCATTTACAAATTAGCCGAATTCCGCTCTTTATATTTTGACACTCCGGTCCAAACAATGCAAACGAAAGGATATGATTTTATGCCAGATTTGTCTACGGTTGTTAATATGTTTTTTGGTGCAGACAATAACAAAGTTCTGTATGCTCTGATTATTCTTGTAACTTTAGACTACATAACAGGTGTCTGTGTTGCAATTAAGGACAAAAAACTGTCAAGTTCAATCGGGGCAAAGGGAATCATAAATAAAGTAGTGATTTTCATTATGGTTTCACTTAGTCATGTAGTTGATTCGTACCTCCTCTCTTCCGGCGTTGCATTAGAACGGATCACTATTTTATTTTACTGTGCCAACGAAGCAATTAGTATTTTAGAGAATGCCGGGAAAATAGGTGTCCCATTACCCGAAAAGCTGCTGACTCATTTAAATTCCTTCAAAGAAAAAAATTCATAAATTCTCTGTTAGGTAAGTTTCTGCCGTATTTTATTTTCGGCACGTTTTTTGATTTGATTAATGTTCTGACGGCTGACTTGAAGGTATTTTGCTATGTCACTTACCGAATAACCATAAGTGTATACAGCCATCAAAATAAATATCTCTCGTTCGGATAAACCGGAAGACGGAAAATATCCGGATATAGACTCTTCAAGTTCAACTGCAGTCTGAACAAGCACTAGATTTGACTGTGATGGCGTGAGGTCTTCAAAATACACTTCAGGTACTTTTCGGTCCCGTTCTTTTTGTAACCTTTTAACATAATAATGATACGTGGATCGAATCAGGAAATTGACGATGGCTCCGTCACTCGTGTTGTTTAGTTTTTCTATATCAATATGGTGAATTAACTCAATAAAATCCGCAGTTAAGTCCTGTTCGGCGTCTTCGTAGTTGAGTTTTCTAGCATATTTTTTTAATATTCCAGAAAATTTTGAGACGAGAAACATCATATCTGAATCACAGCCTTGTTGAGCATGGATAATGGAATCTATGAGCATACATACGCTCCTTTACTCGTTTCGAGTAAAAGAGCGCATAGAGGTCAAAAGTGTAAACTCAACAATAAATGGCTGTCAAATTTCCTATACAATAAACACTTAGGACGTAAAAATGCAACCAATGATACTATCGAGAAGCAAGAAAAAAGCGAGGACCTATGTCCTCGCTTTTCTCGAATTTACTTCGCTTGATTTGTTGAATGTTTCCAGTCTTCCATGGCTTGGCGTGCTTTCCGCTTGGCTCGTACCAATGCCATACGGACATTATCCGAAGACATTCCTAAATCATTAGCAATTTCTTTTCCACTTTTATTCAATAGATATTTAGCACTAAGCAGGTATTGCGTTTTAGAATCAAGTGAGTTCCAAACTTGGTCAAGGCAAAATAAATTTTCCCGTTTAATAATGTCATCTTCCAGCGAATCGTAATTGTCAACGATAACCTCCTGTTCAAAATCGAAGTCTAATTCTTTCTTTTTGTCTCGACAATAATTATAAGCCGTATTCTTTGCAGCGGTAATGATATAATTAACAAGTCCTCGGCGATCAAGTTTACGAAGAAAGCCTACTTTGTCGATGAGCTTTTCAATCACTGTGTGCAGAACATCTTCTGCATCGGTGGACGACTGTACGATTCGGATAATTTCAGAATATAGAAGTGATTGATACTGTATGTAGAGCCATGCCATGAATTCTCTATCTCCATCATCTTCTATTGCCAATATGATATATGGGATAATTTCTATCACCCCCCTTTAGAAGCTTTCTTCGCTTGCTCTTGTATTGTGGAACTCAATTGGATATCACCTAACAAAACTAGCAGTGCACGTCGGCGATTATCAGGCAGTTTTTGTAATATCGATATAACATCTTGAATCGTGACATTGTCAATAAATGAATCGGTGAAAACGGATGGAGACATGTCAAACGGCACACGCCCCAGAAGATAATCTGTAGTCACATTGAAATAATCCGCATACTGAATCAACATATCGAAGCTTGGTTGATTGCGTCCTGTTTCATAACTAGAAATCGTGCTCCCAGATTGGTGAAAAAGAGCAGCGAAATCTTCTTGAGATAAGCCTGTATCTCTGCGAAGTTCAGTGAAGAGGTCCTTAAACTGAGCCATATGGTACGCCCCTATTTTTTCATTTTGCTAATTATATTATTTCCAAAGGGCATAGGCATTATATTCTATAATTCATATAGACTTTTTGATTTTTACCCGTTAAATAGTATTAAACATGTCGAATCAATTTGCTATAATAGCGGCAATTGGAGCAAAGCAAAAAAAACTTCTTTTGCGTGTTACAAATTGACAGGTTATGTGTTTATTGTATAAGGGTAATTATTATGTGGCATGGCTTTGTGTAAGATTCGCAACATTGACTATTCCGCAATACAAATATCGAAAGCTTCTGCTGATCGGGCAGGTCTACCGGATGCACAGTTTATCCCGTTGAAATTTTTTGGGGTATAATTGCCATGTAGCAAATACAGTCATTGACATGTCCCTTTTTCGAAGGGTATATTATATTTAAAACATCTGGATCATTTCTTGAATTTTCTTGATTAACCGTTCACTAGAAAAGTATGTTCATTCATTCTCTCTAGTGATTACTGGCATAGCTAATGGAGAGGATTAGATATATGCTTATCTTTGCTACTATGATAAATGACGTTGATGATCGTGCATTTATGCAAGAAGTATATCAGCAGAACGAGCGTCTGATGTATGCAATCGCATTAAAATATGCTTCCAACACACAGGATTGTGAAGATATTGTTCATGATACGGTCGAAAGGCTTTGCAAAAACATTATCAAAATAAAAGGTCTTCCGAATTCTGCACTTCGTGCATACGTGGTTTACGCGGTCAGAAATACGGCTATAAATTTTAGAAAACACCAAGCAACGATAAATCGCCATATTCAACAATTATCGGATGATGATTTAAGCAATGAATACGATCAACCTGAATCAATAATTGAGAGAATAGAAGACCTCAAAGAAAAAAGAACCAGTCTGACTAAAGTGTGGATGCAGCTTACTGATGCCGAGCAAGAATTGCTGTATAGAAAATATGTTCTAGAACAAACGACAGAAGAGCTCGCAGGAATTTTCCAGTGCAGCAGAGACAGTATTCGGATGCGTCTTTCACGCGTAAGGCGAAAATCTCTAAGGTTAATGAAAGGGGATGGCACAAATGACGAGACACGAACGACTGTTGGAAAACTATGAAGATGCATATTTTGCGCTGCTGATGGAAGATGTTGCACAAATGGAAGGCGCTCGGTTAGACCAACTCAACATGGAATTGCAGAATGATCCTCACGCTGCCGTTCCCGAAGGACTCACAAAAAGATGTTTGAAAACAATAAATGCGCATTTTTCAAATATGCGCAGAAGCAGCAGCCTTAGAATTGTAAAAAAAGGCAATTAACCTGGCAGCAGTATTGATCGCAATTTCAACTCTACTTTTTACATCTGCATTTGCAATTTCCGATGAATTTAGAACAGCCACTCTTAATTTGGTGATCACTGCAAATGAGAAGTACACACAATTAAAAATGAAGCAAGAGGATCCCCCTCAAGAATCCGGCAACACTATGGTTACAGACAGCAATAAATTTTTTAAAAATATACGTTTGACATGGCTTCCTGACGGATACGAATATTTATCAGGAGAATACGATTATCAGGCCATCTTTGCAAACGATGAAAATAACTGGATAGTCATTAACAGGTTTGATGGGACTTCTACTTACAATGTAGATACGGAGGGAGCCGAAATAGTAGAGGAAATCATGATAAATGGGAACTCTGGGTTGCGCATTGTAAAAAACGGCCAGACACATATTGCCCTCGCAAATACTGACAAGAATATTTTTATTGACATTTGTTCATCCGAGCACGTACCGGGTGAAGTAGTTGAAAAAATAGCCCAAAATATTTTTGTGATTGATTAGGTTGCAAATAACGATTTTTTGTGTTCCTTACAGTAGAAGCCTCTATCAGAGGCAAAACACAAGGAGGAAAGCAAAAATGATTTGCAAGCAAAAAAAACTGGTGAAAGTTCTGCTTTTAACAGTTGTAGTGTCCCTTTTTACTATGACAACAGCTTTTGCACAGGAATATCCCACACAAAATAACAATGCTCGGTATATTGGTATTTCTATGTTGAATGCTGACCTATCAATTGACGATAATGGTAAGTCCAGTTGTTCAGGAAATGTGACCTTGAATAATAGTAGTTATAGTACAGATCTCACCATGGAACTTATTCAGGTCGATACCGGAAAGGTGATGAAGACATGGACGGATTCCGGAAGTATTAGTATCAGCTTAACCAATAAACCTTGGTATGTAACAAGTGGACATAGATATCAAGTAAAAGTTACAGTTACAGTTTATAATACATCTGGGAAGTCAATCGAAACTTCGGAAGAAGTATCTAGTATTGTAAAATTTTAATTTGAGAATATTCGCAGAAAAGAAAAAGTCCGCAAAAGACGTATGAGTAATCATCGTGTGTTTAGCCCAAACGTTGATGCGAGAACATATGTGGCTATGTTACCTAAAAAGCAACGGATGCACCCAACCGGGGCATCCGTTGCTTTTTAAATTATATACAAAATATGTGCTGCTATCGTCGCACATAGAGAATTGTCCCACTCTCCTTTGCGTGAATGACATCTGGCGATTCCGTACAGCTGGGCATACCGCTTCATTTTCACATCATTTCTCTATTTCCCATGCCGGTGTTTCCCCTCCGGCATGGGGGACGCGCACACAAACACGGTCTCCGCGCATACATCACTGTCTTCATGCAGAGCAAATTATGGATCTCCCGCTCACGGGCGGGAGCAGACGCCTTTTATACCCCGCCTGCTGCCGGGGCCCTCCTCCAACATTTGTTTTACATTTTCAGATATTGGAGGAGAAAAAATGTATACAAAGAACAACGGCAGCGGCGAAAACAACGTGATTCAAAACCGCTTTACCGCGTATCTTCTTACAGCGATCCACCGCAAAAAAGCGGCCTATCTGGGTGCCTGCAGCAGGCGCCGAGAAATGGAGCTTCCAACGGACCCGGATGATATCGTTTCCGTCCTGGATGCCATGGTCAATTCGGCTGTGGATGCACCCTTGCCATTCCCGCTGTTTAAAAACGATGCCCTGGAGGAAGCTCTCCAGAAGCTCAGTCAGCGGGACCGCTACATTTTCCTCGCGCATGCACTCTATCAGCGGGACTTTGGGGATCTGGCGTCAGAGTTGGGATTGACCTATCAAGGTGCAGCCACGGCATATCACCGTGCCCGCAAGAAAATCAAGGACACCTTTGGGAGGAACGTCAAATGAGCTTTAAGGACCTGCTGATTCAAGCCAAAGATGGGAGCCACTATGCACAGGAGAAAATTTTTCTTCTTTACCGTCCGCTGTTATTCAAGGAAGCCTGTGTCTATGAGGTCTTTGATGAAGATCTCTTTCAGGAACTCAGTATGACTCTGGTGGATTGCATCAGGCTTTTCCAACTCTAAGGTAATGGAATGGACCCCGCTCCCGGGGTCTGTTCCCTTGCCTTAGACATAAGGGCATCCAGTTCATCGACTTTGGCACGAACGCGGTTATAAAGCAAAATCACACCATTTTCCAAGGAGTCACATGCGGACATATCCGGAACCCAGCCGGGCATAATCCGCTGTAAAGCCACCAAGATCTACCACCAGCACCTTCGGCTGGCAGCCAGTTTTTTTACCGTCACAACGGCTGCGCACGAACTGTTATCTTCTATTCACGGATTATTTATCGAGCGCGGGAAATTTTTTGCGGTGTCCCATACACAGCTTTGGCATGTATGGGACACTGTGATTACTGATAGAAAGAAAGTGTGCCGTAGTATTTAGATACTGTAGAATCATCTTTGACATACTTGGCAACATCTATAGGACCATATCGCAACAAAAAGTAATCCAGATCATGTAGCTTTTTGTAAATGTCATTTACAATTTCCATCCTATGGGTTTCTTTTGCCTGTTTTGTCTGATCTATGAGATCCTGAAGTTCGGATTTAAGATCTTCGTTTTGAACAGATGATTTCATTTCTGACAATAGGTCGATAAATCCGTCTGCATCATAGAAATTCGTTGCAACAACGGGCGTTCCATACTTAGCATAGAATTCTTCAAGGGAGAGCTTTTCACGTTTACATACGGCATCTATATCAATACTACCGTCAACTGCCCAACCAATTTGAATTTCTCCGGTCTGATGGAAATAATTCCAGTATAAACTGTTGGGATCTGACAGCTTCTCGAAAAGATTTTCATCCATATACCTTTGTTCCAACCACAAATTTGCAGCCTTAATTACTTCGGTCAATCTTTCTACTTGCTGCTGAGACATCCCTTCGGTTGCTTGTTGGCGTGCTACAAGAACGTCCTCTTCTGTTGGCACATAATTTTCTGCATGCGCTATGTCTGAGCCCGATTCCTCTGAAACATTTCCATTCGAAACAATGGGTGCCTCAGAATTTGAACATGTCGCATTTTCTTTTTTGTTAGTGATATGAATTACTAAACCCACACAAACAGCCAAGAGAAAAATGAATGTGCACACAGAAAACCAGCTTTTAGAAATATGAAAAAAATGCTTTTTGAGATTGGACATTTTTTCTCCCCCCAAAAAAGTTACGCATCCTTTTTATGGATAATCTACGTCGCAGACTTAAAAAAGATACTTCAGGATTCCAAATCCAAATACTATGGCACGACTTTAATTTATTTCTGGCATCTCTTTGAAGTTACAGAAAAGCGCATTACCAGGTGCCGTACATAGAAATCGAACCGGGAGTAGAACCCACATTGAGGCCGATATCAACAAAACCGTGCTTATAACCGCTCCCGGTGACCGCAACCCACTGTCCATCAGAACTACGCTTGACGTAGTTAATCAGCTTCCAATCCGGATGAGAGTCTCCCATTGCGTCTGTGCGACAAGCAACTTCCATACCGGAGGCAACAGTACCCCAAGAAGAGCCAGATGCAGTATAGACCTCTTCATTTCGGCGGAACTTGAACGTATAGTATTCCGTTCCACCAATAGTTACTGTACTAAACGGGTAATCAATGCAAGAGGACAGGGCTTTCATTGCCTCAGCATTGGAGGAGAAAAGATCATTTCCATTTGCATCCGTGGCATAATAGAAGCCCTGAACAATCCGCCCAGAACTGTTTCGGAAATAGACCTCAACTCCATCCTCCGTATCACCATAGATAAAAACTTCACGATTATAAATGGTACCAATCTGATTGCCCTTATCAACACTGGGCCACCCACTAAAAATAGGCAGATTCTTACCACTTTTGTTAATAGCCATATAATGAGCCATAAATTTATCCTCCTTATTTTTGGAACTACATTCCTCTAATTTTAATTGTGTTTGATGCTATGATATCTGCATTATACTTATTGGAAATGACTAATAGTAATTTAAATACAATCTCCAGCAGCTAACTTTTTTTCTGTAACTTGTAATATGCTGATTCACAATAAGTCACCTCCTTTCTTGTTACATAAGGAGGAGGCTATCCGCAAATGTGTAAATCTCGGGAATTATTTTTATAAAGTCAATTTTTCTCTGGTGCTCTTAACCTAATAAAAACAGGCTAAATATTAGAGGCAAAGCAAGTTACTATTTATTAGACAAATAGCATGAGAAAATGTAACCGCAAATAATTATGAGAAGACAGCGATTCTACACCTCGTCTCTTTATCACCAGGAGAAACGGCGGTTTATTTTGAACAGAATTGAGATAAAGGAACAGGGTCTGTTCCCTTGCCTTAGACATGCCGTATTTTCACAGGTTATCAAACATTTTTAAGGAATCCAGAATCGCAGATACTTCACCGGCACTGCCAAACCAGTTTTCCGACTCCTCCTTTGCCTGTGGAACTTCTGCGGGGCTTATTTCACACGCTTTTTCTGTTCTTTGCGGAACACCGCCGCCGCGCTTTTGTTTGTCCCTTTTTTCCAGAATGGAGACAATGATTTTCTCCAATGTTTCCGGATCGACGGGCAGGACCTGCAGGTTCGGTGTTTCCTTGCAGTTGATGTAGTGCAGAACAGCACTGGCGAGAAATTGCGCTTTGTTCCGCCCCTGCTGGTTGAGCAGGGCAACCACGGTTTGGTGCTGCGGGTCATGTATATTAAAACGGACGGTAAATTTACCGGGATCTTTTTTGTCCGCCATGGTTCTCACCGCTCACCGTGCTGAAGGCGGTACAGATACGCATACCCCTTCGCGTTGGCGTTGATGTCCTCCACAAAGGTTACCTGTCCCACCTTACCGGATGCCTCGATCTGCCGCCGCAGCAAATTGGCTCCGCCTCCAAGGAAAATCACCCTGCCGGACTTGAGCTCCAGCATCCGTTCCCGCAGACCGCTGAGCAAGTCGTTGATGAACTCCTGTGCTTCCTTCTCCACCAATTCTACAACCTCCGGTGCCACATCACGGTGCTCTCCGCGCAGGATGCAGTCGATCTCGCTCTCGTCCAGGAGGACGTCCAATTCCGCATTGGCTCTGGCACGAACGCGGTTATAAAGCAAGATCACGCCGTTTTCCAAAGAGTCACACGCGGACATATCCGGAACGCCGTTCCGCAGTCGGACATAATCCGCTGTAAAGCCGCCAATATCCACCACCAGCACCTTCGGGCTGGCAGTCAGATTCTTTACCGTCGCAACGGCCGCGGAAAATGACTGCGGAAAGCAGGCTGTATTTTCAATATAAACGGCATAAGGTTTGCCGCGGAATTGAAATGAAATAGCGCCCCGTCCATCAAAATAGTTGATAAACCGCTTGGCCTGCACACCGAAATGCGCCGGCGGCAATCCGACCGCCAGTTGAATCCGCATCAGGGTATCGCTGTACCGTCCCATCGCTTCGATCTCATAGGCGATGGCAAAAAGCGTCAGAATGAAAAAGCGTTCATCCTCCGTCTTATCCCGCCGATAGGGGATACGCCGGTCGGTCAGCGTATAGTATTTCCCCTGATATGCCAGGCAGTCCGTTCCGAACCCCGGCGTGTCGCCCTGGATCAATCCGGATGTGAATGGCTGCGTATGAACAGTTTTGATCTGCTTGTTTCCATGGTCGATTGCAATTAACATAGCTGTGTACCTCCTATACATCTTCTATACGGCTGCAATACGCATAAAAGCAACAAAAAACTGGGCGGCGAGAAATTTTCTCACCGCCCAGCTTTCTGCTGAAAAGAGGCTCCACAGTTTTTTAATGGCTGCGGATGCCATTTATGGGATAGCCTTTAAATGTTTTCTGAATACGCTCGTTCTTTTACCACAGCTTTATACCGTGCCTTCCAGCGCAGGACCTCAGATGCGTGGACGTTATGGGAACCCGTGTGGTACACGATCCGGCGCAGAACCGCGTAGCCGGACAGTGAAGGCGAGAGCAGTTTGATTGTGTTCTCAATCTGCCGAATAGCCTTGGGCAAATCGGAGCCTTTCAATTCGATGTAATAAGAGGTTGCTGCTTCATCATTGAGAAGAAGATAATCGCACCGTTCCTCTCCTGGGCCCCTGAAAACTTCTCCATCCACCTTAAAGTGCCGAACATATTGACGTTTGGTGTTATTTCCGATGTGCCTGCAGCCGTTCTCCGAAGACGTAAAAACAGGGTATTGACCTGTGCGGAAGGGCTTATAGTCATTTATATTGTAAGGCATCATTCGTCTCCCTCAGCATAGAGAAAACCAAGCAGATAATCGCTCATATCATTGATTTCGGAAGAGGCCCCATCGATCAGTTCATTTCTGATCAAACGCAGCCCGTCTTCATCAGAAATTCCATCCGTCAGTTTCCCATCAGAGATATAGTGGGCGTTCACATTCCCAGCTTTCAGCCACAGCCGCTTATCAAGCTTCTCTGCCACTTCCTTTTGATGATTCTCCGCAACCTGTCCCGCCATCAGAAGGTAATTAAACGTTCCGAGGACATAGGGGCTGTGGGTCGTAACGAAAACTGAATTTCCGCTGTCAGCCATCAAGGAAAGCGTTTCGCTGATACGTCGCTGGGATTCCGGATAGAGATGTGACTCCGGCTCCTCAATAATCAGGAAAATCTTTTTATCTTCCGACAGATAGTAAAAGAGGAGGTTAAATACCCACACAACTTCCTGCTGCCCGGAGGATGCAAGGTTGATTTTTACATAACGGTCATCCGAGAGATACAGCCGTTCTTCCCCATCCACATACCGATAGGTGCTCTGCATGATCTCTTTCGCCTGATCCATGAGGACATTAAGAGCAGGGCGAATCCGTTCATATTTCTTAGACTGTGTTGGATCGTCTTTCATACGGTTGGCAATGCCCTCCATCCCGTGGACAAACACCGGTTTCAGGCGGAGGATCAATTCCGTATATCTCTTTGTGACATAGTCAATATTTCTCAGCTGTGAATCTTCCAACGAGGTAAAAATATAGTTGAGCTGTGTACTCAACAATGTCAGGAGGTTCCGGCCGGCGGGAATAAAGACGGGCTCGAACGGATCATCAAAGAGCTCATTCAGCTTCTTTTCTTCGTGCTCTTTCTGCGCCGGGGTAATATTGGTGAAGATATGCAAGCTTAATGCTTCCAAATAGTCTTCAATAGACTTGCTGAAATCGATCACAATATAATTCTTGGAAGAGTCATTGAAATCATCCTCTAAGGACACCGTGATAGATACATCTTTGCTGTATTGATATTCCATCCGCATATCAGACGGCATGACCCACGAGGTCCCGAAAAGCTGCAAAAACTTGTCTTTCATCCGCTGCTTCAGAACGGTGCTCCACGTGGAAGCCTTGTCCCCGGTAACTGCGTTTGGCCCCCCCTGCATCATAATGCTGAGGATATCCTGTTTGACTGACCGAAAGAAATAGACCGCTTTTGCAGCTGTGCTCTTTCCGTTAGCCTGCGGTCCGGTCAAAATCGTAAAAGAGTCAAGCGTCAGCCGGCAGTCATTGATGGGACCGATTTTATGAAGGTGCAGTTCATGACTCATTGATATAATTCCTCCATTGAAATCTACACTCTGGTAGTAGTATATCTATTTTTCCCTGATAAATCAAGCAATACCGTATTTCGTCTCTGCAAAAAAGGGAGGGCAAAACGCCCTCCCTCATTTCTTTATGCGCCTTCTCCGGCCATGCGGAAGAACTCGTCGGGTGACAGGATCTTGATTCCAAGTTCCTGCGCCTTTGCCAGCTTGCTTCCGGCGTTCTCACCGCAGATCAGATAATCTGTCTTGCTGCTTACCGAGCTGCCGGCATGAGCGCCCAACGATTCAATTTTTTCGTTGATCCCATCCCGGGTGTACGGCTCCACTTTGCCGGTCACCACAATGGTCTTGCCGACAAAGGGATTGCTCATATCGGTGCTGGCCGCAGGCGGCTGATAGGTCTTAATGCACACCAGCAGCCGAAGCTCCGTCCAGACCGTCCAGTTTTCCTCGCTGCGGAACCATTGATGGATATTCCTGTGCAGCGTTTCTCCGAAGTCCGGGAGCTGTGTAAAATCAAAGCCCATGCATACAGCCGTTTCAAATTCCGAAAGATTTCCGCGGAACCTTTGGCAGATGGCCCTGCTGGCGGTGCTGCCTACCATGGGAATATCCATAGCAGTCAGATACTGCTCAAAGGTGGTAATACGGCTGTGCTGGATGGCGTCCCAAAGATTTTGCCAGGATCTCACCCCAAAGCCCTCCATCTGAACGATCTCCGACCTGTGTTTGTCCAAAAAGAAGATGTCCATATAGGAGTGGAGCCAACCTTTTCCAATGAATTTTTCCAGAATTGCTTCAGACAATCCCACGATATTCATCGCCTTCTGGCTTGCAAAGTGGACGAACTTACGCAGCTTCCGCGTTTCGCACTGCTCATTATCGCAAAACAGGGCCGCCGTGACCTTTTCCTCCCCGTTCACAGTGTTTTTGGTCGTATGGATACGGGTAGGCTGTCCGCAGCACGGGCATCTGGCAGGAACGACCTTCTCTCTGGCGTAGCAGTCCCGATTCAGATTTTCCTCCACATGGGGAATGATCTGGTTCCGCTTGCTCACCTTGATGCGGCATCCCGGTGCCAGCTCCAAATTCTCAATGAAAGAGAGGTTGTGGAGGCTCGCTCTGGATACCGCGCAGCCGTCGATCTCCACCGTGTCAAAGACCGCCACCGGCGTGATTTCCCCTGTGCGGCTGGGCGTCCATTCAATCGAACGCAGGACGGTTTCATAGGTGTCGTCCTCAAATTTGAACGCCAATCCGTCCTTATAGTGATGCCCGGTCCGGCCGCAGGACTTTGCGTAGGCGGCATCGTTGTAGGTGACCACGATGCCGTCAATGGGGATGTTGTTTTCCTGCGCGTATTTCCGCAGGTGCCGGATACCGGCGTCCATATCAAACTGCGTCAGCGCCTGCTTGCTCGCTAAGTATTTGCAGACGGGGAAGCCAAGCTGTTCGATAGCCCGAAGGCGCTGCGACTTCCATGGATATTCTTCCGTAAGACCCTCCAGCACATTGAACGCCATGAAGGTCACGCGGCGGTCCTTGCAGGCGCCGCAGTCCAACAGGCGGACGGAGCCGGCAGCCAGATTGCGCCCGTTTTTATAAGGTTCGCCATTCCCGTCCCGCAGCGTGTCCTTTAACGCCTCAAAATCGCTGGGACGGATAAATGCCTCACCGGTAACAACTAATCGGTCCTTATATGAAATCTTGTCCGGGATACCGGAGATTCCCATTACATTGTGGGTAATGTTTTCGCCGGTATCTCCGTCACCACGGGTAGCAGCCTCCATCAGAAGGCCCTTTTCATAGGTCAGCTTCACCGTCAGACCGTCCAGCTTGAGCATCAGCATGACCATCTGTTCTCCCGCAAAACGCAGCAGTTCCGCGCTGCTCTTGGTCTTATCCAAGGACAGCAGCGGGATCTTATGCGTCGTTTTCTCCAAGGTGCTGACAGCGGGATAACAGCCAACGGTCTGTGTGGGGGAGTTGGTCAGATTAAATCCCGTTTCCTTTTCCAGCGCGCTCAATTCATCAAAAAGCGCGTCATATTCGGCATCCGTCAGAGACGGCGCGTTGAGATTGTAGTATTCATACCGGCATCGATTCAGCCGGTCGGTCAATTCCCGTATTCTCTGCTGCTTGCTCTGCTCCATTCCTTACACCAGCCTTTCCTTGGAGAATGCTCCGAAGTTCAGTTCATAGATCATCTTTTCGATCCGCGCATCATCGTTCCATGCGGCCTCCATCGCCGCACGGTTTTTTGCCTGTACCAAGACCAGACCACCCCGGAGCTGCATCAGCAGCTCCGGGCGTTGGGCACAAATAACTGCGAGGTTTCCCAACTGTTTCATTTTCACATGACTCCTTTTATACAGCAATATAGGTTTCCCAGTACGATTCCCGCTGCGCAGCAATCGTGAGTGGAACAATGGTGCTGCCAATATTGGCCGGCGCCTGCGTCAATCCATAGACAGCCTGCGTACTCCGGATACGAACCATCTCCCGCTTGAGCTGAGAGAGGATGTACTCCTTCAGATACCCTTTACGGGGATCGTAGCTGTTGACTGCCCGGATCAGGCGTACCGCCAAAGACTGGTACACATCATCGGGGTCTACGGGTTCTGTCTGCATAAACGCGGCGTACTGCGCCATGATCGTGTCAATGCACCAAAGATGCTGTTCCACCACAGCATTGCGCTGCGTGATCGTAAATCCGTTTTTCATTTTCTGTATAGTTTCCTTTCTTTCGTTCAAATGTGTTGTATTGCGGCTTAGGCCGCGGTTTCCATGAGATCCGACACCAGAACATCCACCAGCCGCTGACCGGCAAGGTCGCCGGTATGGATACGAATGTCATCCTGCCGCAGCTGCTCGAATTCCTGCAGGCGAAGGACCTTGCTCTTTTCCGCTTTTTCCCGGTCGCTCTCTGTCAAGCGCTCGGAGACAACCTTCTGCCATTCTTTCAGGAATTTCTCCGCGTCCTTGAGGTCATCGTTCTGTCGGTCAAAGTAGGTCCGTTTCTGCCGTATCGTGCCGTTTGGCTCCACCTCAAGGGTGTAGTACGGCTTGTCGATCTCTGCGGTCTTGCGCAGGAACAGGATATATGCCTCCTGCTGCTCGATGCGCTCCCAATAGCGGTCTGACTTGCCGACACAGTGGGAAAGCGCGTCGCCCTCGCGCATAATATCGCGTACACCTGATGGAACGACGATGGAATACACCTCGCCGGTGTATTCGTATTTCGGTTTGATCAAGCGGCAGATGCCTGCAATTTTCCGATACTTTCTTGCTGTTGCGGCAGCTTCCATGTCCCGTTCTCTTTTCCGCAGCTGCTCCACCAGTTCATCGTGACGCTGGCGCAGCAGCTTGACGCGGTACACGATCTCATCATGGGTGTTGATTCCCAGCTTGTCCGCCATGGAAAGGTAATCCCGCCATGTGGAAATAATCTGCCGCAGGGAATCCCGTGTGCCGCTTTTCTGACGCTGAAGATAGTTGCAGACCTGCTGCTCTGACATTCGATCCAGAATGAAGTCGATATCGGAAACATGGATCTTCTCCTGCTCCAGCCAGCGCAGCACATGATCCGGGATGATTCTGCCGCTGCATTTCTCCCGCTGCAGCCAGTCGAGCATAATGGTGCCGCCGTTGAGCGCCCGGAGCCGCGAAAGCCGGTTCGTATCAAGCGCCAATGCCTTGACAAGACTGGTTTCGGACTCCTGCCGAATACAGCTTTTTACGGCTCCGAAATCTTCCAAGCACTCCGTGGTCAGCCGCAGAAGATTGGCTTTGCAGATCTGCTCAACGCGTGGAAACCACCCCCACGCAAACAGGTACCAGTTGGGGCTTACACAGCCCCGGCAAAGTCTTACATACTCCCTCAATCCGGTTCTTGCAAGAAGCGGGGCAATGCTGGAAAGCGTTTTTCCATAGATGCTCCCCGGCTGATAACAATACTCGTTGTAGGAATAGCCCATACCTGTGTAGACGAACTCATCGATGCCCTCCACCCATCGGGTGCGGCGCTGTTTGTACCAGCCCCAGTAATACGAATGTGAAGACAGATCCGCACGGTAGAAGATGCGCTGCTTCTCAAAGCTGGAGGTTTTCGATGTGATGGTGTTCTCTTCTTTCCGGTACTACCTGCTCACCTGAAATTGGCGAACCACAAACCCGTCTCCGCACTTCTGCGCCAGATACGCGCATTCAGTTGGGGAGTGCAGATAGTCCGTTATTTTCCCTTTCGTCTTGAACGTGATCTTATGACGGCATCTTGGGCACTTTCCCACCGCGTTATGATAGGGCCGCTGTTTCAGTGCGACTTCCTTCTCACAGTAGGTGCAGTAGCCGTACCTTGCCCCGCCCTTGCGGTAATCATAGAAGATGTAGTTTTCCTGAATACCCACCTTATTGACCCACCGTTCCCAGTCTTTCGGCAGCGGCGGCGTCTGAGAGAGCTCCGCGTCCCACGGATCGGTTTCCTTTCTATGCCGACGTTCCAGTTCAGCATCACGAACGGCGCGCTGAAATTTCAGAATAGCCCGATATACGTTTTTTTCATCCGACACCAGATATTGCCGGATCTGCGCATCATCCACGGCGCTGATCCATACGTTATTGGATCCCTTCGCCTGCCATTCCAAGTAGTCGATCTTTGCCGTCCGCCATTTGTCATGGGCACGGTCATAGGTGAGAAACTGCTGCTTTTCTTTCTCCATGAAAATCTCATAGACCGGCAGCGTCCCACCAAGGCGCATTGCATCCGGGTCATACAGGGTGACTTTCAAAATGCCGCCCTCCACCGAACTTCGTGCAAAACCGCTGTATCGGCATCGATAGGAAGTGTTCCAGCCCGAACCGACCTTGACCGGGACATCCTCGCGGGCCACCGCAAGCATTTCTTCAGTCGCAGGCAGATCCTTCATTTTCAACAGGCTGTCCTTTTTCATTTCTGCACCGCCTCTCTTTTCACAAAATCAATGTCATACCATACTCCGGGCTGGATTTTTTCTCCATCTACTTCGACAACAGCAATCTGACAGATTACTTCGGTTTCACGCCGCTCTCTGGCAAATGCAAGAATATCGCCCAGTTTTCCACACGCAGCGGGTTCCTTGCCTCGAACGATGGCATAGCCGTTGCGGCTAGTACTGTGCTCACGCTGTACCTTGCCGCTTACCTTGCGGCATGGGTGATCCACCATGTAGGCAAGCGCATGGAGAAAGAATTCTTTCCTCGTCAGCTGCCGCAGGATCGTCAGCTCTGTGCAGGCAATTTTGGAGTCACGATCGTCCTCGTCAATATCCCCGCTGGGCTGCACCAAGCAGTAAATGGAGCGATCCATATCGCTGTAATAGGTGAGACAATCCAGCGGATTCTCCGCACAGTGAAAACCGTTGCTGGCGCAGTTTGCCTCCGGGGTGACATTCTTTCCCATGACGAACCGATAGCCACGGCAGGAGAGATCCGGCTCAAAGCCTTTATAAGCATACATCAGGCTGCCTCCCCAAAGGAGGAGAGGTCACCCAACGAGATCTGCCCATCGTCGGCTTCCGCTTTTTTCGGCAGTTCCTTTTTCTCCGATTCTTTTTTCTTTTCTTCCTTTTTCTTCTTGGAAACGGACTTGGAAGATGTTTTCCCACGATAGGGCTGCGGGACAAACTTCTCTTCATCCCCCTGATCCTCCTTGGCATCGGGGTCACGGAAATAGTCCTCCGCCCACTGATAGCAGAGATCGTCGGGAATATCGCAGCCGTATCCCTGCTGACCGGGGCCCGGCTGAACGCCGTTTGCCTTCAGCTCGTCCTGCACATAATCCCATGCCTTCCGGCTGATATACTGGAAGCAGTGGATCATGCTTTTGCGTGGGTGCATGGTAAGCCGTGCAAAATCGAGGTCATCAATGCACTTGGTCTGGATAAACTCGGAAACGCTTTCTTTCATGTTGCGCCGTGTCAGCTTTTCCGTATCTGCGGACACGCGTTTTGCGGCAGCCTTGAGCAGTTCAGCCGGGCTCATGGCATCCAACTTATCCAATGCAGCCTGTTCCGCCCGCTGCTTTTCTGCCTGCCTGGCGTCCCATTCTGCCTTGCGCTTGGCTTCAGCCGCTTCGTGCGCACGGCGGGCCTCGTCCTCACTTTGGGTGTCGGAGACGGCCGACGGTTCGCTGACCGCTGTGGCCGGAGCCAGTTCTGTGTCCGGCGGGAGACTGCCTGTTGCTGGCTCCGCGGGGACCGTCTGCGGCATATCCATATCATCATCTTCCATAAAGGCGTTGGAAACGGCAGCCTCATTATTTTGAAGCTCGTAATCCACATTTGAAAAAGCGCCCATTCGTACATTCCTCCTAAATAAAATTTTGAAAAGGACGCTCCTGTGCCAATGGCACAAGGCGTCCCTTCTTACATACTGCGCTCAAACCGTATAGACCAGTGTGCTGAACGGGTCGAAGCAATAGCACACGACGGCCGGGTACTGAGCGGCTGTTCTTTGAATTTTCTGTTGGACAGCAAGGGCCTCTCCCATTCCACAGGGAGTATCCCATCCAGTCCAGACCATAGCTGTGAAATAACGGTGTTCCGGATGATACCGTGTCTCCGCCCCAAGTCCTTGACAGATTCCCAGCATGGCTTTCAGCTGCTTTGTCTTCTGCTCGTCCATTTCTAAATGGATCGTCTGTGGTAAAGCCTGCATTGGTAAAGCCTGCATTCAAGCCTTCTTTGCCAGCGCGGGAGAAAATTTCACCTGCAGGAAACCAGCCATATCACAGTAGAAGTATCTGCGCTCGCTTTCATCATAAAGCTCCAGCACATCGGATGGGGCAATGCTGCGGCCGCGATAGTCCGGGGGGAACGCCTGATTATAGCGTGCAAAAATGCGTTCCAGAATATTACGTTCATCTTGCCTAACCGGGCAGATCAGTTCACCGTCATAAACGAGTGTGTATTCCGCCGCGGGCGGCTGCTGAAAGCCTGCCTTTTGCAGCGCGTCAATACCGCCAAAGGCGAAGGCGCGCGTCTCGCCATGCTCCAGCTCCAGCTGATAAACACGAAACCGCTGCGTTTTACGCTGACTGTCCAGCAGCTCCTGAAAAGAAACGCCGGGGGCAGTCTGTAAGTACGCATCGTATTCCTGCTCCGTCAGCCCCAGATAGTCCCGCAGGGAAATACTGTCCACCTTCATCGCATGCCATTTTTTCGTACAGGTTTCCAGCATTTCCAGCCCGCATAGGCCATTAAGATATTGCTCCTTAAATGTCATTCCTGGATCCTCCTTCATTTTCTGTTCTTTCCGGCGCAGCGCAAGCTGCCAGTCATCAATGCCCTTGTAATTGGGATTCCACGTGAGCCTGCGGCAGCGCATCCCGTACCTGGCCGCCAGCGTATAAATCTTCGATGCGCCTTTCTCCACCATTTCATTGCTGTATTTATCCATGTCCTCCGCCTCGATGATCTCCTCCGTTCCGTTTCGGTGCAGGAACGCAAACAGTTCATCCAGCTTGGCGGTATTGTTGACGCCCAGCGTGGCAACAAAAGTCCTGTGCATCAGCGCATGAGCGACATCCGCCTTGAGGCAGCCTTCCGTCACATATACAACGCGGGAGCAGGGGTCGCCCACAAAGTGAATGGGGCTCCCCGAGGTCGTTCCCATGCGCTTTCCCGTGGAGGACAGCGTCAGGTATTTCACGCCCGTTTTCTCCGGTGGATCGTCTTTATCCTTGAGCGGGTGATCCAACCGGATCTGCGCGCCGTGGATCAAACCGTCTACACCGAAGATGGGAATGATGATGCCTGATGTCCGCTGGTGGAATTTGACCGTCCAGCAGCCGTTATCATCCACATAGAAGCCGGGAACACCCTGCACCCTGCAGCCCGCCTTGACCAACCGATTGGTCAGGGAGCGGCACAGGAAGGGGGGCGGCGTACTCTTAAAGCCAAAGCGTGTGATCTCATCGTCGGACAGCCCCCGCACAGACCGGAGGTGCTCGCGGTGCGCCGGGATGAGTGTCAGCATGGACAGCAGCATGGAGAGGGTCTGATGCACTTCCTGGACAGAAGCTGCGTCAGACTGCTCGGCCTCCGCAGGCGTCGTCTTCTCTGGAACGGTATAGTCCGGCGAAAAACCGTTTACCGCCAAAGCGTCGCAGATCTCCCGATAAGCGTCAGAATTGCTGACGCCATACACCTTTGCGTAAAGGGACAGCATTCCGCCGCCTTCACCGCAGTAGTTACAGCGCCACAGGTCTTTTTCCGTGTTCAAATTCATTTTCCCCCGGCGGTCACCGCAGATGGGACAATCCACGTACACCTGACCGGGAGCCCTCCGCCTGATATTCAGGCGGAGGAGCCCGGCCACATCCATAATACCAAAGGGGAGATCATGCTTTTTCCCGTAATGCAAACCAGCATCCCTCCCAAGACGCGAAATTTACGGATGGAAAGCGGTCAGCTTGCCTTCAACTGCTGCGAACCGCCCATCAGAAGCATGGCGGCGGCTTTCACAATATTGCCGCAGTCCTCACAGAGATAGGCGTAATATTTCAGGCTGGAGGGACGCTGCTCAGAAACCTGTGCCATCGTCCAGCCCTTATTGACGCCGGTGGTCACGACCAGCTCCGCAGCTTCCTCTTCCGTCATCAGCGAAAGGATCTCGTCCACCGTCATATCGTCCGAATATTTCGGTGCAGCCGCTGTCGATGCCGCTGCCGGCATATCGACCACAACAGACTTTACCGTCTGCGCTGTTTCAGCCCGCTCCGTGACAGCAGGCTCCGCCGTTTCCGAAGAAATCTCCTGCGCCTTTTGGGGCATAACCGGATCAGGCTCAGATGTCATCGACACCAAATAGGAGTCCACGCCCCACGCACACGCTGCAAAATAACACAGCCAACACGCACATTTGGTGTCAATTACAACTGACAATGATACTAAATAGGCATCCAGCCAAATTCTGCAATTTCAATCTCTGACATAAGTCAATAATCCCCCACCAAATCTAACGAGACAGGAGCGATTTTTCTATGATGAATAGCAATCTCGAACAAATTCAAGAGAGACAGCGCGTCCGCGCCCGCATCATTGCTGGTGTTGCCTTCCTTGCTCTGCTACTCTTGCGGTGTGTGATTGAACAACTCTGCGGGTAAGGAGCGGCGTTGCACACGAAAACCTTGAGATAACATTCCTCATAGGAGGAGGGCGTATAGTGAACACAAAGAAGTTCGATATTCATTGGACAGCGACCCAGGCCGAAATCCGGCATTGGATGCAGAAAGAATCCGAGCGGATGGGGGACTGGCTTGACACATTTGTGATTTCGTGGACACACATCGGCGATGAAGAAATCTATCGGCTTGAACTATCTTCCGAAGCAAGCATGAAATTGGTCAGACGTGCGCAAGCAGAAGGGCGGCTGCGCGATTGCCGGTTTGGCACGATTCTGTGCCTTGCGTATGCCAGAGACAACACGGGAGAGTGCCTGCCAACCATTAAGGCAGAGGGAGACACCCTGTATTATGCACTACGGAAAGATTTCCATATAAAGAGAAATTTGGGCCATACATAAAGAGCGACCATGCGTTTTCGCATAGCCGCTTTTTTTATTTTCAAGTTCACAGAAAAACAGAAAAATGCCCGCAAATAAATACGCAATAAATTGACAATTTAGCAGTAATGTGGTATAATGAGAACCAAAGAACCAGGGTGCTTGTATTCTCAAGAATACAGGCAGAAAGGAGAATTTCGATGATAGGAAAGCAGGCAACCATCTATACAGACGGCTCTTGCATCGGCAATCCCGGACCTGGCGGCTGGGCGGCTGTCATCCTTTGCGATGGGAAGCAGATAGAGTTGTCCGGAGGCGCGAGCGACACGACGAACAACCGCATGGAGCTGATGGGGCTGATTCAAGGATTAAAGGCGCTGGACAAGGACACGACCGGCGTAAAGATATACAGCGACTCCCAGTATGTTGTACGGGCCTTTAACGACGGCTGGCTGAAAAGCTGGAAGCGGAACGGCTGGAAGCGAAAGGAAGGCCCGGTAAAAAACCTGGACCTCTGGAAGGAGCTTGATAAGCTGACAGCACAACGCAAATGCACCTTCATCTGGGTGAAAGGACACAACGGCAATCAGTATAACGAGCTGTGTGACCAGATGGCCTGTGCGGAGAGCGCAAAATACGCGGACGGCTGCGGCGAGGAAGATGATAGGCCTGCTGACATCCTGTTCAGTGTGGACGATATCCTCGCAGCACTCGACGAGGTGCTGAAAGAGGCGCAGAAACGGGAGCATGGTGTTGAGACGCCATGCGGCGGGATGGAGCTTTGCGACTATTGTAGAAGCGACGACGGGCAGTTCCTTTGCGCGAAGGCGTTTGTCCGCAGAAGGGAATTCTTGAGCAATGGAATGGATTCAGAATAAAACAATTTATCATACAATCGAAGAGGCAATTCTCGGTATGTCGGGTCAAAGCGCAGAAGAACTGTTATCGCCGAGAGAAGTGCCCGCAGAGCAAGTCTGCGGCATTAAGCAGGCGGGGGAGACCATTGAGGAATGTATCCGCAAGAATATGCCCGTCGTGATTGTCGGCGACTATGATGCGGACGGCATCACCTCGACCACGATTCTGACGCGGCTCCTGTATAGCATGGGCGTCAAGGTGCGGCCCATCATCCCCCGCAGATTTACGGACGGATACGGCGTATCCGATTCGATTTTGAAGGGCGTCGAAAACAGCCTTATCATCACGGTAGACAACGGCATCGCGGCCGGCGACGTTCTGGACAAGGCCGCCACGGAGCACGGCAACACGGTCGTAGTGCTGGACCACCATCTCGCAGATGGCCGTGAACCGAAACGCGCCGCTGTAATTTGTGACCCACACATGGACGGAGACTCCAGCCCATACAAGGAATATTGCGGTGCAGGTCTTGCGTTCAAGCTGGCGCAGTATATGCTCCGCGTTGCGGACATCAGTGCCATGCCGGATGATTTACTGGTACTTGCGTGTATCGGCACGATTGCGGACTCCATGCCGCTGACGGGTGATAACCGAGCTATTGTTATGAATGGCTTGCGACGAGTCAACAGCGGGGAAGCGCATCTGCCTGCCGGCATCAATCAGTTGCTCTGGACAGCCTCCTCCGGCGCTCCGATGAATGAAGAGACTATCGCATACACCGTCGCGCCGCTTATCAACGCGCCTGGGCGTATGTATAATGCCGGAGGAACGTCCGTGCTGAAGGCCCTACTGTGTACGGATAACAGCAACGCACAGGCCTATCTTGGAAAGATGGTTGCCATCAACAACGACCGGAAAGCGACTGTTGAGGAGTGGATGGGCAAAATCCGCGCCGCGATTGACACGCAGGAGAAGCTGTCCGCGCCACTCGTTGCATTCGCAAAGAAAATGCCGGAGGGCATCGTTGGTCTGGTTGCTGGCAAGCTGGCAAATCAGTATCATGTTCCAACCATTGTTCTGGTCGAAACGGAAGATGGCATTGCAAAAGGGTCGGGGCGGTCCTATGGAGATTTTGACATGAAGGCTATGCTGGACACCCTTTCTGACCTGCTTATCACATACGGCGGCCATGTGGGTGCTGCGGGCTTATCTTTGATGCCCGATAAGGTCTCCGAGTTCAGAAAACGTGCGAGGGATTACTGCACCGGTATTGAACAGGCGGGCGAGTATATCCGCTATGACATTGTGCTCCAGTCCAAGGATTTTGGAGCGGCAGTTCAGACGCTCAAGAAGTACCAACCGTTCGGACAGAGTGTCCCAAAACCCGTGTGTATGGTGAGAGGATTTCAGGCGCTCGGTATGCTGGAGATGGGCACGAATAAAACGCACATCAAGTTGTCCGGAAGGAATGGAAACGTGGTGGCATTCAACATGGCGGAAGCGTTCCGCAGCATGGGGAGTCCGGAGGTCATCGACGCTGTTGGCAGTCTCGGAGAGAATACCTTCCGTGGGGAAACAACCGTACAGTTTCTGGCAGATGATATCCGGGCGCATATTTGATTTATTTGAAAGGAGGGGGGCAAATCGTGAAATTGTCGGCTATCGGTATCACCCCGCAGAAGGAAAAGCAGTTCAACGGGAAAGGTATTTTCTCTGTTGAGGACATGGTACGCTACCTTCCGCGAAAATACAACGATTTCAGCAGAGAGACTGGAATCTTGCCGGAGGACCAAATCTCCTGTCTTATTGTAACGGTCAATAAAGTCTGTACCTACAACAACGGAAAGCCGTTGATGATTGTGTTTTGCGAAACGGAAGACGGAAAGCGTATCTTCGTCAAATGGTTCCATCAAAACTATCTCGCGGCAAAGTACGAAGAGTTCGTTGGACATAAGGTCTATTTGTGCGCAAAACTCGAATATAGCGCAGAATATGACAATTACTCGGCGACCTCGCCGGAAATGTTTGAGCCTCGTATCAGCATCGGAAAGCGTATTATCCCAGTTTACAGCAAAATTCCCGGCATGAGCATGGACTACTTGTCTGCAAAAATGGAAGCAGCAGTCAGTATGCCAGAGGCGCTGGGAGAGACGCTGCCTCCGGACATGGTTGCGGACGAGAAGCTGCTGCTTATGCGGGAGGCTTTGTACTCTGTCCATTTCCCGCAGAGCATGGCGCAGATAGAAAAGGACCATGACCGTCTTCTTCTGGACGATATGGTGTACTTCGCCATGAGTAATGAATACGCGGCCAGAAGCTCCAGTATTGGCAGCCCCTTCAATATTAAAACGCTTGGCACCATAAAGGAAATCACGGAAAACCTGCCATATCAGCTCACGAAGGACCAGAAGGATACCGTGAATTCCATGATTCAGAAGGTACGGGAGGGAAAGCGCCTGAATGCGCTGGTCCAGGGCGATGTCGGATGTGGCAAGACCATCGTTGCCATACTGATGATGGCTGTGCTTGCGGAGAATGGGTATCAGGCAGTCCTGATGGCTCCCACGCAAGTCCTTGCCAAACAGCACTATGCCGACCTATGCGCAATTCTGGAGCCGGTAGGCTTCCACATCGCGTATCTCGGTTCCAACATGAAAGTGAAGGAGAAGAAGGCTGTTCTGGCGTCCATTGCGAGCGGTGAGGCAAATATCATCGTCGGTACGCATTCCGTTATCGGAAAGAGCGTTGAATATAAGAACCTTGGTATCACGGTTACGGACGAGGAACACAAATTCGGTGTTGCGCAGCGGGCGGCTCTGGTCGAAAAGGCGGCGGCGGGCGTTCACAGCATCACCATGAGTGCCACCCCCATCCCCCGGACGCTGGCGCAGGTCATTTATGGTTCCGCAATCGACCTCTACACCATCCAGACGATGCCAGCAGGGAGGAAGCCGGTTGTTACCGGTATCGCCACGGACGAAGAACGAATCATGCGATTTGTTCTGAGTCAGAAAAGAAAAGGCCACCAATGCTATGTGGTTTCGCCGATGATTGACTCCAGTGAAGATATGGCCGGAGTTCTTTCCGTGGAAGAAGTTAGCAGGGAATACGAGAAATGGCTGAAGCCATACGGTGTCCGCATTGCCACGCTGACTGGCAGAGACAGCAAAGAAACAACAGAGGAAACGATTCAGAAATTCAAGGATGGAGCGATTGATGTTCTTATTGCAACAACAGTCATTGAGGTCGGCGTCAATGTTCCGAATGCTACCGCAATGATTATCACCAACGCCGAGCGGTTCGGCCTTTCCTCCCTGCACCAGCTTCGCGGACGTGTCGGCAGAAGCAGCCTGCAATCCTATTGTGTGCTGCAAAGCAATGACCAGTCGGAAAAAGCGATGCAACGGCTTGGTGCAATGGTTCGAACCACCAACGGCTTTGAAATTGCGGAGGAAGACCTGAAAATCCGTGGAGCGGGAGACTTTCTTGGAACCAGGCAAAGCGGTGAAAACAAATACATGGCATTGATGCTGGCATATCCGGATAAATACAAGTATGCGCTAACTCTTGCCAAGCGGATTCTGGACGACCGGAAGAAGTGTCCCCTCCTCACGAAGGTGCTGGCCGAACAGGAGGACGAAAGTGGTGAATAATGTGACCTTCTGTATCCAGACACTTCCTCACGACAACTCAGGCTTTTCGCTGCCGTCCCCGGACTCGGCGGTGTTGCTTGAGGTTATCGACGAACATAACTGGCTGCACCCGGAGGACCCCATTGCCGCGATGCTCTCAAGTTCCTGTGCGAACATCTTCCAGGATGGGGAGCAGCTAATTCCGGTCGGCTCCATTGAATTTGTTGAGAGTGGTCTGAGACGGTGGTATGGCATTGAACGCGGGCTGACTCCGCTTTTCATCCCAGAGCCGCTGAGGCCATTCGCCCACAGGTGGGTACAGGTTACGCATGGGAAGCAGCAGGCCGAAAGCGCCCTCGCCGACCTTGGCAAAGCATTCATTAAAAGCGCATCCGTCGTGAAGTGTGACTATGCCGGCATCTACCACGCAGGACAGAAGCTGCCGGACGATACAGACTACTTCGTTTCACAAACTATCGACATCGTTTCAGAGTGGCGCATATTTGTTCATCGAGGCAACATTCTCGACCTTAAAAATTATTCCGGCGACCCGTGGCAAATGCCTGACAGGACCACCGTAGAGAAGATGGTTGAAGCCTTCACCAATACTCCGAAAGCATACACGCTCGATGTAGCCGTGCTGCGGAATGGCCAAACGGCTGTCATCGAGGTGCATAACTTCATCGCCTGCGGACTTTACGGCTTCACCAGCCCGAAACTACCGCTCATGTACTGCGATGGCATTTACTTCGAGCTGGAGCAGAAAATGTGATGCGGAACAAGGGCAAAAAAGATGCTCCCGGTTGTCCGGGAGCATCTTTGAGGTCAATGGCTCGAAAGCCCTGCAAAAAGACTACCAAGCCAGCGGAGTGCCTGCATGAGCATCACAATCAGGTCAGCATAAAGACCGGGAGCGAAGAAATAGAGAATAAACAGTACGCCAAGGATGCTCACGATGGTGGAGAGCGTATCCTTTAAGAGCTTGACGGCGCAGGACAGCGCCATCACCCCAATAAACAGAGCTACCAGCTGGTCTGTACTCAGGCTTGATAAAAAAGTTTTGGCAGCATCAAATAATTCCGTCATGGGAAAACCTCCTTTGCCATTTTCCCAAGTATAGCGTACAAATTTCAAAACGCCAAATTTTCATTTTCTTGAAAGGAGATGGGATACTCCAACAAGTATCCTCACGAAATCATGAGTAGCAAAAAGCATAAAAAGGGCAGCCTTGTGAAGAAAATTGCGTCCTTCCTCGCAGTCTTCTTTATTCTGATGTCCGTAGGCTACGGCGTCGGGATTGTCCCGGAGTCATGGATAGACGCTATCGAGTACATCGCAAGTCCACTGGATGGCCCTCAAGGGCTATGGAAGGGCGATAAGAACACCGGCGATACGCAGACGTCAAGTCAGGACAACGCGGCGGTACAGGGTACACGGACGCAGGTCTCTGGCACACTCAATGTGGAATTCATAGATGTTGGACAGGCGGATGCAATACTCATTTACAACGATGAAAACGCCATGCTCATAGACGCCGGCAACAATCCGGATGGAAAACCACTGACCAATTACATTAAGAGCCTTGGCATCGACCATCTGGACTATGTGATTGGCACCCATAACCACGAGGACCACATCGGAGGTATGGATGACGTTATTACCGCGTACAGCTCCGAAGTCGATTACATTATGCTCTCCGAGGAGGAGGGAACGACCGCAACCTACCGCTCTGTAGTGGAGGCCGCAGACAGCAGCTCCGCCGAGCAGCTGACACCGAAGGCGGGGGAGACGTATACGCTGGGAGATGCCACATGGCAGATTCTATCTTGTGATACGGATATGCCTGACCTGAACGAGTCCTCCATCGTTATTAAGCTCACCTATGGCAACACATCATTCCTCTTCACCGGCGATGCGACGATGAACACGGAGCAGGGCCTCGAAATGAGTGGCTATGACCTAAAGAGCGACGTCCTGAAGGTAGGCCATCACGGCTCCGCAGGTTCCACGGCAGATTCCTTCCTTGATGCCGTGGCACCAGAAATCGCGGTCATTAGCGTGGATTCCGAAAGCGATATGGGCGAAATGTACCATCATCCGGCAACATCAACCTTGCAGCGTCTCAGCCAGCACGGCATCAAGGTCTACCGCACGGACGAACTTGGAACCATTCGCATTACCAGCGACGGCGAAAAGCTCGCTGTTTCGGCATTTGCAACAAGTACGGATGGAACCTGAGAACCCACATTCTTTTACTCTTGAGTTCTTATTGACAATCAAGCTGTTGTGTGGTATAATAACGTCATAAAGGAAACCAAGCGAAGTTCGCTGAAACTAATATATGAGAGGAGAAAAACCGATGAAGGTTATCTGCATTGCAAATCAGAAGGGCGGCGTCGCAAAGACAGCGACCACCGCAATCATGGCTTCCGCGCTGACAAAGCGCGGGAACAAAGTTCTTGCGGTCGATATGGACCCGCAGGGCAATCTCAGCAAGCAGGTCGGTGCGGAGGATAACGGCAGGGGCGTCTATAGCGTCCTCAGAGGGGACATCGCCATTCAGGATGCTATCCAGCACTTCGACCGCTTTGATATCTTACCTACCAATATTCTGCTGGCCGGTCTGGAAGGGGAGCTGGTATCTGAGATTGGTCGCAGCTTCCGCCTGAAAAACGCACTCAAGGACAGCGCTGTGCGGGACGTTTATGACTATGTACTCATTGACACGCCGCCTTCCCTCGGCATCCTGACAACCAACGCGATTGTGGCCGCCGACTACATTCTAATTCCCACGGATGCGGATTCCGACGCCATCAGCGGTATCGCCCAGCTCGGCAACACGATTCAGCAGGCAAGGCAGTATTGCAACGTGGACCCGAAAATCCTCGGCATCCTGTTCACCAAGTTCGACCCGCGCCAGAATAACAGCAAGGACATGATGAAAGTTGCGATGCAGGCAGCAAATGCGCTGGACACTAAGGTGTTCAATACCTTCATTCGTTCGGCAGTTATTGTAAAAGAGACCAAGAGCCGTGAACTGGACTTGCTGACGGCTGCACCGGACAGCACGGTTGCTATGGATTATATGGCACTGGCAGACGAAATCGCAAAGGAGGGTATCTAATATGGCAAAGAAGCTCGGAAGTCTCGATACGAACAAAATGTACGCGAGCCTGTTCGGCGGACCGCAGGAAGCGGCGGAGGAGCAGGAACCGGAAAAGGAGTCTGAGAAGAGACCGGAGGCTGAAACACAGGAAGAGCCGAAGGCAAGTACGAAGTTGCCCGGTGTCGCACAGAAGCCGTCCAAAATCCCTCCTTCTATGGAAGCGATTGGCTTGGAAGAAAAGCCGCGTCGCAAGCTGACCCGTGCCATTTCTCAACCATACCGCTACGACTCCAAAAAGCCGGATGAACTGGTAAAACGCTCGTACTTCATGAGCGGAGACCTGATTCTCGCGCTGGAGGAGCGCGGTATCCGTGAGAAACGCAAGGGCGGCTCCGGCGAACTGTCGGCAATCGTCCGCGAGGCTTTGAGAGAATACCTCGCCGACGAGTTGAAGGATACCGCCGACTTCTGGGAAAACTGAAACGAATCTTATAGCGCCATCGGCAGCGACTTGCAGCCGGTGGCGTTATTTTTTTAGCTCTCAGGTTCTCAGGTTCCCAACAGAGAGAATTCCTTATTTTTCATATCTTCTGGTATGCTCAGACCATACAAAGGAAGTATCACAAATATAAAACAATTCAGCCAGCGGTTTTCAGAGCCGCTGGCTTTTATATAAACAAATCTAATCGTAAAGGAGAATGCAAAAAATGAGCACCTATCAGGCCAAAAAGAACATGGCGCGTGAGGAAGCTATCGAGTGGCAGGAGTATGCTGCAAAGCAGTCTATGAGCTATGAAGCGGTTGCTGTTGCACAGTTCCACTTTGAACAGCTCGGACGGCGCTATGGCCTACTGACAGAATTCAGGGAGAACGGAATCTGCTAAAAGAAAGGAATGAGTGTTAGCTATGACGAGAGATGATTTGCCGAAAGGCCCACTCGACATTGTACCCTTGAGCTGGAAGGAGCACAATCACGTCCAGTATGCCTACGAAAAGAATTTCGCGGCTCGGATTTGGCGTTTCCGAAACCTGCCTGGTTATGCTTTCATGCACAGATGGGCACAGAAACAGATAGACACGCATTGTGGTGACAGCCTGGATGGTATCTCCGCAAGAGTCTACATGGATACTGTGTTGGAACAGGAGGCCACAGGACTTCAGGCATGGGCAAAGAAGTACATCGCACAGTCCCTTTGGACGGACTACGCCAAGACACCCAGAGACGCGACGGGCCGCATCCGCGAAGAGTGGACGGTCTGGTGCGGCACGCAGGAAAGTCCTACGGAGATTCCGTTCAAAGCGGGGACGAGCAAGGAGGAAATCAGAAGCTGGTTTAAGGAGACGTTCGGTCTGATACCGGCGTAAGACACTAAATCCGAAAAGGGGAAAAACCAATGAGAACAAAGGACAGCATTATCGAGGAAATCATCCAATTCTTCAAGAATAACAAGTCTGTCTTCAACACAGCCATTGAAGAGTTGGACGACTGTAACGAGAACGGGTATTTGGGCGATACTCGCTGCCGTTCTATGGTCGAGCTGAACGACCTGTTCGCCGAAAAAGAGCCGGTTGATATTCTGCGCTGTGGCTTCGACGGCTATGACGCAGACACCTGGAGTCTGGACAGCGGTGGAAACAAGAAATATGGAGCCTTCAATCCACATAGCAACTATTTCTATTTCGACCGCTGCTATGGCAGCTTGGTAAGTTGCGATAGTCCTGACTATTTCAATCAGCTCGACGAGAGCGCCGTTGAAAGTCTCTGTGAAAACCGGAGACATATTCCCACTATCAGGAAATATGCCGATTTGGAACAGCTTTTCAACGAATTGGAAACATTTGATTAAATTACTAAAAGGAGAAGAAATGATGAATACCAGAATCCATTACCTGTACCGCGATGCGGACAACTACAAGGTCCAGAACGAATGCGTCATCCTCGGTGAGATGACCGAGGAGCAGGAGCAGCGCATCATCGCCTGCTTGGACGAAGAGGAGTATTTCGTGCCGTCCCGTGTAGGGATGCCGGAGCGAAAGTTCGATACGGAAACGGACTCGGACCACCCGTGGTTCGAGTGGGAGCGCATCGAGGAGACCGGGCAGAAACCCACGCTCGAAATCACCGCCGAAGAGCTGGTCAAGCGCTTCGAAGAGGCGAGTAAGGGCTGGGAGTCTGTGAGAACCGCTCCGGAGAGCGGTAAACTCCCGTATTGCGTGACCGTTCAGGAAACGCTCTCCCGCACCGTTATCGTCTGGGCCGCCGAGCGCATCGACGCCGAAGTGACCGCGCAGGAGCTGTGCAACGCCGGCGACATCGAACTTGGCAGTAAGGACTTCGTTGACCGTGAATGCACCTGCGACGGTGTGGCGGAGGTTGGAGATTTCGATACATTTGAGGAATACGGCGGCACTCAGCAGCCGGATGCGGAAACTCCTGCTCAGGAAGATGCCGCTCAGCCCGCAGAGACGCTTGATTCTCTCAACGGCCCGTGGCGCAATGATGCTTGCTTGGGTTATGCCGCTGTCGCTATGGAACGCGCAGACCTGGATGAAGAAACAATTCGTAAGGTCATGCACACTCTGGAATCCTGCTTCGACATCATCTCGGTGCGAGAAGCTGGTGACTATTACGCAAGAAAAGCAACTGTGTGCGGCTGGTGACATCTATGCAAAAATGCAGAGACTGTGAGTTTGCCAAGCCCTATGACTTTCCGAGGAAAGGAAATGGCGGGAGTTGGCGCTCTGGATTTTTTGTCCAGAAGGGCTATGTTTGCTATCACAAAGACGGCGAGACTAAGCTGCCAATCATTTTCTACGGTGAAACGGCTCCACGGAAATGTCCACTACGGAAGTCAAAAAAATGAACAGAATGCGGGGCCGGATTTCTGGCCCCGCCAAGAAAGGAGAACAATATGAGCGATTATGAGAAATTTCAACTGCAATGGATGCTCGACCACGGGCATTCCCTGCGTGAACTGATGGAGGAACTGCAAAGCCTTCAGTACGATGACCCGGAGGACAGCGACCGCATCTCTACCCCTATTCAGGAATTGTTCCAGGAATGGGAGCAGGACAGAGGGTTCGGCTCCGAGATTTGGCCCTGTGAGGCCGAATGGGCCGAGTGCGAAGGCAAAGACAGCGCCGACTGAAAGGAGAAAAATCATGTATCACGAAATTAAAGGCATCATTTACCGCGTCAATTTCCAGTATGGCAGCTGCTTCGTGGAATGCGACGAAGAGAACGCTCAGGAGGAACTGTATCGCTTCTGCGCGAAGAAAGCGGCGTCCGGCAAGGTCATTTCCTCCGTGAATCGCATCTTTGAGGACAGCAGCAGTACGCCCCGTGTGTCGGTTCTCTCTCAGCCGGAATACAAACAGGCGTACCGTGAGGAGCTTGCCCGCAAGGAACGCGGAGACCTGGAAGCGGGTGACAGAGTATACACCCCTCGCTTCTGTAACGTCACACTGGAGGCAGTATACGGCACAGAGGAGGAGCTTTATGCCGCAGGGTACACCGAATCTACGCACTACCAGAATAACCGCTATGTAATTCGCGGCAAGTCCACCGGCTTCAACCGGATGGTATTCGCTGCGGCGGTCAGATACGCTTAACAAAAAGCGCAGAGGGGAATTTCCTCTCTGCGCTTTTTCCTTTTTCAACGATTGCGGGTTCTCAGGTTCCTGAAGGAGGAATGAGGCGTCTCCCGTTTCTGTCGGTATGCTGAGAGCATACAAAGGAAGTATCGCAAACACAAGGAAAGTTCAGTCAGCGGTTTCAGGCCGCTGGCTTTTATATATCCCACCAGAAAACATGAAAAGGAGAAATGAAAAATGAGTTATTCCATTATCTACGGGAGGCAGTTTGTAAAAACGACAAAAGGCATCATCCCAATGATTTTGAGCGGTTCAAACAACTGCACAGAATTTATTCAGGGAAGAGAAGTCCTCGAACGGAACTGGTATCCCATGACGCTAAGCAACAAGGATAAGCGCATTGCCATCCCTGCGGAAGAACTGCTGGAACGGGCGAGAGCTATCTCGACCGGTGACGGCGCGGATTACGAATTTGCGAAGCAGGGCGGAAAGTGGCTGTATTGCAAGGATGTGCTCAAGTGGGTTGAGAGCGGTATCAGAAATGCCATGAACATCGAACGCATCAACTTTTTCCGCCCCAATACGCCTTTGTACGGCAGAATCGTTGTATGGCGTGGGGACAAGCGCGAAACAGTCCACAACTGCTACTGTAAGACAACACAGGAACTTGAGGCGTTTGCCGAGGAAATGGAAAGCGCGTGGAAGGTATATGGAAGCGACAAAACGGTAACGGAATTCTACCCGTATCTGTCCTTTGAGGGCCGTGAACCGCTTTCCATCGAAAAGATGGCATCCCTGAGTGATGACGAACCGGTTGTCGTGAAAGTGGCTCCTTATGGCTACTACACAAAGACGGAGCACAGCTGCCGGAATTACGAACGCAATAGAGCTGCCGCGAAGGTGTTTGAGAACATCGACGACGCCATTGCTGAACTCGGCAGTATCACGCTCCACGCCAGCAAGGTCACATTTGAACGGGCTGGCGCTGACGGTGCCAAAAGTTTCAAGCCTGCTGAGAAGTTGTTTGCTCTGCACGTCACGGAAGGCGACAGGGCGGGAGCATATATCGTGAAACTCACGAGAAGCAAACTATGGACTTCTGCTTCTTCCATGTCAGCTAAAAAGTTTCCGAGTGAAAAAGCAGCAATGAAATGGGCCGCAAACTATCGCCTTACAGAGCGATTTGGCAACGCCATTCGCGCCATCGAGTCGGTGAAGCTGGAGGTGAAGTCTAATGGATGTTAAGCTGGAGAAAGCCGCAATGAAGGGCTATGAGCTGCCGAAAGGTCTTACACTTGCAGAGCAGGGGTATTATCTGGCACTTCGCACCCTGTACGCGGCATATCAGAAAGGCGTTGTCACGAAGAAGCAGGCTGCCGAAGAAAAAAAGGCTATTCTTGCGGCCTATATGACCGAGCACTCCAAAGAGGAGTTCCTCGACCGTTCAGCTCTTGCCCTGAGTGAGCGCATCTGCAAGGCAGCCGATAATTTCCGCGACAACCAGACGCTGGAGGCGGCAGATGCCTTCTATGCGGCGGTGTTCAATCTGTCTGAAAATTGGCGAAAAGAAATGGAGGAAAAATGAAAAGATACTGTATTCTCGATGGGGATGAATGTGCCATCGTAGAAGAAAAGCTCGATGAAGCAGGCATTGACTACGATTGGGGTCCTTTAGATAGGTTGATTGTTGAAAACGATGAAGACTGTGATGAAGTGGAAGATATTTTGGATGAGTGCGACATCGCGTATTTCGCTGTCTGATTGTATATGCTTACAACAAAACTGCGGATTGCGCTGAGTCTGGCTCTTCGTCAGCCCCAGCTAATCCCACACAAAATGTCGAATACCCCGAAAAAGGAGGAGAATTGAATCACAACCTTGCGAAAAGGCACCCTTCGGGTGCCTTTTCTTTTTTTGAAAACACACATTCCGTGCGTTTTTCGTGTGCTTTTGTGCATTCTCAAAGAAAACAAAAAAGGCTGGAGAACCGGGAAAGGGTTCTCCAGCCAGGTCCCGTGGCGCACAACCATTCCGGGACACAATCACTATGTTCAGTATAACAGAGAAGTGAAAAAAGTCAAGAGATTCGCAAATTAGGCATTGGGGAAATTGGGATGCTGGTACGGCGTGGATTCAGGACCGCAGTACAATCCGTAAGCATCGCAAATCCAATACACGCCACCGCCCATATCCACGCGGCACCACTGATGCGTGTACTGGTTCTCATTGACGTGTTCATAGGGAATACCCAACATATTCAGGCACAGACCAGTCGCTCGCGTACAGCCCGCACACGAGGCGACACCGGAAACGAAGAAGCCGTATGGGTCGTTGTAGTGCGGCTCTGAGGTCGTATATGCAACCTTGCCACTATCCACCATGTCACGCAGCGCCGACGCAATGCCCTTCAGCTGCTCGGTACGGTCCTTCTTAGCAAGAGGTTCAATGATTTTTCGCGCCGCGTCATAGGCGGCCTGAAATTCGGAATCGGTCATACTCTTTTTGAGACTCTTGTAGTTGGCAAGCTGACTGATAGGAACCGGCTCAAAGGGCTGCTGGTGGAGCGTGAAGGATTTCCGCAGAGAGGGGTCCGCCATACGGCTAATGATAGCCGCAGCAGCGCCACGGGTAATAGTGGTCTGCGGGCCAAAGGTTCCCTTGGCGTCATTGCCGGTCAGGATGCCGGCGCGATAGAAGCGGTAAACAGACTGCGCGTATGCGGCGCTCACGGCAACATCGGGAATAGCCCCATCCTCCACATCGTTGATGACCTTCAGAGCCTCCTCCGGCATGGCATAGCTGAAAATCGTCACAAATGTTTCTCTGCGAGCGGGGCTGTTGTAGGCATCGTCCGCCTCCCATACCAGCTTGTGTGCTTTCGCGTAATCCACATAGGGCTGATACCAGACGCTTGCATCGGTGGTGTCGATGGCATTGCCGTAATAGTTGGCGTGGATGCGGCAGGCCATGACAATGGACTGGATAACGGTCAACTCACCGTTCACGCTGAAATAGCTGTCGGATACGCCGTTCATAAGGCCATACTCATAGACGGACTGGACGTTAGATGCGCACCAGAGTGTATCGGGGACATCGGTGAACTGTCCGGGCGTGTACTGATTCACTTTCTGGAGCGTTTTCTCGCTTGCAAAGGCGGGGACTGACAAGGAAAATGCCAGACACAAGGAAAGTAAAAGCGATGTAATTTTTTTCATAGTATTCTCCTTTTCGAATGCCGAAGGTAGACATTCTTTTTTCAATTCTATAGCCGGCTTAGAAGCAGTCGAGCAAATAGTTCCCTATGACAAATCCACCTATCGGCATAGAGGCGTATTCATCAGGCTGAAAGCCGTTCTTTATGCACCAGTTTGACATTTCTTTCGTCTCCACGGACTGAATGACAATACGAGGAATACCGTTTCTTTTGCAAAAATTTTTGAGCCAGCCAAATATGGCGGTCATGCACCCTGCTCTCTTATGGGAAAAACAAACGCGGGATACAGTTACTTGAAAATCTCCCAACGTTAGCAAACGCAATTCGGTTTCTTCGTTAGGTGAGCGGAGCCAAATTCCAGACGGTTCCATGAAAGCATCTACGCATACATGGTCTTTCTCTTTTATTATGGCAACTAACTCCATGGTATCGCTGTTGCTAAATTTTACAGACCTCATGTTAATTTTACCGTTTGCAGCACGGCGGCCACCGGCATCAGGCGTTTGGACTCCTCAAGATGCAGCATACTTACATTGATAAAGTCGGAACTGAGTGTGCCGAACCGCCAGCGGTCCAGCGCGTCGGCATCCTTGAGCACCATGTACGCCTCCCAGATGTCATTACGGAGGGCAGGGTCAGCGTGTTCATCCAGATATGCTTTTGCCTCCTCGTCCGAACGGCAATGATATGTCATAAGGAATCGCGCCACATCATCTAAACCATAGCTATTCTCGAACAACTCGGCACTTCTGGCTCCGTGGTCAGGGGATTCAAAATCGCTGGTACGTCCTGTGTCATGCCACGCCGCCGCGAACAGAAGGGACTTGCAAATCTCAGCTACATTTTTTCTGCGGCCCAAAGGCGTATCCTTGCCGGTATAGCGGGAAAGCACGCGCACACGGTAGAGAAACATAGCCATAAGCGCCACACGCAGCGCATGGGTATTATCATGGTCACAGCTGTCCGGTAGGTCGCAATACGCTGAGTGGACCTCGGAGAACAGGTCTGCTGCGGTAACACGGCTGATGCCCGTATTCCGATACCCGTCCATCGGCTTTTTAATGTTGGAGGCAAATTCGTCCAGCGTATAGCAATCGCAAACTGTAATATCCTGCACCTTGTCAGGAAACACAATGATTTCCGATTCGTTGCGGTCAGCAAGATACTCCAGAACATCTTCCTTCTTCACGAATCCATTCACAACGCGGGAACGTTCTCCACCAAGGCGGGATGCAAAAAAATAGGCAGTATTGATTTCGGTTGTCCACGAAAAAGCCTTGGTATATGGAGTGCTTTCACTGCCTTCTCCACGATAAACAGGAATCACATCAGGAAATCCCTTCAGCTTCTTCCGTGTGCTTGCTTTCTGCTGGCGGCTCTTACAGCGCATCATCTTTTCTGCAAAATCAGGGGAGTTTGCGAGAACGCCCGCACCGCCATCACAGAAGGAATACTCGTGAATGATAGTTGTATACAGCTTTGAGTTTGGTTCGTCTGCATTCAGAAGGTCGAGGAGCAGCTGCATGACGATTTTACCCGTACCTTCGCTGACAACCGGCTGAAGCAAGCGCCGGTAATCCCGGTCAGCATGACACTGCTCCAACTCCGAAATCATGCTGCACGTCCGCCGCTGAAAATCATCGTCCGTTTTGTCGAACAGAAGGGAGTTCCCAAACAGATGAAGGGGGAAGCAGATGCCGTGTTTAGGGTCGTAGTACATTAAGCCATTCACATTCAGTGTTCCCTGTGCGCAGACGACATTTTCCGGAGGAATCTTCGGGAAGCGTTCCACCCACTGTGCTTTTGTAAAAGCGACCGCATATTGGTCTGCGATGCACCGATTGAGGTCATCTTCTGTCTCAATATTGGACAGTCGCACGATATGTTCCAGACTGTTGCTCTGATTGAGCAATCCTAAAATTCTCTGCATTGATTAAACCTCCGCTCCTCAATAATGCTATTATACCACACATTAACTCAAAAGTCAATCTATAGGTGCCGAGGTTCTTAGGTTCCTATAGAAAAAGGTTATTCAGAAGGGAGTGAGATGGTAGTATTGAGGTATATTCAGGAAGTATCCAACACTTATTGCATTTGCCTCGCCGCTGCCGCAAAAAGCACGGATGTAGACCACCCAACACTTATCACACAAAAAGGAGATTTAATCATGGAAGCCAGAAAAGTTGAGCTTTTGGAAAAACGTCCGGGCTATGATACCATCTGGAAAATCAGCACGGATATGGGCATCTTCCGCATTCATCGCGACGAGGACGAGACGCTGGAGCATCTTACCGCGCTCATTGCTCAGGCGCAGAATCCGCAGGAAGTGATTGCCCTCGACCAGCACGGAAAGATATATTACGATTGATTTTTTTGAAGGAGGAAATGGAAAAATGAGTACATCAGATTATGCGGCCATGGGACAGCCCTACACCGCCGAAGAAATTGAAAAAATGGAGGGTGCCGATGTAAACCGTCTTGCAGGCGGAGGTGGTGATGAATGAGACAGTGGCTCGTGCAGCTCACAGCCGGTTTTCTTGGCCGTTGTGGGCTTGATTATCACGAGGCAGATGACCTCGTGGACTTCGCTGAACACATGAACCATACCCGCATTACCAAGCGGGTGAGTAGTGACATCGTGAACACAATTATTATTGAGGCACGCAAGGAAGCGAAAGACTCTTGCAATAGTACCGCCCATATCGACGAGCGTGTGGTGGAAAACTTCCGCAGAATCGCAACCCGTGAGCAGGCTTAATGCCTGCTCACTTTTTTTGCCTAAATTTCAAAGACCCATACAAGAGCAGAATTGCCCCAAGACGGGGCAGAACTGCACCCTAACAGGGCAGATTTGCACCCTAACAGGGCAGATTTGCACCCTGATAGGGCAGATTTGCGCTATTTCACCGAGAGGGAAGACCCGTTTTTCTTACAAAGTCACGAGGTTCTTTGGTTCTCAGGTTCCGAGCGGTAGAATGCGCCGTTTTCTGTGCCTGCCGGTATGCTGAAACCATACAAAGGAAGTATCACATACATAAAGAAAATTCAGTCAGCATCCATTGCGGATGCTGGCTTTTATATATAAAAATTTCATAAACAAAAAGGAGAAATGAAAATGAATTTTGCTGCGGATGCCAATAATCTGCATATCGGAGATTGCTACGATGACTTTGAAATCCACGAAGACAACGCATGGGCGAACCATCACGGAGACAATGACTGGAAAATCGTGGAATTGGAGGTGAAGTAAGTAATGGACGTGAAAGTACGCTGCAAAGACGACAAGTACACACGCCATTACAAGGCCGACAAGGTGCTGTACTGTAACAACGGGAAGTACCGCTTTGTGAACGTTATTGTTGGCAACTTCGTCTCGTCCTTCCATCTTGACGACATTGTGGAGTTTGAGGCGGTGGACTTGGTGGTTGTGAAACAAGTAAACAAAAAGGAGAAATGAAAAATGAAACGTGTAAAAAAGAGTCTGCGAGCCTATCAGCTTCTCAGCTCCGCCTTTACAGCGGCCATCGTTGTAGCTGCTGTAGCGCTTCTCTCGGTAGCGGGAGCATCTGACGCCGGTAATCTGACCGACGCCGAGCTTTTCAAGAGCCTGTCTGTGGTCTCCGGCGGATTTGCCATTGCCTATCTTGGCAAGCACATCTGCACGAAGAACATCCAGGCACTTGAGCGCCGTATAGACCGCTATATTGAGCGGAGAGGCATGGTCGATACCTTCACCATGTCCTCCGGCGTCAGAATGGCGCACTTTGAGCTTTCTGTACCGAAAGGGAAAGAGACCGTCCGTACAGGCCGTATCCTATGCCGCCGCTCTGCCTTGAGCGATACGGTGTGCGATACGATGGAGGACTGGCTGCTCATGTCCGGGCTGCCGTCTATTTACGCCGGTGATGCGGTCTGGTTCTCAGATGACCACCAGACGTGGAAGCTGGTGGAACGCGCTGTGGAGGGCGATGACGTCGTACTCTATGAGCGTGTGCCGGCAAAAGGAGCCGCGTAACCAAATACACAACGCATAGCGGAATGTCCTATTGGGACGTTCCGCTATGCCTCTCTATAGGGTACAGAAACATCCAAAGCAGTGCGGGCAGGGAATACAGGAACTCAAGTGTTCAGGTTCCCGGCAGAAGTAGTATGTTTCTTGAAGAAAGCACGGCAATATAAGAACAAGACAGTTTTTTTATTGAAAGGAGAAGAACCATGTTGAAAATCAGAAAACGTAGCGGCGAGGAGGTTCTCTTCGACCGCAGTAAAATTGAGAGAGCCATTGAGAAGGCCAACGCCAGTGTTTCGATACCAGAGCGTCTCGACCGTGACATCATAGCAGGTATTGCTTTGAGCATTGAGAACGCCTGCTCAAACATGAAAACCATTCCGACCGTAGAATCCGTACAGGACATGGTGGAATATGCCATCGCGAAGGCCGGCGCTTACCGTCTGGCAAAGAATTACGCCGTATATCGCTATCAGCACGAGCTGATGCGGAAGGCGAATACGACCGATGACAAAATCCTTGCCATTCTGCACCGCAGTAGTGCGGATGCGAAGGAGGAGAATTCGAATAAAAATCCCGATATCGTTTCCACCCAGCGAGACTATATTGCTGGTGAGGTAAATCGCGACCTGACACGCAGACTTATCCTGCCCGCCGAAATCACGGCGGCACATGACGAGGGACGTATTCATTTTCACGATACGGATTATTCGGCCCAGCCCATTCATAACTGCGACCTGGTGAATCTGGAGGATATGCTCCAGAATGGAACGGTCATTACTGGAACACTCATTGAAAAGCCTCACAGCTTCTCCACCGCCTGCAACATCGCGACACAAATCATCGCGCAGGTAGCGTCGAGCCAGTACGGCGGCCAGACCATTACCCTGACGCATCTGGCTCCCTTTGTGGAGGTCAGCCGTCAAAAATTCCGCACTGCTGTAAGAGAAGAATTGACGCTGGCCGGGATTCAGGCATCCGAGGACCAAATCAATCTGATTGCCGAGGAGCGTGTAAAGGAGGATGTAAAAAAGGGAGTCCAAATCATTCAGTATCAAGTGGTGACGCTGATGACGACCAACGGACAGGCTCCGTTTATCTCGGTCTGTATGTGTCTCAACGAATGCGGTGACGATGAAGGTCTGCGAAACGACCTTGCCATGGTCATCGCGGAAATGCTTCGTCAGCGCATTCAGGGCGTAAAGAATGAGGTCGGCGTTTGGGTCGCACCCGCTTTTCCAAAGCTCCTGTATTTCCTGGAAGAGGACAACACTTACGAAGGCAGCAAATACTTCTGGCTGACAACGCTGGCAGCAAAGTGCTCCGCAAAGCATCTTACTCCTGATTACATCAGCGAGAAGAAAATGTTGGAACTCAAAGGCGACATCTATCCTTGCATGGGCTGCCGCAGTTTCCTGACGCCGGACCGTTTCACGGATGCCGGTATAGGAAATATCGCTAACGCCAAAAACTATGTCCCCGGAAAGCACAAGTATTATGGGCGCTTTAATCAAGGCGTTGTGACCGTGAATCTTCCGTTTGTAGCGATGGATTCCGGCAAAGACCTTGATGCTTTCTGGAAAGAGTTCGATGAAACGCTGGAGTTGTGTCATCGTGCGCTGCGCCTACGCCACGAACACCTGCTCGGTACGGTATCAGATGTCGCGCCTATTCTGTGGCAACACGGCGCTTTGGCCCGCCTTGCAAAGGGTGAGACCATCGACAAGCTGCTTTACAACGGATACTCCACAATTTCCTTGGGTTACGCCGGACTCTATGAAGCGGTCTACTACCTTACCGGACACAGCCACACAGACAAGGAAGGTAAGCCGCTGGCTCTGGCCATCATGCAGAAAATGAACGACAAATGCGCGGAGTGGAAGAAAACGGAGAATATCGACTACTCCCTCTACGGCACGCCGCTGGAGTCTACGACCTACAAATTTGCTAAGGCACTCAAGGCCAAGTTCGGCGTTGTGCCGGAGGTTTCCGACCATGACTACATTACGAATTCCTACCACGTCAATGTGCGCGAACCCATCGACGCCTTCGCCAAGTTGAGTTTTGAGTCTGAGTTTCAGGCTCTTTCTCCCGGTGGTGCCGTCAGCTACGTTGAGGTGCCAAACATGACGCAGAACATTCCTGCGGTTATCAGCGTTATTCAGTTCATCTATGAAAATATCATGTACGCAGAGCTGAATACCAAGTCTGATTATTGCCAGGTCTGCGGCTATGACGGCGAAATTCAAATTGTCGAAGATGGCGGAAAGCTCGTTTGGGAATGCCCAAACTGCGGAAATCGCGACCAGCACAAGATGAATGTTGCCCGCCGAACCTGCGGCTACATTGGTACGCAGTTCTGGAATCAGGGCCGCACGCAGGAGATTCGCGAGCGCGTGCTTCATCTGTGAGAACCGACATAACCGAAAAAGCGCTTTCGAGCAAATGAACAGAAAAATCCACCTTGCCAAAGAACACCCCGCAGAAGGACGTCCATTGGACGTCCTTCTTTTTTGCTCAGGTATTTCACATTAAATTCTGCAAAAAATTGACTACAAGAATTTTAAGTGGTATAATATAGTGGAAATGTGAATGGCGGGGATACTCGCAATCACATATTAAAACGAAAAGGAGTGTATTCACATGAAAAACCAGCGTTTTCTTTCGGCTCTGGCGGCAACCGTGATGGCTGTGTCCCTGTTTACCTGCACTGCACTCGCGGCCAACGAACCCGCAGACACAGCCTCCAGTGAGCCGACGCAGCAGACCGAAGTCGTTACTGCGGACACGGACACCGGGTCCGAGAAGGGCGCATTAGCCAAGTACAGTGACTTCATTACCAGCACTGGAGGCGAGCTGCTCGTTGTCGGTATTTGCGCCGTCGGTCTTGGCGCATTGTACCTGACGAAGGGCAAGAAGGGCGGCAAGCGGAAGAAGAATTCCACCGTCGCCAAGGATTCCTCCAGAACAGAAGGCCTTTAAGATAGGCAGGAGGAATGAAACAGTGAAAAAAGAACGTCTCGCAAGTCTCCTGATGACGGGGGTAATCATGGCGTCCACGGTGGTATCAGCCAGTGCCATGCAGTTCCCGCAGGATGTCTACTATCCGTCTGATGACACAGGGCTTGCCCAAAAGGTCTACATGGTGGAGACGGAGAAGGAAATCGAGCTTCTTGACCGCAGCTCCTTCACCTACAAGGGCAAGACCTATAATTACCTCGATATGACCGTGGAGCCGCAGGAGGTCCACGACGAGAAGAACATGGTCAAGAAGGTATCCGGTGAGTCCGATACCAACGATAAGGCCAAAATCCTCGCGACTCTCGAAGTCAACCTCGATGAAGTGACCGAGGATGGGTATGCCGGCGAGTTGACGCTGGATGCGTCTACGCTGACGACCACCGTTACGGAGTATGGTAAGGGTTCTCAGAAGAAGACTGTGACCAAGACGTATCCCGGTATGTCTGACGGCGATTTGTCCCTTGTCCCGAAAACCGTTACCTCCGGCGGCGCAACCCTTCAGTTGGTAAACTGCTCCTGGAGTGAGGATGCGCAGTATAATCCGTATGACCCCGATATTGGCAACCGCTTTACTGCAACCGCGACATACTCCGGCAAGGTTGGCTACAGCTATGCTAAGGGTTATGCCTACGAGGTCAATTACTATGGAACGGTGGAAAAGGACGAGGTTGAGGGCTACCTCTGCACGCTCCTGTTTGCACCGGAGGAAGAGCCTTCTCATTGGTATGACGTCTATCTGAACGAGGACGGTACGACCAATGGATTCATGGTTCTGTTCACCGTACTGTTCTTTGCAATGCTGGTCGGGCTGCTGTATTTTCTGTGGCCCATTCTCTTCGGCAAGAAGGAAGACAAGACTGTGACGGTCGAGGAAATTTACCAGAATCAGCCGGACGAGAAAAAGAAGTAAGCCTTTGTTTTCAAGTCCCACCACACCTTACAACCACTTTGACTGAGAAAGGAGATTTTTCGTGAAGAAACGCATTGGGGCGTTTGTGGTCGCGACAGTAATGACCGCATCGTTGGCGGCACTTCCCGCCAACGCCATGAGTTACACCGTTGAAGGAGCCAAGGAACGCAACTTCGGCCCTATCACGTCGGTAGAATTTGAAATCCCAGCCGCAGACAGCGCGTCGGATTACAGCAAGAATGCGGCATACGCGCCTCCCGGATTTGGAACGCCGGAATCGTATCTGCCTAACAGGTCCGAGAAACTCATTGACCTGCGCGGAATCGACGGAAGCGATAATGTCGCTGTCGGTCCCGGCAGTCTGACCGATGCTATCACCGGCGGCAGTGTTTCTGTTGGAGCTGATGGTTTCCCGACGGTTGACGGTGGCAGCGGTTCCTATGGCGCGGTGACACCCGCAAACGCTGCGACACCCGCTCAGGCAACGACCAAGTTCACGGCAGTCACATCGACATCCTACAATTCGAAGGGAAAGCTGGGAACTATCGAGATTCCCGCGCTGAAAATCAATTACACCATCACCGAAGGAACCTCCAACGAGAATATGAAGTACGGAGCTGGCCATGTGATTGATTCCTCCATCTGGGATGGCAATGTGTGCCTTGCGGGACACAATCGTGGAGTTCAAAACAACTTCGGAAAAATTCATACACTGAAGTCCGGAGACAAGATTGTGCTGAACACGCAATACGGTACGAGAACCTACAAGGTTTCTACTGTGGACAAGGTTTTGGAAACCAATATGAACTGCCTGAGCCGCACTACAGATAACCGTATTACCCTGATTACCTGCGTCGCAAATGAGCGTGATTACCGCTATGTTGTGACCGCATACGAGGCAACCTGAGCTAATCTGAATGCCCGCCCATTTCGGGCGGGCATTTTTTCTTGACCTCGGCCAACACGGCGGAAAGGAGGCGTACTCTTGAGCGTGTATGGCGAAATCTACCGGGATGCGACAGCGGCTCATGCACAGCCGTTGCATCTTCAGAAGTTCGCACCGGACGATAAGGCACACGAGATGGCGGTTCGGAAACTGAGGAAAACAGCGGAGACGCAGCGGACGGTGAAAGCAAGATTTATTATGGACGACCGGACCTTAATTTGTCACAAAGTCTCATGTGAGCGGTGCAAAAATATCCCATTCAGAAACCGCATCTACCTTAGTTCATTCCAGCGAAACCCACAAATTTCGCTCTGTACGAACTGCTTCTCCGCTACGCCGGATGAACTGGAACTGAGCCAGTACATCAGCCGGACAGAGAACATGAAGAAGGCGATGTTCCAGGATGCGATAGTGGCCTATGCGAGGAAACTTGGACTGGAGGTGAGTTTTCTCGATGCGGATACCGCCCATGTGAAATCCATTGCGGGAGAGTGGCGATTCAACTACAGAAAGCGGCCAATCCAGCTGTACCATAAGAACAACTTTGAACCACTGGACGAAAACGGGGAAGAAGCATATCACCTGCAAGACATTCTGATGTATACCCCGGCACACACGCTCAGCTACATCGCGATTCACGACCAGCCGGAGCGTACGCTTCCGCTTGCCAATGAGATGCAGAAGAAGATGATGGCGGGAAGGAATAAAAAGCATTTCAAGCAGCGCAGACGCCCAGTAGCACGTTGAATCCCAGCGTATTTTTGCAGAAGGAGGGACGGACTGCGGCCGCGACAAAAATAACCCTCTGCGGCCATGTCCGGATTTTTATGAAGCGCATCATCTCATGTGTCCTATCGCTGGTGCTGCTGGTCAGCATCAGCGCAACACCGATACTCGCAGCAACCAAGGCAACTCAGGAACCACTTAAAATCACGGAACGAGCAGACCGCAGTAACGAAAAATACACGCTGGAGGACCTTGCCGCCATGCGTCTCGCTGTCTACGGCATCCTTGAAGAGAAGTTCCGGAGCAAGCAGGAGGAGACCAATGCTCCTATTTCAAGACCAGAAGCCGTAAAACTACTCTATCGCACTTTCTCAAGCAAGGACAGTACGGTATATGAGAAGGCACCCTTCCGTGATGTTTCAGAAGCATATCAACACTACATCGACTGGGCTTATGCGAAAGGCGTCACAAGGGGTACAACGGCAGATACATTCGGCACAGATAACATCTCCCAGCGCGACTTTCTGATAATGCTGCTCCGGGCAGCAGGCTACAAAGACAAGTTCACACGGGTAAACGTCTTTGACTTTTCGAAAAAGCTGGGTCTGAATCCAGCAGGTATCAGAGCGAATTTTACCGCCGGTGACGCCGCGCTGTATCTGCAAGATGCCATTAAGCTGTTCAAAATTGCCCATACCGTGCAGGGGGACAGGATTCCGTACCCGCGATATGTTTCCCTGAATCCCACGTCAATCAACGACATTAAGCAACTACTGAAGGCAGCCATTTTGTTTGTGCCAGAATTCTGCGATATTCAGACCAATGAAAGTTTCACAAAGGAGGATATGCTTGCCGCGTATCGCCTGTATAGGGACTACCAGCACCAATGGGAAGTCTCAACGTACAAAGATGATTTATGGTATGCCTCATACCTGAAATCGAATTGGAGACATTCCATGTCTGTCAAAACCGGCGTTCAGCTCTATCAGGACCGGGAACGGGATGCCTCTAAGGCGTTTTGCGATTATCAGATGGAACTGAATGGACTGAATCAGTCTGGAGAGATTTCGCAGGATGAATACAAATTCCGCAGGGACATGGCGGAAGCAGAGGCTTTCTTTTCAGGAGAATACCTGCAAATCCAGCTTACCTATGCGGAGGCGTGGAAACTGATACGCAACACGGATGACGCCTTCGTATTGCTTGAAGATGGCTCCATCTCCGCATCCGCAGACAAGTTCTACCAGCAATATCGGAAAGCTCTGTCAAAGAACGCGACTGCACGGCAAAAGGTGCTGACGGCAAAATCCGTCATCTGCGCGGAGGCAAGTTACGACTACGGCGAGAACGACGCTGTAAAAAGCAAGCAGGATACGTCCAGACCGAACGCCCACTCCATTCTTGGCTTTCTTGAAAACCGCACCGTCGTCTGCGACGGATATGCGAGCCTCTTCCAATACATCATGCTGCGAGAAGGCATCGAGTGTATTATAGTGTTAGGCACAGGGATTACACAGCCAGACGCGAAAACCGGCAAAATCAATCACGCATGGAATAAAGTTAAGCTCGACGGGAAATGGTACAACATGGATGTCTGCTGGGCGGATACGGCCAATACCTCTGACTACGACCTGAAAACCGATGCAGAGTATCTGGCCCTGCCCAACAAGCATTGGCCTACTTATTTCGGCAACGGTCCTTACGCTGCGAAATGACAAAACATCGAAAAAATATTTTCAAAAGGAAGAAAAAGTAGAGAGCTGGAGAAATGACGTCAACAACGGTCAACACATGAACGCATGATTTAGTGCCAATTACGAACAAATTTCAATAAAAATGGCGAGTTTTGCAATTTATTTGCGAAACTCGCCCTTTCTTTATAAGGAATACAGGAACCTGGGTTCCCATTCCATAATTCATGGCTTTTTCTTTTTTTGCGCTAAACTCAGAGTAACATTAAAGAAGTATCTTACATCAAATCAAATCTACCCAAAGGGTAATTTGGTCTGATAACACCTGACGATTTCAAGTGTTGGAGCAAGCGCCGACACGGACGCAGCCGCAGAGCCGGTCTGTCGATGCCGTATCGGACCAAATTTCAACGCTCAGTCCGCACGCGCAGGAACCTTCGCGGGTTCCTTCGAAAAATGATGCACCAGTAATGCGGTATGCCCCAAATTAAGACGAGGCAGCTGTTACTGACGCAGCCGTGCAATTCTGATTTTAAGTAATTTATCTCCCGGCCGCAGAGCGAATGGGAGTTAAAAAAACTTCATGAAGGAGAAATAGCTATGTTCAACATCCTCAACACCATCCTCGTGGCAGCCATCGTGACTGTCGAAGTCTACGGACTCTTTCTCGGAGTCTACCTGATGCTCTTTGAGGGTGTCACCACCCGTGAAGGCGTGGTGAAGGCCCTGGAGGGGCGTAACCAGCTCGTCATCGTGTGCGGGCAAATCGGCTTCATCAGCCTGAATCTGCTGATGCTCGCCATCGGGGTGCTTGGCCCCATTGTTCGTAAGCTGCTTGACCGCAGCAAGAACAAGAAGTCCAAGTAACACAACCCAGTGGAACACCCCCGGCCATGCGCAGGCCGGGGGTGTTTCTTTTTTTTGTGAACCTCACCACCCAAGCGCAAGCGCTATGGATGGTGCTTCCGGGGCTTTAGGCCTCAGACTCATTTCCACCGTGCGGCCGGAACTCAGCAGTGGAAGCCACTGGGGTCATCCGTGCCGCATAGAGGCTAAGGAGGGTGGACAATGTGCGGGTTAAAAGGCACTTCCACAAAGCAATAAGTTGACTAAAAAGTTGAAATGTGGTATAATGAAAGTAAATGAAGGGAGGGCTTATTTTGATTGATAAGTATAAGCTGATGCAGAAGGTATATGGAAAGGATATCGTTCATGTCTGCGGCACCTGCTGCAACCGGCAAACAAATCCGGACGATACGAAACACAAAATTTGTATTGCTTTCGGGACGTCTCCGATGGTAGACTGTACCTGGGGTGAGGATAAGCGTGCGTGTGGGCTTTATAACCGCCCGTTTCGCGGTCTGCGCCCGGTTCGGGTCCCTCTGGTCGAAATATATGGGCCAAAGGAAACAACGGAGGAAAACGTACCGCAGGAATCGCTTTTTAATTAGGGTGGGTGATTGCGTTTGAATTTGTTCGGAATTTATTTACTTGAGATGGCACAGGGCTTTTACGTCGGGGTGGCTGTGGTGTGTTTTCTTCCACTCATAGTCATAGTGCCATACGACTTTCTATTCCGCCGTGAGAGAATCAGGGCGAATTGGCAGGATATGAAGAACGTCTTCGGATGGCTCCTGGCAGGGAAAACCCCACAGGCCCAAAAGAAGAAGGAACCGCCTTCCTGGAATGTCTGGTTTACAAGAAATCGTATCATAAAGACTGGACCGGACGTATTCAGACCGCTTGACCCCAAATTGGATTTGTCCGCCTTGGATGGAGCCGGACTGCGGCTGACAAACATCTTCCTGTCGGCGCTGGTGGTGTCGCATCTTCCGTACGCTGTCATCGTAACGATGCAGCAGCATGGATGGATGACGCCCGGTCTGGAGGAAATTTTGCATGAGTTTTTTCCGGTCAGCGTTCTCGGAGGAGACCCACGGCTACGCGGAGTCCATGCGACACTGCTCATGGTCGAAATGACCTTGCTTCTCATTACCGACATCATTGAAAAGAGAAGGGATGCGAGACGCTACGGCGTCTCACGGATGCTGTCCAGTATGCGGTTGTTCTTCCGGGAGCGCATGAGTGAAAAAGACGCGGATGACGCCTCCTTCTTCGTTGCCATGCTGGCAGACCGGCTGGGAGAGGAGCAGAAGGCAGATATCGTTGAGCAGACCTCCTACATCAGGAAGGCATCACCCGAAGTCGGCCAGGAGTTCATTGAGACGCTATGCGGCCTTTACAATAGCTCCGCAGAATCCGGAAGTTTAACAGAAGCCGGAGAATCTATGATGGGGAAAATCAAAAATTTAGTCTAACCTTGACACTCCCCACGGCTAAAGCCGGGGGATTCCTGGTTCAACGACCACAGCCTGCACGAGCGAGGTCTTACATGG
>ENA-ORLM01000180-ORLM01000180.1-human-gut-metagenome-genome-assembly--contig:-NODE-180-length-77804-cov-4.211046_pt1 | contig 77804 bp, 61 predicted proteins | sample MGYA00243063_ERZ508815 | MGnify/ENA primary metagenome ERZ508815 (study PRJEB26277, sample SAMN04329768) | human gut metagenome | biome: human-associated habitat | host: Homo sapiens | place: USA...
CATTCACGCGACGATCAGCATGAGTCCGACGAATCTGAAGGAATTTTTCAGCCTCAATGTCAGCAAAGCTCAATTGGCCATTGAACAGCTCTTCCATAGAACAATCAGATTGTGAATGTGATCATAGTAGTATTTTACTATTATGTTGGTAAAAAACAGCACCTCCTGGCGTCGTTAAGAAAAACTGAACGGAACATTTTTGTTCCATCCGGCTTGGTAACAGGGGTTTTTGAAGAGCTTCCCAAAACGTCATTTTCACTTGAGTATCGTGACCGTTTTGAACGACTTTTAGGTTTTGATGAGATGGGCAGGGAGGGTGACGATTCTTGAAATAAACCCCTTGCATGTCAGAGACGTGCAAGGGGTTCATCTGGAGCTTTTCTGCTCTTACTACAGGAAAAACTCTTGTGGTCAATGACAAGGTGTCATCAAGCCTTCGGCAGACGATCGAGCTGCTCGCGAACCTTGGCGAGCAGAGCGGTGAAGTCGGCAAGACGCTTCTTTTCCGTTTCGACCACCTGAGCCGGGGCGCGGGCAACAAAGCGTTCGTTGCCAAGTTTGGCTTCGCACTTGGCGACTTCGCCTTCGAGGCGGGTGACTTCCTTCGTGAGACGGTCGCGTTCGGCGGCGAGGTCGATTTCAACCTTGAGCATCAGCTTGAAGTCGCCGACGATGGCCACGGGAGCGATCGAGCCTTCGTTCGCACCGTTCATGTCCTCAACGTGCTCGACGGCCTCAAGGCGGGCGAGGGAATGAATGTACGGGGAGGCTTCGAGGCACTGCGTTTCGGGACCTGCGATGACGAGCGGGATGCGCTTGGCGGGCGGAAGCTGCATTTCGCTGCGCAGGTTGCGCACGGCATCGATCATGGCCTTGACCGCGTTCATGCGGGCTTCGGCTTCAGCATCAAGGCGGACTTCGTCAAAGGCGGGGTAGGCCTGCACCATGACGGAGGTTTCCTCATCTTCGGCGCGGGTGCCTGCGATGACGGAGACCTTCTGCCAGAGTTCCTCCGTGATGAACGGAATGATCGGATGAGCGAGGCGCAGAACCGTTTCGAGCACCGTCACGAGCGTGTGACGCGTGGCGCGGCAGGTCGCTTCGTCGCCCTTGAGCTGGACTTTGGTGAGCTCAAGGTACCAGTCGCAGTACTCGTTCCAGACGAAGGAGTAGATGGCGTTGGCAGCAACGTCGAGACGATAGTCGGCATAGGCCTGACGAACGTCACGGACGGTCTTTTCGAGCTCGCTCAGGATCCAGCGGTCGACGAAGGAGAACGTCATCGGTTCGTTCGCGGTAGCGCCGATGCCGCAGTCCTGACCTTCGACGTTCATCAGCACGAAGCGGGTGGCGTTCCAGAGCTTCGTGCAGAAGTTGCGGTAGCCTTCGGCGCGCTTGAGGTCGAAGTTGACGTTGCGGCCGAGCGTAGCATAGGCGGCCATCGTGAAGCGGAGGGCGTCCGCGCCGTGGGCGGCGATGCCTTCCGGATAGTTCTTGCGAAGCTTCTTTTCAACCTGCGGGGCCTTTTCGGGCTGGCGCAGGCCCATCGTGTTCTTCTTCACAAGGTCTTCAAGACCGATGCCCTGAATGATGTCGAGCGGGTCGAGCGTGTTGCCTTCGGATTTGGACATCTTCTTGCCTTCGGCATCGCGCACGAGACCGTGGATGTACACGTTGTGGAACGGCACGCGGCCCGTGAAGTGCTTGGTCATCATGACCATGCGAGCGACCCAGAAGAAGATGATGTCGTAGCCGGTGACGAGCACGGTACTCGGCAGGTAGAGGTCGTAGGCCGTGCGGTCGTCGCCCTGCGGCTCGGGCCAGCCGAGCGTGGAGAAGGGGACGAGGGCGGAGGAGAACCAAGTGTCGAGCACGTCGGCGTCGCGCGTGAGCTTCACGCCTTCGCCTGCCTGCTTCTGAGCCTCTTCCTCGCTGCGGGCGACATAGACGTTGCCGGCTTCGTCGTACCAGGCGGGAATCTGATGGCCCCAGAGAAGCTGGCGGGAAATGCACCAGTCCTGAATGTTCTCGAGCCACTGGCGGTAGACGCCGCACCATTCCTTCGGGAAGATGTTGACTTCACCGGATTCGACGGCTTCCAGGCCGACTTCGCCGATGGACTTGCCCGGATAGAGGGTGCCTTCGGGAGCGGGCTTGCTCATGGCCATGTACCACTGGTCGGAGAGCATCGGCTCGACGATCTCGCCCGTGCGGGTGACGCGAGGAACCATGTGGCGGTGTTCCTTGATGCCGACGAGAAGGCCTGCGGCCTTGAGGTCCTCGACCACGGCCTTGCGGCACTCGTAGCGGTCCATGCCGCGGTACTTTTCGGGCACGTTGTCGTTCATGCGGGCGGTCTTCGTCAGCACGTTGAGCATCGCGAGGTTGTGACGGCGGCCGACTTCAAAGTCGTTGAAGTCGTGGGCGGGCGTGATCTTCACGCAGCCCGAGCCGAATTCGCGGTCCACGTAGCTGTCGGCGATGACGGGGATCGTGCGGCCGGTGAGCGGCAGGACGAGTTCCTTGCCCACCAGCGCAGTGTAGCGCTCGTCCTCGGGGTTGACGGCGACGGCCTGGTCGCCGAAAAGCGTTTCGGGACGGGTCGTGGCAACGACGACGCCTTCCGTGCCGTCGGCGGCAGGATAGCGGATCTCCCACATGTGGCCGTTTTCTTCGGCGCTTTCGACTTCAAGGTCGGAGACGGCGGACTGAAGCTTCGGGTCCCAGTTGACGAGGCGGTTGCCGCGGTAGATGAGGCCTTCCTCATAAAGACGAACGAAGGTTTCAATCACGACCTTGGAGAGCTTTTCGTCCATCGTGAAGTAGGTGCGGTCCCAGTCGACGCTGTCGCCGATGCGGCGCATCTGGTTGAGAATCGTGCCACCCGAGAACTGCTGCCATTCCCAGACTTTTTCAATGAACTGTTCGCGCGTCAGGGACTTGTAGTCAATGCCCTGCTTTTCAAGCTTGCGCTCGACGACGATCTGCGTGGCGATGCCGGCATGGTCCGTGCCCGGAATCCAGACGGTGTTGTAGCCGGCCATGCGGTGATAGCGCGTAAGCGTATCCATGACAGTCTGATTGAAGGCATGCCCCATGTGCAGAATGCCCGTGATGTTGGGCGGCGGAAGCTGAATGGAAAAGCTCGGCTTCTTCGGGTCGAGACCGGCCTTGAAGTAGCCGCGTTCCTCCCAGATCGGGTACCAACGCGCTTCGATGGCGGCCGGATCAAAGCTCTTGGCGAGCTCCTGAGTGTTCGTATCAGTCATTGTTAGCCAGTAAAAGGACGATGAGGAGTCTGCAGGAGGCGAGCTTCGGCCTGAGCCGGGACGCTTGGGCAGACAGTATGAAAATTCCGTTATTGTCGCACGAATTGCGGGGTGAAAAGAAAGCCCGCCGAAGTTTTTCAGGCGGGCCGTGGTGCGCCGGATCAGCGGCGGGCGATCTTGTCGAGGTCAAGCCGCTCGAGTTCTCGGGAAACGGCCTCGGCGACCAGTCCGTTCACGGAGCGTTCGACATCCCCTCTGACGCGTGCGAGTGCGTTCTGAAGTGCCAGATCGAGCGTCTCGCGCAGCGCATGCTTCACGGCGGCTTCAACGGCAGGAGCGAGCTGTGCGGTGATAGCCGCTCGCTCATCCGGCGTGAGCCGGGCGGAAGATGTGGCGGTCTCGGCGGTGAGCACTTCTGGCGCAGGCGGTTCGTCCGCCCTGATCTGAGGCTGCGTGGAAGCGGCCGCTTCGTCGGCCAGCGTCCTGACGTCTCGCCAGGTGAGCTTCACGCGGTCCGTGAGGTCGACGGCACGGGAGTCGATGACGGGTTCCTTGCGTTCCATGGGCATGGATCTCCAATGAAAAAGTCGTCTCAGCTTCGGCGGTCGTATGCAGCAAGCTCGACGCCTGCGGCCTTGTACGCGCGGAAGCGGCTGCGGGAGGCCTGAAGTTCCTCGGGCTTCGTGCTCACCACGTCGATGATGCGGCTGAAGCGGTCGAGGCGCTCCTGCCACTCGGGAGGAAGCTGATCGTCCAGAAGCAGAAGCACGTCGCCCTCAAGTTCCTCAAGACGGCTGGAAAGCCTGATGGGCGTCTCGCCTGCGAGAGGACTGCCTGCGCGCACGTGAGGCAGGAATGCCAGATCGTCAAAGCGCCAGAGGAGCGAGTCAAGCTCGCGGAGCCTGCGCTCGTCCGCCGTCCAGACGGCAAGCGTGAGCCCGCGCCGGTAAACGGTGCGGGCGACGAGACAGGCGTAGCGGAGCCGGTCGGGGACGTTGTAGTGAAAGTCGATCTTCTGCATGTCTGTCATTATGGCCGATGAGAAGCTCCCGAGGTGCGATGTTCAGCGCATCTTCTTGAGAAGGAAGCGCATGAGCATCGGCACGGGGCGCCCCGTCGAATGCCTGTCTCGGCCCGACGTGTTGGCCGTCGCCGCGATGTCGAGATGCGCCCAGCGGACGTCCTCCGCAAAGACGGAGAGAAAGGCAGCGGCACTGGAGGCGCCGCCGTCGCGCACGGTCGCCTGATTGGCGATGTCGGCGGCAGGCGTCTTCATCAGCTTTGCATACTCGGCTCCGACGGGCAGGCGCCAGACGTCGTCGAGCGAGTCGCGGCCTGCCTTGATGAGGTCGTACGCGAGCGCATCGTCGGATGTGAAGAGGCCGCTGTAGGGGGCGCCGAGCGCAACGCAGCAGGCTCCCGTCAGGGTGGCCGCGTCGATGATGAGTTCGGGCTTCTGACGGGCGGTCCACGTCAGGGCGTCCGCGAGAATCATGCGGCCCTCGCAGTCGGTGTTGAGGATCTCAATCGTCTTGCCCGAGAGGGAGGTGACGACGTCGCCCGGCTTGGCGGCGCTGCCCGAGGGAAGGTTCTCGCAGGCCGCCACGACGCCGAGAAGATTGACGGGCAATTTGGCGCGGGCGGCGGCCATCACGGTGCCGATCACGACGGCCGCGCCCGACATGTCATAGGTCATGTCGGCCATGTTGGCGGCAGGCTTGAGCGAAATGCCGCCTGTGTCGAACGTGATGCCCTTGCCGACGAACGCGACGGGCGGAAGGGCGGCATTGGTGCCGCGGTAGCGGATGGCAATGAAGCGGGGCGGAACGGTGCTTCCCTTGGCGACGGAAAGGAAAGCCCCCATGCCGAGCTCCTCGATCTGATGTTCGTCAAGAACCTCGACTTCGACGGTCGTCATGCCCGCAGCAGCGTTTTGAACGGCTTCGGCCAGATATGCGGGCGTGCAGACGTTGCCCGGCAGATCCGCAAGATCTCGGGAGATCGACATGGCCTCTGCCGTCACAACTCCTTCGTCCAGCCCCTGCACAAGCTTGTCGGTGACCAAATCATCGATCCAGAAGATGCGCTTGGTGCGGATGCCGTCATCGTGTTCCGTCTTGAGCGTGAAACGGGGTGTGAGCGCATTGAGGACGGCAGTGGAGAAAAGACGTGCGGAAGATTTGCCGCTCGTCTTCGGGGGGAGCCATTCCTGAACGGTGTAGGCCTGAGATTCCGCCCACGCGAACGCGCGGGCGGCCTTGGCTGCGCATTCGGCGAACACTTTGCGGGAGAAGTCCTTTTCCTCGCCAAGGCCGAGAACGGCAAAGCCGTTGGGGAAGGCTTCCGTTTCGCCGAGGAAGAGCGTGCTACCAGCCTTGGCGTCGAAGGCGCCGCATTCGATCATGCGTGTGAGAGTGCCTCCGCGTGCTTCATCAAATTCGGCGGCGGAAGGCGTCAGACGAGGCTTGCCGCCGTTCAGAAAGACGCCGGCGATGAAGAGGGAGCCCGAGGCTTCATCGGGCGAGGCCGTCGTAATGGCGGCGGAAAGAAATCGAAGAGCGGGAGTCATGCGTGTTTCCTGAAGACTGCGGGATGACCGTAGGGCCGACAATATTCCATTCTAACTATCCCTAGGGTTAATGGCATTTCAACCCGGCCTGTCCGATAATGAAGAAGTTCAGCTTTTAGGAGTCTTCCCATGGATGCACAGCCGAAACTCAGACTTTCCCGTCCGACCAACCATCTTGAAGCCATTCTGTCGTTCTACGTCGACGGGCTCGGCTTTGAAGTTCTTGACCGCTTTGACAATCAGCAGGGATGGGACGGCGTGATTCTCGGTCACCGAGACTGGCCCTACCAGTTCGAATTCACGGCCCGTCGCGACGAGTCCGTGGTGCCGCCTGCTCCGACGCCCGAGCACTTCCTGGTCTTCTGCATTCCCGAGGGCGAATATTGGCAGAAGCGTCTCAAGGCGCTCTTTGAGGCGGGCTTCCAGCAGGTGACGCCTCCCCAGCTCTATGCCGACGAAGGCACAGCCACTTACGAGGACCCTGACGGCTATCGAGTGGTACTCCGTTGCGGCCGATGGAAAAAATAAGGGTACCGTATTCACGGTATACCAAGCCGGACGGAAACGGTGCATAATGTAATACCTGTGCATCGCACGTCGAAGCACAGGTATCCGAAAGGTTCCAAGGGGGGGTAGCTCAGCTGGGAGAGCGCTGCGTTCGCAATGCAGAGGTCGGGAGTTCGATCCTCCTCCTCTCCACCATGGGATTCTCTACGACCGTCTACGGTCCTCTACGATGCGCCTGCTTTGCAGGCGTTTTTCGTTTCTGGGGTCTCTACGATCCTCTACGGCTAACTATGCCGATCTACCGTTTTATGGTATACAAGTGGGTATACAGAATTTTGACCTTGTATACCCTAAATGCACAAGTCAATAACTCCATTGTCCGCCAGAGAAGTTTCGCTCATTGGTCGTGAGGGTTTTACTGCGGTCGGCGGCGCAGTCGGTCTCTATTTCCGTGTTGCTGGAAATAGCAGATATTTCGTTTTCAGGTACCGAGCAAAAAGCGGAAAGCGCACGATGGTCTGTAAGCTCCCTATGGGGTAAGACGCTCAACATGGGGGATGTAAGAGAATGCTCAGGTTCAGCTCCCATTCCATGTGAATCCCCATGCAGTCTTCCCACACCATTACTCTCGACTGGGTTGAAATCTGGACGGCCTACCTCGAGGCCGGCTTAAGCAAGCGAGAGTTCTATCGCCAGTGCCTTCCCACCCTGATTTCCTCCCGCAAGTGTCCGCCGCTTGGCGTGTTCTATTCATCTCTTCGGCTCCTGGAGAATCTGGCAGCAAGCGGGCAACTTCATAATTCCGCCGGCAGTTCATCTTCCGAAGTTGTACAGATTGCTTCTTTTACCTCCGAGACGCTCCAGGCAGTTCCTGACTTCCCTTACCTTGACGAACCCGCTCCTTCCCGCACGGTTCGTCTGAGCATGCCCAACGGTACGCACGTCGAGTTCGAGTCTGCCGATCCCGAGCGATTTGTCATGGATCTCCTCAAGCAGCAGGGGGCGGCGCAATGAAGCTCGACTTTGCCGACTATCGAGTGACGATCGCCATCGTTCCCGTGGATCTTCGAGCCGGCATTTGGGGCATGCGAAAGCATCGGTGCGATGCTCGATTGAGTGGAGATTCCTCTGGCTGAAGAGAAATTATGGCTATGCCAAGGTTCGTTATCGCGGATTGGCGAAAAATCACAGTCGAGCGCAAACGTTGTTTGCACTATACAACTGCTACCGCTTGCGCAAATGGTGTGCTCCGCCAAAGCTGCCTTGCGGATCAACCCTGAGACTCTGGTTCGCGCTTCGTCTCGAGCGCCATAGGGGCGAGCTGACTCTTGGAGATGGGATTTGCCTAATTTGCAGGCAAATATCGAGTTATTTCATCAACATTCGGAATAATCGCACGCCTAACGTTCATGGGAACTTTCGACGCTTTTCAGCGTCTGGTCTGGAGTCCTCAATTTAAACAAAACTGCTTTCCCAATCGCTCAGAGATGGGGGTTTTGAAGAGCTTCCTTTTATTGGCAAACCACCCGATAGGGTGCTTACCGTTCAAGAGATCCAGGAAGCGTGAATAAAGAGCAGGGCCAGTCATGAAACTGGCCTGCTACGATCATTTTTTAGGGAATATGTCGAAAGGGAAGACCTCAAGCAATCGCTCAATTAGATCGCTTGAGATGTGAACCCGTTCAGGGCTAATTTGCATTAACTGCGAAAGACTTTCTTTTGTGAGCTCAATGGAAATGGGCTTTTGAACAGGAAGTCCCGCACCTAAGAAGTAGTCTGCAAACTTGTGGTTTGCATCTCTATGAATTGGAGTGTTCGTTATTTGAATCCATTGTGCGGGGATACCGTATGCCTGAGCGAGAATAATTCCGTGTAGTGATGACGAAAAGATTTTTTGACAGCTACATACCTCGTCGATAAAGTTTTCTAACTGCTCATCTCTAACTCTGTCAATCGAAATTTGGTGGAATCCGCAAGTCTTAGCTAAAACATGAGTTGTCGGCGTTTCTTGTGTATGGTGAAGAATCAATCCAGCTTTGTGCTTGGCACCGATCTTTGGGGTATAAAGCCTGGGCATGATAATGGCAGGATCGCCATAAATCTCAGGGCACTTGCCGCCTTCTTTAAGGATTGCTTCCCTTGTCAGCGGACCACGAACCGCACGAATGTCCGCCTTTGTTGTTTCTGGAGATATCAGCCTTTTTATCAATTTTGGAATTGACCGATTAAGCGGAAAAACTCTCAAAGTTTCACCACTCAAGCTGTCGTGGCACAGGGTTCCTGTTCCCCAAACAACGCAGCTTGACCATAAGGCTTTGTGAGTCAGAATGGAGCCAATGGCATAAAGTCCTTCTTCAGAAGAGGCAAGGGATACCTTACGGCTGGTGATTTTGCTAATGAGGTAAGGCGAGAGCTCATCTCCGAAGTTTCTAATGCCTGTGTAGTAGTGCAGTTCTACCCTAAAAGTCGTTCAAAACGGTCACGATACTCAAGTGAAAATGACGTTTTGATAGAAAAGTCCGTGAAATACACGGACTTTTTCTTGCTTTCAATAGTGTACGTATGATAGAATATAAGGGTATTATTGGAGATACTCATGGGGCGCCCTCTCACTGGAAAAACGCATGTTGGCATTCGCCGCGAAACCCGCTCGAATGGCGACGTCTACGTATACGAACGTGTGACTGGATATGATCCGAAAACTCAGAAAACAAAGACGCTCTCTACCCGACTTTTGGGCAAAATCCTGGCTGGGTCGACCGAAATGATCCCGACCCGCCCCAAAAAGAAGCGTTCCGAAGTTATCGAGGCACCCGTCCAGGCCGTCCGCACCCATGTCCCTGAACTTCCCGCGGAAATTACACTCAAGCCCTATGGGGACCCGAGAAACGTCATGATCTCGCGGTAGCTTTTCCCACTCTTTTTCATCGCGCTGAGGATTTCCTGCCCCATTGCAAGTTCACGCTCGTGCTGCAACTGCAGCAATTCCCGGCAGAGTCTTTCATAGCGCTCCTTCGCGGCGGCAGCCTTCTTCTGGAGGTCGCTGATTTTGGCATCAATCGATGCAATCGATTTCCGTCTCGGCATTTCCGTCGCTTCCTTCCGCATCTTCGTCCAAAACCTTTTCGTCCTTCGTCTGAGCAAGCTTTGCGGCTATGCTTCGCGCGCCTGCTGTCACGGCCTCAGCACTCAGGCCAAACGATTGAAAGATCATCTTCTGGTTCTTCGTCAAGGCGAAGTCCAAGAGGTATTGCGAATCGAACCTCCTAGTCATTTCAATTTTCTCCAGCTCGCGAATTGCGCCGGGAACCGTCATCGTATTGCGGCGCGTCTTCAGCCGCAGCATCTGCTCCTTGAGCAGGTTGTAGAAGCGGTTGCGCACGATGAGCGCCACAAACTCAATGAAAATCTTGGCACGCATCGAGCTGCTCGAATGCACGCGCTGCGAGCGCGAGCCAAGGAAAGTCTTGTCAGCACGAAAGATCTTTTCGGACACGTCGCGGCCGCGATAGAGATGGTAGGCCTCCGCTGCCGTCATCTTTGTAGAGCTTACAATGCAGAAATAGCCGCAAAGCTCATGCTCGCGTCGGATGACGTCGGTTTTTTCTTCGGCAAACACGAACTTCTTGTCGAGATAGTGGCAATTGAAATAGCGGGTGAAGGGTGCTCCGATTTCACACTCCGTCCCCTGAAGCTTCTGAAGCTCTTCGGTCATCTGATCGAGCATTCCGTCGAACTCTGCACGCTCAGCAGTCATCTTTCCCGGATTATGGAAAAGGTGGAAGTAGCGCTCCTTCGTGTCGCCGACGAAAAGCGGCTGCTTGATCGTGGTCCCGTAGACATTGGAGCCGGGCATGCGGCAGCTGCGAAGCGTTTCAAAGGTGTTGCGTTTTTCTTCAATCAATGACGACACCAGCGGCTTGCAGCCCTTGACCATCATCAGGAATTCAATTCCCTTCTGGTCCATGAACTCGATGTTGCAACGGCTGAAATAGCCGCGGTCGAGCACGATCCCGATGGCGTGGTAGTTGTACGCGATGATCTTCTCGATCAGGTATCGAAGCTGGCTAACATCTGGAATCGAGCCGGGATAAACCTCGTAAAAGAGAGGTACCTGATTGGTCTTGTCAAAAGCAAGGGAAACATTGACGATCGGCAGTCCCTGATCGTCCTTCGCATGGCCGAACTCAACGAAATCCAGGTCGCCCGCCTGCGAATTTTTATTCGTCGAGTCATAGGAAATGTAGATGCGCTGCTGGTGATCCTGCTGAGCATTCCAGTTATCGAGAAAGTCCGTGATCTGGTCGCGTTCAATGCCGGCGAGGAATCTGGAGACCGTACTGTCGCTCAGGATTCGCATGTCCGCTGTAAAGAGCGGATGGCAGCGAGCGTAATCCGGGTAGTACTGCCCAGCGTTGTCTTCCGAGACGATCAGGTAGGACGCGAGATCAAGAATGAAGCCGGCCTTGTCGCCGAAAGACGCTTCAAGCAGCTTGTCGAGCCCGTACTCCTTGATGATGGCTGCGAAGGCGAGATAAGTCCCCGCGCGCAGCGTGCCGCTGCGCTTTGAAGGCGGGTCACTGGGCGAGAGCTGAGCGTCCGGGAAATGCTTGAGGAACCTTTCATTCGGCAGCATCAAATCGTCCTCGCCATCGGAAAGAAGCTTGCCGATGATGACTCGTTTGGGCACATTGAAGCGGCGTTTTGGATCGTAGACGCGCTCCGTTTCGAAGAGAACGTAGGTGCAGGCCCCCTGTTTCTTCCGAACAATTTTGCCGCTGACAGCCGGGACCTTGACGGGGGTTGAGAAGTACATTTCTCTGCCATTTATTGAGTGTAGTATTCACACTCAATTTTAGCGTAAAACAAGGGATTCGTCAAGGGCTGAAACGAAGAAAATTCTCGGAGAATGAACGAGTTAACGTTCAGAAAATATGTAGGACAGAGGTTGAGTGCGTTTAGGCTGGGAAGTTAAGGCAGTCAGTGACCGAAAATTACGGTAAGTTAGTCTCATTCATATCCAAATGTCAAAATTCTCTTCTTACGAAACAACATCGACAAGCGATAACCGCCAGACTTGATGCCTCGAAGCAACCGAACCCTTAGGCTGTTCGGCAAACGCTGACGTGCTTTTCTCGCTCCGATATCCGACGGTGCTCCAAGCGAGGTCACGCAAGCCGACAACAATCTATGCGGCGGAAAGCGTTTTGCAAAATCAGAATAAGGGCAGAACAACCAATCATCAACAGGCGCAGGTATCGGTTTATAGGATGCGAGCGCGTAGGCAGCCGCTTCGCGGTGTATCAGATATGCAAAAGTACAAAGCGGAGTAGGATTTAAAATCCTAAGTAATTCCGTATCGCGAACAGGATAACTTTCTCCGACAGCAAATGATTGATGTGAACCGTGAAGCTGAATAACGCGTACTCCTTCAGGAATCCATTCTGAAGACATCGCGAACAGCTTGAAACGAAGCGACAGAACAATATCGTCCTCCATGATCAACCCCCATTCGCAGTCACTCTTGACGAGCTTCTCCCAACAGGCCGCATGCGACAAAAAGCACGCTATTTCATTTGGCCACAACGCCTTTCTGAAGACAAACTTCTCAGGAGCATTGTAAGGAGCCTCTAACCTGGAAAGTTCCTCCTTGGTCAGCTTGTGCCCGTCAACAGCAGGAAAACGCTCAAAAGAGAGACTTTGATCAGCAAGCTGTTTCGATATCGACTCTAAACGCTTAGGAGATCGGTCAAGATTAATGACTAATCTCAGGACCTGATTATTTATCACGACATCATTCGCAGCCATGCGGCAATCATCCATTACAAACATTTCCATCATTCGAGAAAATCCAAGACTCTGAATCGCCTTTTCTTTCAAACGCAGTGAAACACTCCGCTTAAGCCAGGACCTTCAGCTCCTCCAGAGCATCCCAGACTTCATCAACCGTCAGTTCATTCAAGCAATCCGAATGACTGTCACGACGATTTAAGCAACCCATCCCCCCCTGACACTTGCAGTGTTTTTTGAGAAGGATGACATTGCCTCGCCGCTGTGGCACGCCGTCATTCCGAGAATCAAATGGCTTTGTCTGTCCCCTGCCCCAAGGCCCCCATGCTGTAGGATCGCTAGGTCCGAACAGCGTAACAATAGGCACCCCCGTAGACGATGCCACATGCGTAGTACCGGTATCGGGTCCAACAAACCCCTTCGAGCGTGCTATCAGTTCCGCTGTCTGTCCAAAACTCAATTTCCCCGCAAGAATGACAGCGTCGGCTCCCTCAGGAACTATGTCCCGAATTGCCGCCAGTTCACTTGCATTGTTTCCTCCCGTCAAAACAACCTTCAAACCCGCGTCGTTCAAACGCCTGACAAGAGCACTCCAATTATTCGAAGGCCAAGCCTTGTAGGCATATCGCGGCATGGGATGCAACACGACGTAAGGCACGTCAAAACAAGCCTCTGCGGGCAACTGTGCATGCGGTTGCGGCACATAAGGTGCCTTTGCGGGCTCGGCTCCTGTTGCCGTAAGAAGCGAATCCAACTGAAGGATCTTCGGGCCAGGAACCTCCTGCACATGCTTCGTGAGGAGCATCTTTTTCCACCAGTTGCGCTTGCTGAACCCCGGCGTAAAACCGATGCGCTCCCGAGCCATGAAAAAGCCGTAAAGCCCCGGTCTAGTACCTGTTTGCGTTACAAACGCCAGATCATAATTATTCCAATGAGCAACCATCCAGCGGAACTGCTCCCATTTACCGGGGCGCTCCGGCACAGTTAGAATCTCATCGATTGTTTCAATGCCTTCGAGCACCCCTTCAACGCTGTCAAACACAAGATACGTGATGTGTGCATCCGGCCAAAGCTCACGGATGCGTACGGACAGTGAAGCCGAAATCAGCGCATCACCGAAATAACGGAAATTGATGACCAGTATCTTCTTCATCAGTCGTCTCTCCTGACGTCTTTCAAATGAGGAAATAGTCATTGCTCATTAGAACACAAGGACGGATGCCTTTCCATGGCTGAAATCACTCAACCACCTCGAGAAGATCAGTACAAAAGCATCCGCCTCAAACTCAAACCGGGTTCTTGGGGTCCAGCCCTGTCAAGTTGTCCACACCAGACTCTTCCTCCACGGCCAGATTGTCTTCGGCGCGATTGCCTTCCCAGTAGGTCGCATTGGCAATGCCGAGCTGCTCGGGATGGAACACGGGATTGAGCCCGTCCTTAAGCTGGCGCTCGTAGTCCTTAAGAGCAATGAAGGCGGGCTTTTGCAAAAGCATGATGGCAATGAGGTTGAGCCACGCCATCGTACCGACACCCACGTCCGCCATGGTCCAGATGAGCGTGGACGAATTGATGGCGCCAAAGGCAACCGTGCCGATGAAGATCGCCTTGCAGGCCGACATGAGCACGGGCTTCCTGATGTAGCGGTTGAGATAGGCCATGTTCGTCTCGGCCATATAGTAGTAACCAAGAATCGTCGTGAAGGCAAAAAAGAAAATCGTGATGGCGATGAAGGGACCGCCCCAGCCGGGCATCAGCTGATCAATGGCCGCCTGCGTATACACAGGACCGGCTTCGACACCCTTGAGACCTTCAAAGATCATGGAGCCGTCAGGAGCCTGCATGTTGTAGCAGCCCGTCATCAGGATCATGAAGCCAGTGGCCGAACAGACGAAAAGCGTGTCGATGTAGACCGAGAAGGCCTGCACAAGCCCCTGCTTGGCCGGGTGAGAAACAGCTGCTGCCGACGAAGCGTGCGGGCCCGTACCTTGACCTGCCTCGTTGGAATAGATGCCGCGCTTGACGCCCCAGGCAATCGCAGCACCCAGCATGCCGCCCGTCAGGGAGTCAAAACCGAAGGCACTGTTGACAATCAGCGTCATCACGGCAGGAATCTGCTCCCAGTTGACACCGACGATGATGAGCGCTACGACGATGTAGGCCTGAGCCATGAAGGGCACGACCCAGGACGTAAAGGTGGCGATGCGACGCAGACCACCGACAATCACAAAGCAGGTGATGGAGGCAACGATGGCAGCCGTCACTTCAGCATCAAGACCAAAGGCCTCGTTCCAGGCAAGCGCGATCGAATTGCTCTGCACGCCGGGGCAGAAGAAGCACGAAGCAAGAATCGTAACGATCGCGAACGCCCAGGCATAGGCCTTGAGCTTCAGGCCTCGTTCAATGTAAAAGGCGGGGCCGCCGCGATACTGGCCCTCAATGCGCTCCTTGTAGATCTGACCGAGCGTCGACTCCACAAAGGCGGATGACGCTCCCAGAAAGGCCACCACCCACATCCAGAAAAGCGCGCCGGGACCGCCAAAGCAGATGGCCGTCGCCACGCCTGCGATGTTGCCTGTACCGACACGACCTGCAAGTGTCAGAGATAGCGCCTGAAAGCTAGAGAGGCCGATCTCGTCCTCCTTCTTCTGAAAAAGAAGGCGCCACATTTCTGGGATCAGGCGAAGCTGGACAAAACGAGACTTGATTGAGAAAAAAAGACCAGCGCCCAGACAAAAGGCCACCAGAGCGGGCGACCAGATGACGGCGTTCAAGGTGTGGATGAAGTCTTCCATGCTGATTACTTGCTGTGCGAATGGTTGAGGAACACCGGCACCGTCGGGGCATGCGTTCCGGGTATTGCGTCTTGCGACGCCGAGAGAACAGAAGAGCCCGAAACTTCGGGCTCTTCTTTGGGGGATGCCCCGGACTAAAACCCGGTCAGCCCTTGGGCATCCTTGCTTTCAGGCTCAGGCAGCCTTGGCGGCGCGCTCGGAGATGATCGCCTCCCAGCGTTCGACCTGCTTCGCAACCTGAGCGGGAGCGGTGCCGCCGAGATGGTTGCGGGCGCTGACGGAGCCTTCGAGCTTGAGGACTTCGTAGACGTCCTCTTCAATCGCGGGACTGAAGCTCTTGAGCACATCGAGCGGAAGGTCTTCAAGACCACAGCCGCGTTCGGAGGCGGCGCGAACCGTCTGACCGACGATGTCATGGGCCGTACGGAACGGCGTGCCGTGACGGACGAGGTAGTCGGCAAGGTCGGTGGCCGTCGGATAGCCGGCCTGAGCAGCGTGATGCATGGCATCGGCCTGCGGTTCGACGCCGGCCATCATGTCGCAGAAGGCACGGAGCGTGTCCTTGACCGTGTCGATCGCATCAAACACGGGTTCCTTGTCTTCCTGAAAGTCCTTGTTGTAGGCAAGCGGCGTGCCCTTCATGAGGGTCAGCATGGCGATCAGGTCGCCGTAGACGCGACCGGCCTTGCCGCGAGCCGTTTCAGGAACGTCAGGATTCTTCTTCTGCGGCATGATCGAGCTGCCCGTCGTGAAGCGGTCGGGAAGCTTGATGAAGGCGAAGCGCTGGCTCATCCAGATCACAAGCTCTTCGGAGAGACGGGAGATGTGCATCATCAGAACGGCGGCGGCCGAGCAGAATTCGATGGCGAAGTCGCGGTCAGAAACGGCGTCGAGCGAATTCTGGGCAACAGCTTCGAAGCCGAGCAGGCTTGCGGAGTACTCGCGGTCGATCGGATAGGTCGTGCCGGCCAGAGCGGCGGCACCAAGCGGGCTACGGTTGACGCGACGACGAAGGTCAAGCATGCGCTCACGGTCACGCTCAAACATTTCAACATAAGCCAGCATGTGGTGACCGAAGGTCACGGGCTGGGCGACCTGCATGTGGGTGAAGCCCGGCATGATGAGGCCAGCGTGCTGCTTGGCCTGATGCACCATGACTTCCTGAAGGTGTTCGAGGCGGGCGACGATCACGTCGATTTCGCTGCGCAGATACAGACGGATGTCGGTGGCCACCTGGTCGTTGCGGGAGCGACCGGTGTGCAAACGCTTGCCGGCGTCGCCGATGAGAGCCGTCAGACGAGCCTCAATATTGAGATGCACATCTTCGAGCTCAAGCTGCCATTCGAAGGCGCCGGAGGTGATTTCCTCACGGATCTGAGCCATGCCGCGACGGATGTCGGCGAGGTCCTGCTCGGTGATCACGCCAACCTTGGCGAGCATGGCCGCATGAGCCAACGAGCCGTCGATGTCGGCCATGGCCATGCGCTTGTCAAAGTCGACGCTGGCCGTATAGCGAAGCACAAAAGCATCCACGGGTTCCGAGAAGCGGCCGGACCAGGCCTTCTTCTTGGCATGCAGCGGATCGTTGGAGTTGTCGTGTTCTTGCGTCATTGTTTGTCCCTTTTTTCCTATAAAAAGAGGAGAGAGTCTCCTACGCGTCATTGTACCGTTTTAGCAGATGCCGCACACTGCACCCAGCGGGTCCGCAGACCGAGCGGGAACCCTGACGATGAGAAGTCCAGCCCCTTGAACAGGACCGGCAGGCCCGCTGTTTTTTTCCTATTGCATTTTTTCTTTTTTCGTGTAGAATTCGACTTCTACCCGGGGTGTAGCGCAGTCTGGTAGCGCGCCTGCTTTGGGAGCAGGATGTCGGGAGTTCAAATCTCTTCACCCCGACCAGTTTCCAGACATGCATGAACACCAATCGATCTGCCCGTAGCTCAGTTGGATAGAGCACCTGCCTTCTAAGCAGGTGGTCGCAGGTTCGATCCCTGCCGGGCAGGCCACAAAATTCGAATTCTGGTGGGAATAGCTCAGTTGGTAGAGTCCCGGATTGTGATTCCGGTTGTCGTGGGTTCGAGTCCCATTTCCCACCCCAGAACAAATCCCGCACGGTTTCGCCGTGCGGGATTTTTTTCATTTCAGCCGTCAGTATTCGATTTCCGTGCCCGTAACTTCGCCGCTGTTGCGAAGTTCCATTCGCAGTTCATCCACATTGCCGACCGTAAAGGGCAGATACATGCGGCCGCTCGCCTTCTTTGTACGAATGTCAAGCGCCACCGTCACGCCCGTATCGCGTTCCGATCCCCTCAGAATGCTCTCGATGCGCCTGACGTCATGCTTGACGCGACCGTCAATATCCACACGCAGGCAGGACGCCGCCATGGAGCGGAATTCATCAAGCGACATGGCGTTCTCCACATTGACCGACATGCGCTTGCTGAACTCGTCATAGCGAACGCGCCCCTCGATGCAGACGACATCGTCCGATGCAAACTTGTTCTTGAGCTTCTCCCAAGCTTCGGAGAAGCAGACCACCTCCAGCACTGCCGTGCCGTCGTCAAGCTGAACCACCCCCATGCGACCGCGTTTTCCCTGGACGACACGAACGTTCGTGACCACACCCGCCAGCTTTACGCTGTCGCGGCTCGGCTGAATCTGTCCGAGGGCCAGCGACGTATAGTGGGCCACCTCGTGCTGATAGAGCTCGTACGGATGACCGGAAAGCCAGAAGCCGAGCGCCCCCTTCTCTTCCTTGAGCTTTCGGCGTTCGGACCAGGACGGCGCCTCCACCCAGTTGACGATGCGCTTGACCTGCACATCGTCTGCAAAGAGGCTGTCCTGCCCCTCGCTGGCCGCCACGGCCTGACCGGCCGTCATGGCCTGCGAAACGTTTCCGAACAGGAAGCCTCGGTCAGGATTGAGCGAGTCAAAGGCGCCCACACGAATGAGTCCCTCGAGGTTGCGGGAATTCAAGCCCGAAACACGCGCCGTCACGTCGAACAGGTCGGTAAAGGGGCCGTCCTTGATGCGGGTCGCCATCATGTCCTCAACCTGCTGCCTGCCCAGTCCCTTGACGCCGCCAAGACCGAAGCGAATGTGCTTTTCGTCGGGCGCCGTGAAGAACCAGTCGGAGAGGTTGATGTCGGGCGGCAGAATTTCGATGCCGTTGGCACGGGCATCATCCAGAAGCGCCTTCATCTTGTCGCCCTGGTCCATCACCATGCAGAGGTTGGCCGCCATGAAGCAGGACGTGAAGTGCGTCTTGAGGTAGGCCGTCTGATAGGCGACATAGGAATAGGCCGCAGCATGCGACTTGTTGAAGCCGTAACCTGCGAACTTTTCCATCAGGTTGAAGATTTCGGTTGCAACCGACGCCTTCACGCCGCGCTCACCTGCGCCCTTCACGAAGACCGCACGCTGGCGCTTCATTTCCTCGACGTTCTTCTTGCCCATGGCGCGGCGCAGAAGGTCGGCGCCGCCCAGCGAATAACCGCCCACCACCTGGGCCACACGCATCACCTGTTCCTGATACACCATGATGCCGTAGGTTTCGGAAAGCACGGGCGCCATGCGCTCGTCCAAATACTCCACCTTCTCCCGCCCGAACTTTCGGGCGATGAAGGACGGAATCAGGTCCATCGGACCAGGGCGATAAAGTGCGTTCAAGGCCACCAGATCCTCGAGACGGTCGGGACGCGCCTGACGCAGCAGCTGACGCATGCCTTCCGATTCAAACTGGAAGACGGCGGCCGTATTGGCGTTCTGGAAGCAGCGGTAGGTCTCCTCGTCTGTGACGGGAATGCGCTCCAACTCGAATTCCCTTTCGGGATAGAGCTTGTCGATGTACTCCTTGCACTTCGCAAGGATGGAGAGCGTCGTAAGCCCCAGGAAGTCGAACTTCACGAGACCGACATTCTCCACGTCCTTCTTGTCGAACTGGCTGATCGTATTTTCGGGAGCGCCATCGGAGTTGTAGAGCGGACAGAAATCCGTAAGCGCCCCCGGAGCGATCAGCACGCCGCCCGCGTGCATGCCGAGGTTGCGGGTGATGCCCTCAAGCCCCTTTGCCACACGCATGAGTTCCTTGTACTCGTCGTCGCTCTCAATCGCCTCGCGGAACTCGGGCACCTCCTTGATGGCATCATCAAGCGTGACGTTCTTGCCGGGCTGCATCGGAATGAGCTTGGCCAGACGGTCCGCCTTCGAGAAGGGGACGTTGAGCACGCGTGCAACGTCACGCACGACGGCCTTGGCACCCAGCGTGCCGAAGGTCGCGATCTGACTCACGGCGTCCGCACCGTACGTCTCCTTCACGTATTCGATCGTGCGGTCGCGGTTGTACTGGCAGAAGTCCACGTCAAAGTCAGGCATGGACACGCGCTCAGGATTCAGGAAGCGTTCGAACAGAAGGTCGAACTTGAGCGGATCAAGGTCCGTAATGCCGAGCGAATAGGCGACAAGCGAACCTGCGCCCGAACCTCGTCCCGGGCCCACGGGCACGCCGTGGGTCTTCGACCAGTTGATGAAGTCCTGAACGATGAGGAAGTAGCCCGAAAACTGCATCCTCTTGATAATGCCGAGCTCATAGTCAAGGCGCTCCACGTATTCAGGGCGCTTGGCGTCCCTCACCTTCTCGTCGTCATAAAGGAAGGCCAGACGCTTCTCCAGACCCTCACGGGAGAGATGGTCCATGTAGTCGTCCAGACTCATGCCGTCCGGCGTCGGGAAGAGCGGCAGCTGCGGTTTCGAAAGCACCCCGTCAAGATTGCAGCGCTTCGCGATGATGACGGAATTGGCCAGCGCGCTCGGAACGTCCTTGAAGAGCTCGCACATCTGCTCCTCGCTCTTCAGGTACTGCTCGCGCGTATAGCTCTTGTCGCGACGGGGGTCGGTGATCGTGAAGCCGCCCGCAATACAGCAGCGCACTTCGTGCGCCTCGAAGTCCTGCGGCTCGAGGAACTGAACGGGATGAGTCGCCACAACCGGAACGTCAAATCTGGAGGCCACCGTCACGAGGAAGGCATTCTGATTTTCGTCCTTCGGTCTGTTGGCACGCTGGAGTTCGATGTAGAGACGGTTCGGAAAGAGCTTCTTCCAGCGTCCGACAATGCCGCCCGCCTGACGCTCGCTGCCCGTGTCAATGAGCTGCGACAGGCGTCCCTTGGGGCCGCCTGTCAGCGCGATGAGGCCGTCCGTGGCACCGGGCACATCAAGCCATTCGTCACAGATCTGACCGCGATACGGATCCTGTCCCTCCAGAAACGCCTTGGTGAGCAGAACGCACAGGGAGTGGTACCCCGTGTGGTTCATGCAGTAGAACGTCATCCTGTAGGGATTGTCGGGGAACTTGTTGTTCTTGATCTTGACGTCGCAGCCGAGGATGGGCTTGAGACCGGCGGAGAGCACATGCGTGTAAAAGCGCAGGCCGCCGAAGACGTTCATCAGGTCCGTAATGCCGAGCGCCACCCCGCCCATTTCAAGAGTCTTGTGAATGGCGGGGTCGATGCGCACGAGCCCGTCCGTGACGGAATACTCGGAGTGAAGACGAAGATGAACGAAACGGGGCTCAGTCATGACCTAAAACAATGCTCTGCAGGGTTACTTCAAAACGGTGAGTTTAACCGAGGGATCGGCGGACGTCACGGACGAAGCCGCCGCAGGCGTCATCACCGCCTGCTTCATGTCGGCGTGCATCACCAGCGCCTTCAGCTCGGAATGGGTGCGCAGGAAGGCCTCCGCTCGAACCCAGCCCATTGCAAAGAGGGCCGTGCAAAGCGCGTCCGCTCGTGCGCCGTCGCGATCAATGATCGTCACGGACGAAATGTCGGTCTTCGCAGGCCGCCCCGTCTTCGGATCCAGAATATGGGAGTAGCGCTTGCCGTTCTCCTCGAAGTAGCGTTCGTAGGCGCCTGACGTGATCACGCTTTCATCCTTCACCGAGGCCACGGCGAAATAACCGCCGCGGGACTCCGCGGGATGCTGGACGCCGATGCGCCAGGGGCGGCCATCCGACTTCTCGCCCACGGCAACGATGTTGCCGCCGAGATCGAGAACACCACGCGTCATGCCTTCGTGCTTGAGAATGTCGGAGAGTCTCTGGCCGATGAAGCCCTTCGCAACGGCACCCATGTCGATGCTCTGTCCCTTGGCGATCTGCATCATGCATCGCCCGCCCTCGCGCCAGACGCGAACCTTGGAGCGGTCGACCTTGGAGACCGCCTCGGCAATGGCCTCATCGGACGGCACGTGCTCGCCGCCGAAGCCGATCTTCCAGAGATTTACGACAGGGCCTATCATCGGCTCGAAGGCGCCGTTCGTCTCATCGGCAATGGCAAGCGCCTGCTTCGTCATGTCGGCGATTTCACAAGGCACTTCGACGGGCTCACCAGCGCGGCGATTGACCTCATTGAGAGGAGTATCCTTGTGGACCGACATCAGATCGTCATAGTCCGTCACCTTGTCCTCGAAGACGATCGCGTAATGCTTGACAGCCTCCGGCGTAGCACCGAAGAGTTTCGCGTTGATGAGAGTGCCCATGTGAAGCGTATGACGCTCAAGAGCGTATTCCCGGGGCTCCGCAGTCTGAGGAGCCTCGGCGACCCCTCCTTCAGCCGAGAGAATCGGCGCAGCGGATGAAAGCCCCAGAGCCAGCAGAACGGCAGTCAGAGATGTTTTGAAACGTTTGGTTTTCATGATGTCAACAGAACAAAACACGAGGTGCCGAGACAACAAGGGGCGGAGCATCAGCCCCGCCCCTCTTCGGCAATCCGACGATTCAGGGCATTACTTGCCCCAGGAATCCTTCAGGCCGACGGCCAGATTGAAGACAGGCTTTTCAGCCGTGTGATCCTCACGATCGGCCACGAAATAGCCGTTGCGCTCGAACTGGAACTTGTCATCACGGGCGGCCGCAGCGGCTGCAGGCTCGACGTAGGACGAAAGCACCGTCTTCGAATCGGGCGTGAGACGGTCAAGGAAGCTGCCCTCGCCTTCGTCCGGATGCGGCACGTTGAAGAGTCGGTCATAGACGCGGATTTCGGCAGGAACAGCCGTCTTTGCATCAAGCCAGTGGATCGTCGCCTTCGTCTTGACGGACATGGAGCCCTCTGAACCGGAGCGCGTCTCAGGGAGATACTCGGCATGAACCGCAGTCACGCGGCCGGACTCGTCCTTTTCGAACGAGGTCGGCACGATCACATAGCCGTAGCGCAGGCGAACGGGCTTGGCGGGCGTGCCGTCGGCAGGCACCGTCAAACGACGGAAACCCTTGGGCGGGACTTCGGCGAAGTCGCCTTCCTCGATCCACAGTTCGCGCGAGAACGAGATCCTGCGCGTGCCCATTTCGGGCTTCTGCGGATGATTGTTGGCCTCAAGCTCCTCGGTCTGACCTTCAGGATAGTTGTCGATGATGAGCTTGAGCGGGCGAAGCACGGCAACGCGGCGCTCGGCGCGCTCTTCAAGATCCTCGCGCAGGCACTGTTCCAGCACGGAATAGTCGATCCAGCCGCCGGAGACCTTGGAGACGCCGCAGCGTTCAGCAAAGTTCTGCAGGCTCTTCGGCGTAAAGCCGCGGCGACGCAGACCGACGATGGTCGGCATGCGGGGGTCGTCCCAGCCGTCGACATACTTTTCCTGCACGAGCTGAATGAGCTTGCGCTTGCTCACGACGACATACGTCAGATTCAGGCGGTTGAACTCATACTGATGCGAGAGCAGGAAGAAGTTCGGACGAACCACGTCGAGCGCCGCCTGCATGAGCGGTGTGAAGTTCTCGGGGAAGCAAAGCAGCGTAGCAAAGAACTGCGTGACCGTTTCGTCCTTGATCGTCTCGGGCAGGCCGTTCTCCCACGCCTGCATCAGACGGGCCACGGCCTCTTCGGGCAGGCTGCCGCCCAGCTTGGCGCGGCTTTCGAAGGCGGCCTTGACAAAGGCCATGGCGCGATTGTCCTCACCATCGGCCATCGCACGAATCACCTTGAGGGCCTCCTCGTACTGCGGCGTGCGCAGAAGCGGGATGATGCGCTCAAGAGCCCAGTTGTAGAACGCGCGCTGATCCTCGAACTCCAGCGTGCAGATGGAGTGCGTGATGTTTTCGAGCGAGTCCTCGATCGGGTGCGCGAAGGTGTACATCGGATACACGCACCACTTGTCGCCCGTCGCATGATGATCGGCAAAGCGGATGCGGTAGATGGCGGGGTCGCGCAGATTGATGTTGGGGCTCGCCATGTCGATCTTGGCGCGAACCACCATGGAGCCTTCGGGATGCTTGCCGTCGCGCATTTCATGGAAGAGCTTCAGATTCTCCTCGGCCGAGCGGTCGCGGTAGGGCGAATTCTTGCCCGGTTCCTTGAGCGTGCCACGGTTTTCGCGCATTTCGTCTGCAGTCTGTTCATCCACATAGGCATAGCCCGTGCGGATCAGATGCTCGGCAAAGCGGAACATGTCGTCGAAGTACGAGCTCGCGAAATAGAGGTTCGTTTCATTGCCGAACTTCCAGTCGAAGCCGAGCCAACGGACGCTGTCCATGATGCCGTCAACATACTCCTGATCCTCCTTGACGGGATTGGTGTCGTCAAAGCGCATGTGGCAGGCGCCGCCGTAGTCACGGGCAAGGCCGAAGTTCAGACAGATGCTCTTGGCATGGCCGATGTGCAGATAGCCGTTAGGCTCCGGCGGGAAGCGCGTGCGAATGCGGGCCGCGTCGGGCTCGCCCTTTTCGAGCTGCTCGGCATAGGGCGCGGGATGCCCGCACCAGAAGCGGGGCAGGTTGGCACCGCGGGCCAGATCGTCGTCGATGATGTTTCGAATAAAGTTGGTGACCTGCGCTTCGGCGACAGGTGCTTCGGTTTCAGAAGACATTGATCTAATCCGAATTCAATGAAGGTAATCTGTGTATTGTAGCCGCAAACCCCGGGAGGCTGACGAACGCGGATTCATCACTCCCACGTCGCCTACGGCCTGGGAAGGCGTGTAATGAGGCTTGACGTATCCCAGCGGGCGCCGCCTGCCTTCTGAACCTCTTCGTAGAAGCCGTCGACCATCCTCGTGACGGGAATCACCGAGCCGTTGCGGGCCGCCTCATCCTTGACAATGCCAAGATCCTTGCGCATCCAGTCGACGGCAAACCCGAAGTCGAACTCACCCTTCACCATCGTCCTGCCGCGGTTCACCATCTGCCAGGAAGACGCGGCACCTGAACTCAGGGCCTCGATGACCTTCGGCATGTCGAGCCCGGCATTCATGCCGAAGGCGATGGCTTCGGAGAGTCCCTGTACACAGCCAGCAATGCAGATCTGGTTGACCATCTTGGCGAGCTGACCTGAACCAGACGGTCCGAAGTAGGTCACCGCGCCCGCATATGCGTCAAGCACGGGCTCGACGCGCCTGAATGCTGCTTCGTCTCCGCCGCAGAGTACCGTCAGGCACCCGTTCTCTGCGCCCGCCTGACCGCCGGAGACAGGGGCGTCGATGAAGGCAATTCCCCTCTTTGCTCCTTCGGTCTCAAGCTCGCGCGCCACGGCGGCGCTTGCCGTCGTATGGTCGACGAAGACCGTCCCCGGCTCCATGCCGGCAAACGCCCCTGTCTCTCCAAGCACGACGCTTCTCAGATCGTCGTCGTTGCCCACGCAGGCGAAGACGATACCTGCTCCGCGGGCCGCTTCAGCCGGCGTCGCCGCCATGCGGCCTCCGAACGTCTCAACCCACTTCTCAGCCTTGGCCGTCGTACGGTTGTAGACACAGACGTCATGTCCGGCAAGCTTCAGATGCCCCGCCATCGGAAATCCCATGACGCCTAGGCCGACAAACGCCACCTTGAGGGAGGGAACGCACGCATAAGTCTTGTCCATCTTCATAACCGTCTCCTTCTTCAACAGACTCAGAACGCGCAGGCTTCACCCGCACGCTCGCCCCATTCGTAAAGCGCCTCCAACACGAGCTGCTTTTCTTCATCTTCCAAAGTGCTCTCCTGCAGGCGGTCGATTTCATCAAAATAGGCCGAAACGGTCAGAGCGCCGTCGGCTCCGTCCATCAATCTGGAACGGCAAAAATCGGTCCACTGGCTGCGTTCTTCATCATTGAGCGTCTCCTGCCAGTTTCGGGCGCGGTAGCGCACAAGCAGCTGGTTGAAGCGTTCATCGTCAAAATGAATGCCGCCCTTCGCAAGACTCTCAGACGTCATTCCGCGCACCCGAGCCATCGTCTCCACATCATGTCCGCTGGCAAAGCCGCCGTCATAAAGTCCGAAGTCAACGTCCTTCGGCGCAGGCCTTTCACGCCTGCCCATCAGTCCGGCCAGCCTTCCCGCAATCACGTTGCCGAGCTCCTTGAAGCGCTCCCAGTTGGCAAGAATCTCCTGCGGCTTCACACCGAACCTGTCCATGCGCTCGGGAGAAAGCACCTTGAGGCTTGCGCAGACAAAGGGAGAGTTGTTCATCGCGAGTCTGTAGACGGGCAGCGGCTCCTCACCGTCCGCGAGGTCCTCCCTGCGGGCGAAAAGGCGTGACTTGATCTCTTCGTCGCTCAGCTTCGTCACGATCAGCGGATCCACGGACAAGTCCCACATCAGCGCGGAATTGCCGCTCTCGCCGGGGAACGGAATTCTGGCGGCTATGCGCAGAAAGCCTCTTGCCTGCCCGAACTTCGGAGAGATCCAGACGACGGGCCCCTTCGTCACGGCCGCCTTCACAGCCTCCCTGCTGCGGTTTTCCAGCGCCCACTTCCAAAGTCTGGGTTCCGTTTTGCGGATGAGCGCCGCCAGTCCCAGCGTGGCCATTGCGTCACTCAAGGCCTCATGCGAATGTGCGTGCACGATCCCGTTGGCCTTGCTCAGACACTCCAGCCTGAAGCTGACGCTCTTTTCATCATCGCTTTCAGGATCCACATCCTTTCTGAGCGGCCACTTGATGCCATCACCTCGAAGCGCCCAGACGGCGCAGACAAGCGGGTACAGGTCCCAGCATGAACATCCGTTCCGGTGCTGATGGGAATACGGATCGAGAAAATTGCGCCAGAAAAGGAAGCGCGCGACCTCGTTGTCGAAGCCGGACGCGTTGTACCCGATGCTGATCGTTCCGGGCCTGTTGAGACGACTCCAGACTTCGCCCGCAAACTTACTCTCGGGAATGCCCCTTTCCTCGCAGATCTGCGGCGTCATCCCCGTCAGAAGACAGCTCTCGGGGCTGGGCAGATAGTCTCCCGAAGGCCTGGAATAAAACACGTCCCCATCTCCCTGCGGATTAAGGTCCATGTCCGTCCGAATGCCTGCAAACTGCGCGGGCCTGTCCCTGCGGCAGTCGAGGCCGAAGGTTTCGAAGTCATACCAGTAGAAGGTGGTGCTTTCCGTCATGCGAAGGTCCTCAGGCGAGAATCACGTCAAACTGTTCCTGGGTGTAGCTCGGCTCCACCTCAAGATGCACAGGCTTTTCGACGAAGGCCTGCAGAAGCTCGAGCGCCTGCGACTCCTCCTCGAGCAGCATGTCGATGACGGTCTGGCTCGCCTGAATGTGAAACTCCTTCGTCTCCTGATACTGCTTGCAGAGCCTCACGATCTCACGCATGATCGAGTAGCAGACGGTGCGTGCCGTGCGGACCTCTCCCCTGCCGCCGCACATGGGACAAGGTTCGCAGAGGACGTGTGCAAGCGACTCGCGGGTGCGCTTTCGTGTCATCTCGACGAGGCCGAGCTCGGTGAAGTTGCTCACCGTCATGCGGGTGCGGTCGGTTGAGACCGAACGGCGAAGTTCGGCAAGAACCGCCTCGCGGTGCTCGTCGCAGCTCATGTCGATGAAGTCGACGATGATGATGCCGCCGAGATTTCTCAGGCGCAGCTGGCGCGCGATGGTCTGCGCAGCCTCGAGGTTCGTCTTGAAGACCGTGTCGCTGAAGTCACGCTTGCCGACGTAGCCGCCCGTATTGACGTCGATCGTCGTCATGGCCTCCGTCTGATCGAAGACCAGATAGCCGCCGCTCTTCAGGTCTACCCTGCGCTCAAGCGCATGCTCGATTTCGGTCTCAATGCCGTGCAACTCGAAAAGCGGCCTCTCGCCCCTGTAGAGGGTGAGCCTGTCCTTAGCCGCAGGCACAAAGCGGCTTGCAAAGTTCAGCAGGGCCTCGTAGTTCTCGCGGCTGTCGACCTCGACGGTCTGCGTGTCCTGATGAACCATGTCGCGGAGCACGCGCTGGGCAAGCGACAGATCCTGATAGAGGAGCTTCGGTCCGGTGCTTCGCCCTGCGAGCTCGTGAATGTCGGTCCACAGACGGCCGAGATAGGCCATGTCATCCTTGAACTCCTGCTCGGTCGCGCCCTCTTCGGCACTCGTGCGGATGATGTAGCCACCCTTTTCGGTTTCAGGACGAAGCTCCGTCATCATGGCGCGAAGTGATTCGCGAAGTTCTGCGTCCTCAATGCGTTGGGAAACGCCGATGTGGTTGTCTCTGGGCAGATAGACGAGCTTGCGACCCGCGAGCGAAACGGTCGTCGTCAGTCTGGCGCCCTTGGTGCCGATGGGATCCTTTGCGACCTGCACCATGAGGGACTGGCCTTCGTGAAGGATCGTCTCGATGGGCGCGGGCTTCTCGCCCTCGCAATGCGCCTCCGCAATGTCGGCCACGTGAAGGAAGGCCGTTCGTTCGAGCCCCACGTCCACGAAGGCGCTCTGCATGCCGGGCAGCACACGGACGACCTTGCCGAGATAAACATTCCCCACGAGGCCGCGCGCACAGTCGCGCTCGATGAAGAGATCCTGAAGAACGCCATCCACTACAATGGCGACACGCACTTCACGGGGCGTGCAGTTGATGAGAATATGTTCCACGATGGCGGCTCCTTGCCTGCCTGCGACGTTGCGCTCAAAATTGACTGCTCACATTGTAGTGGGTTTGCCGCACCCGCTTTAAAAGCCGGCGCTCTTCTCTCGGATTTTCACGCATGCTGTTGGTCACAGGCGGAGCCGGCTTCATCGGCTCAAACTTCATCACGGAATGGTTCAGATCACACGACGAAAGCATTCTGACGCTCGACGCCCTGACCTATGCAGGAAACAAGGCCAACCTCAGAGACGTCGAACACGACCCCAGACATCGCTTTGTCGAAGGAAACATTCTGGACGAAGCGCTGGTAGCCGATCTTTTCGACCGCTTCCGTCCTCGCGCCGTCGTACACTTCGCCGCCGAAAGCCACGTCGACCGTTCAATTTCCGGCCCTCAGGTGTTCGTCGACACGAACGTCAGGGGAACGACGGTTCTTCTAGGTGTTGCACACCGGTACTGGCTGACGCTCGACGATGAGGAGAAGGCCGCCTTCCGCTTCATCAACATCTCCACCGACGAGGTCTACGGCTCCATGACCGTGGACACGCCGCCCAACACGGAGGCCACGCCCTTCGATCCAAGCAGTCCGTACTCCGCGAGCAAGGCGGCGGCCGACCAGTTCGGACGCGCCTACTTCAGAACCTACGGCCTGCCCGTCGTCACGGTGAGATGCACCAACAACTACGGTCCCAGACAGTACCCGGAAAAACTTCTGCCCTTCATGCTGACGCGCGCCCTAGCGGGCAAGACGCTCCCCGTTTACGGCGACGGCGAGCAGATCCGCGACTGGATCCATGTACACGACTTCTGTCGAGCACTGCGAATGATTCTGGAAAAGGCGGCACCGGGAGACATATACAACGTCGGCGCCTCCAATGAAATGAGCAACCTGAAGTTCCTGCAGAGCGCGATGTCGGTGCTCGACGAACTCTCGCCGCGCGACGACGGCCGTCCTCACGCAGATGCGATCGTGCATGTCCACGACCGTCCGGGACACGACCGCCGCTACGCATTGGACGCAGGACGCCTGCGTCAAACGTTGGAATGGAAGCCCATGATCCCCTTTGACGAAGGGCTGCGCGCTACGGTCAGGTGGTACCTGAAGCAGTGTGTCTCGGCTTTCTGAAAACCTTGAGGGAAGCTGTAACCCCCATCAGAAGAAGCCCCAGACCGACCAGCATGAGCGGCGTCGGCCATTCGCTTCGCCACAAGTGGGCGTAGGTCACGGCAAAGATCGTCTCGAAGATGATCATCTGGCCGCCCAGCGCAGGCGGCAGTCTCTGGCTCATCAAACTCCAGAGCACGATGCCGATCCAGGAGGCGCAGACGCCCAGAAACACCACCGTTGCGATGAACATCCACGGTCTGGGCCCGAGAATGTCCCCCTGCGTCCCGTCTCCCGCAAGCAGAGCCATCCCGACGGCAACGCATGGCAGGAGTGCAAGCCCCTGAGCGGTCGACCACGTCTTGGGCGACTTGCCGGGATGCGACAGCAGCCATTCGGCGTTGCTGAGCGGATACCAGGTCCAGACCACTGAGGAGAAGAACGCAAAGCCTACGCCAAGCCAGAAGTTGCCCGAGGTCACGCGTCCGTCCCCCACCAGATAGATGAACTCCGTCCAGTTGAGACAGACCATCCCTGCGAAGCTCAGGCACAGTGGCGGCACGATGCGCCGCCAAGGCACGGCGCTCTCACCCGCCCTCATGTTGCCGATGACGCCCACCATGATGGGAATCAGCGCCGTGAAGGCGCCTGCAATCGGCGCTCCTGCGCGTTGGCAGGCCTCGGCTAGCAACCAGTAGTAGAAGATGTTTCCGACAATACCGAGTGCAAGCGCCCTACGCCAGTCCGCCGCCGAATAAGACTTCAACTCGCGCCACTCAGGGACCGCCAGGCCTGCGGCAAGCATGCCGAAGACCAGATAGCGCATCATCGCGATGTGCACAGGACTGTAGTCCGGCAGGATCAGCGGGGCCACGTAAACGCACCCCCAGATCATGCACGCGGCAATGCCGAAGAAAACGCCGATCAGCATGGCGGTCAAGATCCCTGAAAGTCAGCTTCGATGCATCAGCACTCGACGATCGAAACGGCCAGACCGCCGAGACTCGTTTCCTTGTACTTGCTCTGCATGTCGCGTCCGGTCGCCATCATGGTGCGAATCACCTGATCGAGGCTGATGTAGTGGGAACCGTTGCCGCGAAGTGCCATGCGAGCCGCGTTGATGGCCTTGACGGCCGCAATGGCGTTGCGCTCAATGCAGGGAATCTGCACCTGACCGGCCACGGGGTCGCAGGTCAGACCGAGGTTGTGCTCCATGCCGATTTCAGCCGCATTCTCGATCTGCTCGACCGTGCCGCCGCAGACGGCCGCCAGACCCGCAGCCGCCATGGAGCAGGCCACACCAACCTCGCCCTGACAACCGACCTCAGCACCGGAAATGGAGGCGTTTTCCTTGTAGAGCATGCCGACAGCGCCTGCCGTCAGCAGGAAGGTCCTGACGCCCTCCATGGTACTGCCCGAAACGTGACGCAGATAGTACTCGATGACGGCAGGGATCACGCCGGCCGCACCGTTGGTCGGCGCCGTCACGACACGACCGCCTGCCGCATTTTCCTCGGCCACGGCCATCGCATAGACGTTCACCCAGTCCAGTACGGCGAGCGGGTCATTGGTGCGCTGCATCACGTCCTGCATGAGGGCATTCGCTCGACGAGCAATCCGGAAGGGACCGGGCAGGACCTCCGTCTGACGCATGCCGCGCTCGACGGCGGCGTGCATCACCTGCCAGATCTCGTCGAGCCTGCGATCCACCTCCTCGGGCATGCGGTCAACGCACTCGTTTCGGTACACCAGCTCGGCAATGGTCAGATTGTTGTCTCTGGCGATCTTCATCAGCTCGTCGCCCGTACGATAGGGATAAGGCTTCGTCTTCACGCCCTGAAACGCCTTGGGCGTTACAGGCTGCTCGGGATCATCCTCTCTGGCGGCCACGATGAAACCGCCGCCCACGGAATAGTAACGGCGCCGATAGAGGAGAGAGTCGCCCGCGAACACCGAAAACTCCATGGCATTGGTGTGAAAGGCGGGAACCTTGTCGGCATGAAAAGCAATGTCGGCTTCAGGATCGAACGCCACCGCATGCATGCCGTCAAGCTTCAGCTGACGGGAGGCTCGAATGTCACCAATCAGCACGGACACCTCGTCTGGATCCATGGTTTCGGGAATGCGTCCCAGAAGTCCCAGCTGTGCTGCCGTGTCCGTACCATGCCCCTTGCCTGTCGCGGCGAGACTTCCCATCAGCTCGATTTTGAGCGACGTTGCCTGCTCCAGCATCCCGTGATCCCTGAGCACCTTGACAAAGGCATGCCCCGCACGCATCGGTCCCACCGTATGCGAAGACGAGGGGCCGATGCCCACCTTGAACATGTCGAAAACACTGACTGCCATTTTTAACTGAAACTCAAATTCCGAAAAGGGACAAAGCCTCTCCGCAGGAAAGGCTTCGGACTAACGCCCGCGGCATCCTCAACCGTCCGCACTCCCGCTTCGGGAGAATACCGCGCAAGGATCTCATCATACAGGCTGACCATATACAATAACTACGCTCATTGTATTTTCTCAATTCGGGTTTTACGCAAATGCCTAACGTTCTCTGCCGTCTGCCCAATCATGTTGGTGACTGCTGCATGACTCTCCCCGCCCTTCGCCTTCTGGAGGCCAGCGGCTTCACACCCATGCTGACGGGCAAGCGTTGGGCGGAGGACCTGATGTCCGGCATGGGCTGGAGATTCGACCCCATTGAGGGGCACGTCACCGAGGATCTGCATCGAATCCGCTACATCAGCAATCATCTCGGTCCGCGTCCTCTGGGGCTACTTTTTCCGAATTCCTTCAGTTCGGCCCTGCTTTTCTCCATCGGGCGCGTGCGCAACGCGGGCTTTCCTACGGATGGCCGCCGCTTTCTGTTGGACAAAGTCGTTGAAGAGCCCGGCACCATGCATGAAGTGGAGCGGTTTTTCCGTCTTGCCCACGGAGCAATCAAGGCTTGGGGCGGCACCCCTGCCTGGGATTCCGTTCCTGAAGAACTCGGCATGAGACTGCTTGCCCGCCACGAGGCCGCCGCACGCAACCTGATGGCCGAACACGACATTCCCGAAAACTTCGCACTGCTCGCTCCGATTGCCCGCGGCCTGCATCATGGCAAGGAAAAGCAGTGGAAGCACTTCAACGAACTCTGCGGACCGCTTCGCGACATGGGCATAGAACCCATCGTCTTCCCCTCCGTGCGTGAAGAGGAAGCCAACCATGCGGCCTGTCCGAACGCCAGAATTCTTCCGCCCACCACGCTGGGCAATTATGCGGCTCTGGCAAAGCGCGCCCGCATCGTCATTGCCAATGACTCGGGCATCAGCCATGTCGCTGCCGCCGTCAGCGCCAATCAGATCACGCTCATCGGCGTCACCGACCCCGCCCGAACCCGTCCTTGGAACAGCAAGGCCGTCTGCCTTGGCAACAATACGGACGGATGGCCCTCGCTTGACGAAGTTCTGTCAGCGTTGACACGCAGTCTTAATCACTGACCACATCTGCCTATCAGTCGTAGCTTTCCTGCATCGGCTTGTTAGGAAGGACTTTTTTCATTCTTTTGACTGTTTCGAGACGGGATAGGTTCTCCGGCGACATCGTTCTGTCGGCATTCTTGTGCCACAGATGGAAGCAGGGAGAGGTAAATCCCGCCCACTTGATCAAGCAACCGTTGTTGATGAGGCGTATCGCCATGTCGGAGTCTTCGTAACCCCAGCCTTCAAATGCCTCGTCCTGTCCCTTCACGGCGAGAAAATCCTCTCGGTGAAGCGACCAATTGCATCCGCGAAGCAATTGCCAGCGATTCGGACGAGCCTTTCTAAAGAAACCAAGAGGCAAAGATACGGCTGATTGCCAGCGGTTGACAGCTCTATTCCGCGCAAGCTCTCTCAGCCTCGAAATCGACTCACACCACGCCAGATTTCCAGAAATCAGGCATTCCTGTGAAAACGCCTCGGCAAGCAGAATCCGCTGTCCGGCCAGAACAGAATGCCGTTCCGCAAGCATTCTGTGCATCGCAACAAAGTCGCTCCTGACGATGCAGTCTCCATCCATGAAAATCAGATATTTCCCTGCGCTGCGAGTGACAGCCACATTTCTGGAGCGAGCCAGTCTGAATCCCTTGTCCTCCTGCCAGGAATGAATGACCTTCACAGGACTTTTGCGACACCATTCCTCAACAACCCGAGCAGTTTCGCACCCCGAGCCGTCGTCAGCGACAATAATCTCGAAATTCGAATCAGTCTGAGCCGAAAGTGACTTCAAGGACAAGTCCAACGCTTCAGGCCAGTTGTAAGTCGACACGACGACGGAGATCAACTCATCCATCAGAATTTTCCCCCGCTGTTGACCAACAGATAGTATTTGGCATATTTCATGAACGTGTAATACGCGTGGTGAACTGCAAACATCACCCCCATGCGCCCGTCCAGAAAGCCCTTGTTGAAGAAATAGACCTTAATGAAAGCCCAGGTCGGCTTGATGAAGACGCCCGTGAAAAAGCCCGTCTTCCTTCTTTTCTCAACCTGCTGAACAGCAAGATATTCGGTATAGACGTCAAGCTTTCGGATTGTCGCGCTCCAGTTTTCATACGGATGATGGAGCAAAGTCCCCTGCAGTTTTTTGTGAGGAAACGGACTCGACACCGTTTCGTGCACACGACCCTCAACCTTCAGCCCCTCCTTCGGGAACAGCCGAAGCACGCAATCGCTCCTCATCGATCCGTGAGTAATGTCGTAATGTGGAAAATTGTTTTCACGCTTGAGAAGATACGCTGCCTTCTCTCCGCCTTGCAGAACATGCTTGATCTCCTCAGCGAGCTCATCCGATACCAACTCATCAGAATCAATGAACAGAACCCATTTGCATCCGCACTGCTCGATCCCGAAACGACGCTGAGCCGCAAAGTCGCCGTTCATGGCATGTTTGACCACCTTCGCACCACAGCGAGCTGATATTTCAGCTGTTTCATCTGTGCTGAAGTCGTCAATGACGATCAGCTCGTCGGCAAACTTCAGGGATTGAAGGCATCTCTCCAGCAGAGCTGAACTGTTTCTGGTCAGAACAACAGCCGACAAGGTTACATCAGGATTCATGTCCACCTCCGCGCAGCATTTCCTGCGCAACAGCACGCGTATTGTCGGAAATCGAGATGCCTGCCAGCATGCGGGCCACCTCCTCCACGCGCTCCCGTGCCGTCAGAACGCGCAGACTGCTTCGAGTGGTCTCGCCCGTAAACTGTTTCTCCACGCGCCAGTGATTGTCACCGCACGCAGCCACCTGAGGCAGATGCGTCACACAGAGGACCTGGCGGCTTTCGCCGAGTCTGTGCAGAAGCTGTCCCACCACCTCGGCGGTTGCGCCGCCAATGCCGCTGTCGACCTCGTCGAAAATGAGCGTGGGGACCGGCATGGCGGCCGCCGTGATCACGGCAATGGCAAGGCTGATACGGGCAAGCTCGCCGCCGGAAGCGACCTTGATCAGGGGCCGAGTCTGAACGCCTGCGTGGCCGGCAATGAGAAACTCGCAATGCTCCGACCCCGATGCACTAGGTGGCTGATTCACAAGCGCGATCTCCAGACGGGCCCCCTTCATCGCCAGACGCTGCATCTGAGCCGTCACGGCCTCGCCCAGCGCCAGCGCGCCGTGCCTGCGCGCTTCAGACAGACTTGCCGCCGCAACGTCATAAGAACCGCGCGCCGATGCCTCCGCCTTTCGCAGAGCCTCGACGTCCTTGGCGCCCGTCAGCACCTTGAGTTCCGACCGGCTTTTTTCGAGCAGCTCGTGCAGGCTTTCTGGCTCCGTCCTGAACTTACGAGCAAGCTCGTAGTAGTGGGAGACGCGGCGATCAACCTCGGCAAAGCGTTCGCCGTCCAGATCGGCACGGTCGAGATAACGGGCGGCGTCACGTGCCGCCTCCTCAATGAGGTCCATGCCCGTCGAGAGCGTTTCAGCAACTGAAGCAAGCTTGGCATCGTAGCGGCTCAGCGAAGAGAGCTTTGCGTGTGCCGAGGAAAGCATGGCGGAAGCGGACTCTCCATCCTCCGTCAGGGTTCCGAGCACCTCGTTCAAACCCTCGGCAATCGCAACGCCATGCGAAAGGCGCCTGTGGTCCTCATTGAGGGACTCCCATTCGCCGCCTCTTGGCGACAGCGCCTCCAGATCCTCGATCATCCAGGCGAGGCGCTCGGCCTTTTCCGCAATCGCATCGGCGTTGGCAGTCGCGTCATCAAGAGCGCGCCGGGCCTTCTGCCAGACGTTGAAGGCCTCTCTGACGGCAGAGAGTTCCATGAACGTACCTGCATGATCGTCCAGAAGCTTGAGCTGATAGGCGGGCTTCAGAAGCGACTGATGCGCATGCTGCCCATGTACGTCAATGAGCGTTTCGCCGAGTTCCCTCAGCTGGGAAGCCGCCACCGAGACGCCGTTCACCCAAGCGCGGGAGCGTCCCTTGACGTCGACCGTCCTGCGGATCATCAGCATGTCGTCGCCCGTTTCAAGCTCGTTGGCCGCAAGCCATTTTCGGGCGCTCTCAGGCGGCTGAAACTCCGCCACGATGTTCGTGCGCTCAGCACCCTCACGGACGACGCCGGCATCCGCCCGACCACCAAGAATCAGCTGCAGGGCGTCGATGAGAATGGACTTGCCGGCGCCGGTTTCACCCGTCAGGACTGTAAAGCCCCGCCGGACATCCAGACTCAGGGACTCGACGATCACAAAGTCTCTAAGACTCAAGGCAGTCAGCATGAAGGCGTATCTCCGGAAGCAGTATTGAAGGAGCTACTCTATCAGCTTCCCGAGGAATTCGTGCGCCTCTTCACGCTCGTGGGCATGAAGTTCCACTTGAGCTTGCGGCGCAGCAGATCGAAGTAGTCGTATCCCGCAGGATGAAGCATCGTCATGGTCATCTCGGTCGGACGGATCTTGAGTACGTCGCCGGGCTGCACGTCGAAGAACTCCTGCATGTCGCAGTAGGCGACTGCATCTCGCGCGTTCGTGAGCTCGATGTCGATCGCCACGTTTGCTGGGAGCACGATGGGGCGGTTCGAGAGCGTGTGCGGCGCGACGGGCACGAGGCACAGCCCCTGAAGAGACGGATGCAGGATCGGACCGCCTGCGGCGAGCGAATAGGCCGTGGACCCCGTCGAAGTCGAGCAGATGATGCCGTCGGCCGACTGGCTCGACATCTGCTGCCCGTTCACGTAGATCACGAACTCGACCATGCCGCCTGCACGGCCGTGGCTGATGCCGACGTCGTTGACGGCAATACCCGAGAAGATCGGCTTGCCCTTGCGCACGACCTCGCACGCGAGCATGCGGCGCACGTCGCGCGTGTAGCGTCCCGCTAGCACCTGTGGCAGAATCGTCTCCATGTCCTCAAGCACGATGTCCGTGATGAAGCCGAGACGCCCCGCGTTGACACCGATGATCGGAATGTCGAAGCCCGCCAGATCACGAGCAACGCCCAACATCGTACCGTCGCCGCCGAGCACGATCGCAAGGTCGCACATGGCGCCGAGTTCGGCCCTCGGATGACCGGGACGGTTGCTCCGTCCCTTCAGCGATGCGGCGCTGCGCTCGCAGAGGAAGACCTCCGCGCCGCAGGCCTCGATCACCTTGATCAGCGCCTGAAGCGGCACGACCATGATCTCGGTCGGCTTGACGAAGACCGCGACTTTCTTGAATGCAGATGTCATGGGCATGGGAATGCGTAAATTGGGACCACAATCAGAAGCACTATAACCCTGCATGTGATCAAAAATAAAGCACAAAAAGCGGGAACCGACTCTGGATCGATCCCCGCTCAGGTGCACTGTCAATAAACTGCGCTTACTTTTCCACTTCGATCATCGCGGCGCCCATGGCATGGAAGCCCGCATCGACGTAGACGACGTCGCCCGTCAGACCGCTTGCGAGGTCGGACAGCAGGAAGGCGGCCGTGTTGCCGACTTCCTCCGTCGTCACAGTGCGGCCGAGCGGCGCTGCCTGCTCCATCACGTGCAGAAGCTTGCCGAAGTCCTGAATGCCGGAAGCGGCAAGCGTCTTGATGGGACCTGCGGAGATGGCGTTCGCGCGAATGCCCTCCCTGCCGAGGCTGGCGGCCAGATAGCGAGTGCTCGACTCGAGTGCCGCCTTGGCAAGGCCCATCGTGTTGTAGTTGGGAACGACGCGCTCGCTGCCGAGGTAGGTCAGCGTGAGGACGGATGCCTGACGGCCCTTCATGAGCGGCAGGAAGGCCTTGGCCATCGCAGGATAGGAGTAGGCCGAGATGTCCATGGCGATCTTGAAGGACTCGCGGGAGAGGCCCTCGAGGAAGTCGCCCGCGATGGCCTCGCGCGGCGCAAAGCCGATCGAGTGCACGAAGCCGTCAAGGCCGCCCCAGGCCTTGCCGAGTTCTTCAACGACCACAGCGATGTCCTCGTCGCTGCCGACATCCATGCGATAGACGAGCTTACTGTCAAAGTCAGCGGCCAGCCCCTCGATGCGCTCGCGATAGCGTTCGTTGGCATAGGTGAAGGCGAGCTCGGCGCCCTCGCGGCGGCAGGCCTTGGCAATGCCGTACGCAATCGAGCGGTTGGAGATCACGCCAGTGATCAGAAGCTTCTTGCCGTTCAGAAATCCCATAATCAGTCTCACTTCTTCAGGGCCGTCCGCTCCTCAAGAGGGACGGACGACGGGGTTCAAGCATCGTTTCCGGCACGTTTGCCTAGCCGGAACGGGAGTGCGGTTATTGTAGGGACTTTCGGGCGGCTCGAAAAGAACCGCGCCCTCCCCTGCGTTGGGTAGGCCGTTCGGTCCTCGCCTACGGCAGTCTGATGCGCTGTCCGACGCTCAACCTGTTGGAACGAAGGCCGTTGAGATCCTTCAGGATCCGCACCGAAGTTCCGAAGCGGCTCGCTATGCTCGAAAGCGTGTCGCCCGACTTCACGCGATAGACCGTGTCCTGAGCCTGAGCAGAACCTGCGGGCTGAGAATCAGCTCTGGAGGGCTGGGTTTTCGCAGTTGCGGGAATGACGAGCTTCTGCCCCGCGCGAAGCGAGGAGCCCGAAAGCCCGTTCACGGCCTTGAGGGCATTGACGGAGACGCCGAAGCGGCCCGCGATTTCATAGAGCGTGTCGCCGGACTTCACCCGATAAAGTCCAGCCTCGGGCGACTCGTCGGCGCGGCTCGGCTGCACTGCAGGCGCCTTGGGCTCGGAACCCGTTGGAATCTCAAGCCTCTGCCCCACCCGGAGTGCATTGCCCGTCAGGCGGTTGGCACGCTTGAGGCGAACCACGGACACGTCGTAGTGATCGGCGATTTCGGAGAGAGTGTCACCCTTTCGCACGGTGTGCACGCGGACATCGGACTCCTCAACCGATGCCACGGTCGGGATGCGCAGGCGCTGGCCCGCCCTGATGGTGTTGCCGCTGATGCGGTTTGTGGCTCTAAGGATGGCCGTCGACACCCCGTACCGGCGCGAGATGGATCCGAGCGTCTCGCCTGCCTTCACGGCATGAATGACATGCTTGGCACCACTGTCCGTGCTCACGGTGCGGATCGGCGCACGCTCGACGTTGGGCACCGTCAGGATCAGGCGCTGGCCAACGCGCAGGTTCTGCGAACGCAGGCGGTTGGCCTGAACGATGGACTTCTTCGTGATGTGCCAGCGACGAGCGATGCCCGAGAGCGTGTCTCCCTTTCGCACGCGGTAGGTCACGCGACGCCAGGTGGTGAGAGGCGACAGGCGGAGCTTTGCATCGGCTGTCTCGGCCGCAATGTCCGTCTGATCATCTGCGTTCGCCCTCACAAGAAGCGTGGAGTTGGCGAGCACGCGACGGCCCTTCGGAATGCCGTTCACATCCCGAAGCTCGTCCTCGGTCATCCCTGCAGCTTCGGCGACTGAGGCAAGCGTCTCGCCCTCCTGCAACTTGTAGGTCGTCCAACGCGAGAGCGGCTGGCCACCGTCCATCCAGCTTGCAAGATTGTCGATGAACTCGTCGACCTTGTCGGCAGGAAGCAGCATCACGTTGTTGTGCGAGGCAACGATCACGGGCAGCTTGAAACTGGGATTGAGCTGGCGGAACTCCTTGAGCGGCATTCCCGCGAGCTCGGCGGCCGTTTCGGTGTCAATGTCGCGCGGCTTCGTCACCGTGACGAAGAAGGGCTCGTTGCCCACGTCGGGCAACTTCACGCCGTACTTCGAGGGATCGGTCACAATGCGCTTGATGGCCTCGAGCTTGGGTACATAGTTGGCCGTTTCATTGGGCATGCGGAGATGCTGGTAGTCGGCAGGGCGCTTCCTCGCCTGCTGGCGGCGAATGGCACGCTGCACGCTTCCCTCGCCCCAATTGTAGGCGGCGAGCGCCAGATGCCAGTCACTGAACATACCGTAAAGATATTCGAAGTAGTCGAGCGCTGCGCGCGTGCTCTCAAGCACGTCGCGCCTGTCGTCACGCCAGAGATTCTGCTCCAGGGAGTAGTGCGTGCCCGTCGCAGGCATGAACTGCCAGAGGCCTGCAGCCTTGGCGCGCGAAAGCGCCTCGGGCTGGAATGCGCTTTCCACGAACGGCAGGAGCGCAAGCTCCGTGGGCATGCCACGATTCTCGACCTCCTCAAGAATGTGATAGAGGTAGCGCCCCGAGCGCTCGAACATGCGGTTCAAATAGTCAGGCTTGCGGCGGTAGTACTCGAGCCAGCGATCGACCTTGTCGTTCTCAAGGGCAGGCATGGCATAGCCTCGACGGATGCGGTCCCAGACGTCAACAGGAGGACCGAGTGCCTCAACCGTGCCGACAGGCTCGTCCGAAGCCGCCTGCGCAACGGTCGCAGCCTCGTCGGCCGCAGGCACGCCTGCAGCCGCAGCCGCCTTCGGAATGCCCGCTGCGGGCTCGAAAAGCAGAAAGGTGAATCCGAGACTAAGAAGGGGCAGCGTTTTCAGCAGAAACGGACGAATCTGAAGCGGTCTGATCATGGCGCAAAAAAATGGGCAGGAGCGTGTCTTGCATCGACAATTAGTCGATTTTATCAATCGTATTGAATTTACAATGCCGGAGCGCCTCTTCAGGCACAATGAGATACACATTCACGCAGAGATGCGCCCGATCCGCACAGCAGCCATGAACAGCTTTTCCTTTGCCGACTTTCTGAAGACGCCGCAGGGCGAGACCCTGCATGCGTGGGAGTCCTCCCAGTACGACGAGTTTTCGGCCGACGCCTTCGGCAGAGAGGCCCTGCAAGTCGGCGCACCTCAGCTCGACACGCTGAGAGCGAACGGCATCACTTCGCAGTGGCTCACGAGTGAAAGCTACGACGAACTCGACAACAGGCTTCTTCGTCCCACCCTGCAAACCGTGCAGGCCGAAAGCGGATGGCTGCCCTTTCCCGCCGAATCGCTTGATCTGGTGACGCTTCCTCATGCGCTTGACTTCGCGCCCTCCGCACACCAGACACTTCGCGAAGCAGCTCGCGTGCTAGTGCCCGAAGGCAGGCTTATCCTGACGGTCTTCAATCCCCTGAGCCTCTGGTGGATGCGCCAGAAGGCCGTCGGCGCAGGCCTGAGGCCCTACCTGCCGACACACACCTCACCCGTTCCGCTCTACCGCCTCAAGGACTGGCTCACGCTTCTGGGATTCGAAATCGACCGTGGGCGCTTCGGCGTCTATTCACCGAGCTGCCATAGCCTCAGGAACTTCGAACGCTGGAAATGGCTTGACAAGGCGGGTGACCGCTGGGCGCCGCACTGCGCCAACCTGATCGTGCTCTGCGCCGTCAAGCGCCTGCCAGGCATGAAGCTCGTCGGACGCCTGCCGATGAAGAGTCCGCTCGACATCCTGACGGCGGGCTCGCCGCTCCCCGTTCCCAAGGAGGCCAGACGGCAGGCGGGACACGGCAACTGACGGTACACTGTCTGCTTTCTCAACCGTTCCGCAACATCCTCACATGGCACAGCAAACCGAAAAGACACTGGAAATCTGGACCGACGGCGCCTGCAAGTGCAACCCCGGCATCGGAGGCTGGGGCGCCTACATGGTCTGGGGCGCGCATACCCGGGAAATGTACGGCGGCAGCAAGCTCACGACCAACAACCAGATGGAACTCACGGCCGTCATCTCGGCGCTCTCGGCTCTGCGCCGCAAGTGCCCGATCATCATCCACACCGACAGTTCCTACGTGAAGGACGGCATCACGAAGTGGATCCACGGCTGGAAGCGCAACGGCTGGCGAACCGCCGACAAGAAGCCAGTCAAGAATGCGGAGCTCTGGCAGCAGCTTGACGAACTTACCTCGCAGTTCGACATCGAATGGCGCTGGGTGAAGGGACACGCGGGCGACCCGGGCAACGAAAAGGCGGACGAGCTTGCGAACATGGGCTGCGAAGGCGCGGCCGGCACGCGCCCCGCTCCGAGCTATTGAGCACCCGTATACCACATTTGCGGTATTTCTTTTCCAGCCACTCTTGCAAAACCCGGAAAAATCCGTATAATTCAAATTCTCGACGCGCGGTTAGCTCAGCGGTAGAGCACTGCCTTCACACGGCAGGGGTCACTGGTTCGAAACCAGTATCGCGCACCAGAATTCCAAAGCCCTTGAACACGACGTTTTCAAGGGCTTTTTCGCATTCTGGTCCAGCAAGCGCAAAAAGCGGACCCTCTCAGGAAGGTCCGCTCAAGGCCTGCGCACCAACGGATGCTGCGTCAGCCCGCACTTTTCTTGCGGCAGTCTGCGCAAAGTCCGTAGAGCACCATCGTATGGTCGCTGAGCTCGTACCCATAGCGCTTGGCGACGGCGGCCTGCTCCTTCTCAATGGAGGGAGCAACAAACTCCACCACCTTTCCGCACTGCAGGCAGACGAGATGGTCATGATGCCCGCCGTCCTCAAGCTCGTACGTGGCCCGATCCGTGTCAAAATGGTGTCTGACGATGAGACCCGCCTGCTCGAACTGGGCGAGAACGCGGTAGACGGTCGCAAGACCGATGTCCACTCCTGTGCTCACCAGCTCCTTGTAAAGGTCTTCGGCGGAGATGTGACGGCGTTCACCGTTCTTTTCCTCGGCACGCTTTTGAAAGAGCTCAAGAATCCTGAGCCTGGCCGCCGTGGCCTTGAGGCCAGCGTTCTTCAGTTCCGAGGTTTGGTTTCCAGACGTATCGTTCACGTTAGTCCGTCCCTTCAAAAGTTCATTTACCCGTTATCATACGAGGTTGGTGTAACTTCTGCACACCGCAACACCGCTCACTGGATTTTTTATGCTTGCCAACAGATTCTCTCTTGCTGCTCTGGGGATGACTGCAGCGCTGGTCCTGACCGGCTGCAATACGGTTTCCGAAGCTTGGGACAGCCCCCGCAGCGTCGTCCCTGAATTCCTGCAGCCCTATCGTGCCGACGTTCATCAGGGCAACCTGATCACGAGTGAAATGGTTCTGCAGCTTGAAAAGGGCATGACCCAGCCGCAGGTGCAGTTCCTCCTTGGCATTCCGCTTCTGCGCGACCAGTTCCACCCCTACCGTTGGGACTACATCTACTATCTGCTTCGCGGCAACGACGACCGCCAGTTGCGCAAGCTCACCGTCTGGTTCAATGAAGACGGCCGCGTGGACCACTGGACATCCGACCCGATGCCCGACGAGGAGCAGGCCGACCAGATGATCCTCGGCACGACGGATACGTTCGAGCCCCGCGCCCCTCAGGTTGATCCCGGCGTCGCCGCCCAGCACTGATCCGTTTTCACGAGGAGCATCATCATGAATCCTCAGATTGAACGCCTGCAGGCCCTCGTGGCGCAGCTCATTGCGCGCCTCGAGCACGAAAGATCGGAAAGCAGGCGTCTGGCCTCCCAACTCGCCTCCCGCGAGGCCGAGCTCGCCCAGACGAAGCACCGCCTTGAAGACATGCGGCGCAAGGTCGAGGCGCTCTTCAGCGCCTCCCGCAGCGGCGATCCGCGGCTCTGAAGGAGAACGTCATGCCTGAAGTAACCGTCAACATCTACAGCCGCTCCTACCGCCTTGCCGTCAGCACGGGCGAGGAGGCCCTCATCCAGCGCTGCGCCGACATCGTCGACAAGCAGATGAAGGCCATCCGGGAGGGGGGAAAGGTGATCAATCAGGATCAGATCGCCGTGCTCGCGGCGCTTGAAGTCGCTTACGAGGCCAACAAGAACGTCCAGAAGAACTCCACGGACGCCCAGCGTTCCGCAGCGGAAAAGGACGCCGAGATTGCCCGTCTCAAGGCCCGCATAGCGGAACTTGAGTCCCGTCCCGCTCCCGTTGCGGCACCCCTGCAGGCCTCGGGGCCGGACGCGGAGACCACGGAGGCAATCGAGCGCCTCTGCCGCCAGTGCGAGCAGGCCATCTACGTAAACATGAGCCGCGGCGCCGTCCTCTGACACCCGCTTATCAAATTGCAACGACCTCCCACGCTGCAGCTCAAATCCGCTACAATGAATTCAACCCTGTAGCGGTGAGCACCGGGCTCCAATGTTCCTAGAACCAATGCTAAACCCATTAGGTTGGCAGACTCGAGAGCCGATAGTGTGCAGGACACGCGTTGTCCTGCCCGTTCCGCTCCGGAGCCGACCGCCCTGAACTTCCGGTTCAGGTAACGTAGTCCAGCCCCGCTGCAGGTCCCTTTTTTTCACGGGCAGTCCTTCTCGAAGGGACTGCCCGTTTTGCTAGGCAGATCCCCCATGAACAACACGACCGTTACGGAAGACCTCCTGCGCACCGCCAGTCGCTTCTGGCTCATGAAAAGCGAACCCGGCGAGTGCTCCATCGACGACGCGCTCGCCGCTCCCGGCCGCAGGGTCTCCTGGTTCGGCATCCGAAACTATCAGGCCAGGAACTTCATGCGCGACGACATGACGATCGGCGACGCTGTGCTCTTCTACCACTCGAGCTGTGCCAAGCCCGGCATTGCGGGCATCGCCAGAATTGCCTCGGACGTCTACCCTGACGAGCTGCAGTTCGATCCTGAAAGCGAATACTACGACCCCAAGAGCACGAAGGAGAATCCCCGCTGGCTCACGCTTGATGTCGAAGCCCTCTTCAAGTGCCCCGTCGTCGAAATCGGACGTCTTCGGGAAGAGCCCGAGCTGGCGGGCATGCGAGTGCTTCAGAAGGGCAATCGCCTCTCGATCACGCCCGTCGAGAAGGAGGAGTTTGCCTTCATCGTCAGAAACCTTCTTTAGCCTGAAGGCATCCTGCTCGAACTGAGCATCTCGAGAGATCACGAAGAATCGCCGCAAGTTGTTCACGCTGATTGGCGCACCCGTCCCATTCGTTGGAGATCGATCGCCAGAAATATCGTGAACGTGACATTCACAGTCCCTCCTGTGGCAATCCTGTAGCAAGCCGCCCGTATTCCAATGGAATCGGGGCGGCTGCTTCGTTTTCAGATATGGAGGATGCAGGTGCCCGTTCAGGCCCTGTTCCTTCTTCCCGCCCACACCATCACGGCAATGCCGAGGACGATGAGCGGGAGCGTGAGCCACTGTCCTCTGGAAAGGTCCAGCGCCTGCAGTCCCAAGAAAGCATCAGGCTCTCGGAACCATTCGACCACAAAGCGCGCCACGCCGTAGCCTGCACAGAAAAGCCCCGACACAAAGCCTGCAGCCCTCGGTCTGGAGGAGGCCCACCAGAGCAGGATGAAAAGCAGAAGCCCCTCTCCGAGGGCTTCGTAGAGCTGCGAGGGGTGACGCGGCACGCCGTCGCCCGCCTGAGGGAAGATCATCGCCCATGGAAGCGATGCATCAGCGGGACGCCCCCAGAGCTCTCCGTTGATGAAGTTGCCGATGCGCCCGAGCATGAGGCCGAGCGGCGCGAGCGGTGCAACGAAGTCCGAAATCGTCCAGAACGAAATTCCATGCAGACGGCCGTAGAGAATCATGACGGCAATGACGCCGAGAAGACCGCCGTGAGCGCTCATGCCTCCCTCCCAGACATGCAGGATCTGCATGGGATGCGACAGGTAGAACTCAGGCTGATAGAAAAGGCAGTAGCCGAGGCGACCGCCCAGAATGACGCCGAAGATGCCGTAGAAAAGCAGGTTCTCCAGATCCTCGCCCGAAATCCCGCGCCACGGTTCGGAACTTCTGCGCCTGCCGAGAAGCCAGAAGCAGAAGAAGCCCGCCAGATACATGAGGCCGTACCAGCGTACGGCAAGCGGTCCTAGGCTGAAGGCAACGGGATCGAACTGAGGATGAATGAGCATGGGCGTTTGTTTGGCGAAATGTTGTGAAGGGCATCCGCTTGGGGATAAGCAGGTATTATGAAGCCTTCAGAACCTTTTGGCTTAGGCCTTTTCAGCAAAATGACCGCACCCCTGCTTTCGGGCGTCGACGCCGCCCGCCATCTCGAGCTTCTGCGCACGGCCCGCCCGCTCGTTCACTGCCTCACGAACGAAGTCGTGCAGGAAATCACCGCCAACGTCCTGCTCGCCGCAGGCGCCTCGCCGGCCATGGTGGTCGCCGAGGAGGAGGCAGGCTTCTTCGCGGGCATTGCAGGAGGCGTCCTGATCAACATCGGCACGCCCTACCCATCACGTCTGCGCGCCATGCATGCCTCGGCTGATGCCGCACGTGCCGCAGGCCGCCCCTGGGTGCTCGATCCCGTCGCCGCTGGCGGCATTCCCTGGCGCGACGGCATCATCCGCGAATTCGTCGAGAAGCAGCCGACGGTCATTCGCGGCAACGCCAGCGAAATCCTCGCTCTTGCGGGCGAAAAGTCCGGCGGCAAGGGCGTCGACAGCACGGACTCGTCCGACGCAGCCGTCGAGGGTGCCATGCGACTCGCCGGCAGTTCGGGCTCGATCGTCGTCGTCACGGGCGAAACGGACTACGTCACTGACGGCGTCCGTACGCTACGCGTGACGGGGGGCGACCCCATGGCCACGCTCGTCGTCGGCACGGGCTGCTCGCTCTCAGCGCTTGTCGCCGCCTTCTGTGCCGTCTCCGATGACCGCCTGACCGCCTCGGCCACAGCCTGTGCTCTGGCGAAGAAGGCCGCCGAAGCAGCCCGCCGAAGGTCCGAAGGCCCCGGCAGCTTCCACAACGCCTACCTCGACGGGCTCCATCTAATCAAGCCCGCCGACTTCACATCCGCCGAATGAGGTCCGTCATGTCCGACAACTACAGGGTTCTTCGCGCCCTTCGTCTTTATCTGGTGCTTGATCCCGGTCTCTGCGGCGGCTCCGAGGGCTTGGTCCGCACGGCGCAAGCCGCTGCCGCGGCAGGCGTCACGGCCGTGCAGCTCAGGGCTCCCGACTGGAAGAAGCGCCTTTATGCCGAATGCGGCAGGGAGCTCCTCAAGGCGCTCGCCCCGTACGACGTGCCGCTCTTCATCAACGACCACGCGGACGTCGCCGTCGCCATCGGCGCTCACGGCGTGCATGTCGGCCAGTCGGATCTCTCGCCTGAAGACTGCCATCGCCTGATGACGCCCGGCATGATGCTCGGGCTTTCGGTCTCCAACGTGTCGGAATGCCTCGGCGTGGATCCTGCGCTCGTCGACTACATCGGCATCGGTCCCTACAGGGCTACGCCCACCAAGAAGGATGCGGCTGCCGAAATCGGTCTTTCGGGCCTGACGGACATCGTCAGCCGTGCGCCCTGTCCCTCGGTCGCCATCGGCGGCATCAAGGCTGCCGACGTCGGCAGCGTCATGCAGTCGGGCGTCGACGGCGTCGCCGTCGTCTCCGCCATCTGCGGTACGCCCGACATCCCCGCCTCCGTCAAGGCGCTTCTCGACGCCATGCCGTCCTGACCTTTCCCCACGTCCGCCGATCCTCGAGACGTGGCATGATGACTGCAGAAGCGGGCCCTTTTTCGGAGCGTTCCTCCGGGGCCCGCACTGTCCCTTGCCTGAGCAGTTCCGACCATGTCCGACTCCACCCCAAAATTCGTTCACCTCTCCGAAAGCGATGCCCGCGACGTCCTTTTTGCCGAAATGCTCGAGAAAAGGGCGGGAGGCGACGGACGCTGGAGTGCCGGAAACCGGGATGCGGCCACGCGCGACGCCAAAAGGCTCGCGGGCGAGGGGGTATGCGCAAGAGACTTTCTCCCCCTGAGAGCCAGGCTTGTGGCCGCCCGCCTGCACGAGGATCCCGCCAATGCGTTCGGGACAACGTCGTTTCGCCGCGCAAGCCTCGCACTGACCGTCATTCTCGGTCTTGCCGCCCTGATGAGCGGAATGCTCACCGACCACCTCGCCACCGAGGGTGCAAGGATCAACCTTCTCTCGCCGCCTCTCCTTCTTCTCATCGTCTGGAACCTTGCGGTCTACCTGCTGATCATTCTCAAGCCCCTGATGCCGAGCGGCACCTCCCGACGGCCTCTGTCCGTCAGGGAGTTCCTCTCCAGAAGCCTTCTGAAGGCCGCAGGCTCCTCCGCCGTCTCCGTTGAAGCAGGAACTGCGCTGTTCCTGCCCCAATGCCGCTGGCTTGTCGCCCGCGCCCTGCACATTGCAGCCATCCTGTTCGCCGCAGGCCTTCTCGCAGGCATGGCCGTACGCGGCATCGGCACCGCCTACCACGTCGGCTGGGAAAGCACCTGGCTCGCCGACAACCCCGAGGCCGTCCACACCGTCCTTAATACGATTTACGGTCATCTTCCTTTCTGCCCGCCAGTGCCCGACGTCAGCGCGGTCGCCGCACTCGCCTTCGACGCGCAGACCGCCTCCGCAGTCGACGCCGCACCATGGCTTCTGCGCCTAATGTGCCTGCTTGCACTCGCAATCATTCTTCCCCGCCTGTTGCTCGTCCTGAAGTGCACCGTCGGGCTCGCAGCAAGCCGTCGTCGCGTCCGCATCGACCTTGAGTCTCCCTACTACCGTTCCATTCTCTCGGTATCCGACGCTCCCGCTGTCAGAACCACCGTCATCGTCGACAGCACGGATTCGGTCGACGGCCTTCCCGCACACTGGCATGACTTCAAGGCAAAGCTCAAGACTGCCGAGCCCGGCTCAGGAGACGTCGACCTGCTGGCCGACAGTGCCTGGGACGGCACAACGAGTGAAGTTCTCGCCGCCATCAAACCCGCGATCATCCACCGCCTGCTTCTTGCCTTCGACCCGTCCTCCACTCCAGAAGTGGAGGTGCACGGAGCCATGATGGATGCGGCAGCCTCTTGGTGCACCTCGCAGCAGAGTCCCGCCCCCGTCGTCGTACTTGATCTTTCACGCATCAACAGGCGCTTCGGCAGGGAAAGCCCCGCCGCAGGCAGTCGCACGGCCCTCTGGCAGACCTTTGCCGCAGAGCGGGGCCTCAGAACGCTGGCCACCGACATGAGCATTCCTGAAGACGTCGACCGAATCTGCACGCTCCTTTCAGGTCAGGTGCGATAATTCAGGAACAGTCCGAAAACGCGCAGAAGAAAACATGTCCGATCACGATCAGTTCCGTATTCACCTCAGCCTCGTGAGCCACACCAACATCGGCAAGACCACGCTTGCCCGCACCCTGCTGATGCGGGACGTGGGCGAGGTCGCCGACCGCGCCCACGTGACGGAGACGACAGACGACTACGTGCTCGCCCGCGATTCGGCAGGCTGCGAGCTTGTTCTCTGGGACACCCCGGGATTCGGCAACTCCGTCGCGCTCGCCAAGCGCCTTGCAGGTCGAAGCAACCCGATCGGACGCCTCCTCTCCGAAATCTGGGACCGCATGACAAACAAGGCCTTCTGGCTCAACCAGAGGGCCATCAAGCACGTGCGCGACATCTCCAGCGTCGTGCTCTACCTCGTCAACGCCTCGGACCTGCCCAAGACAGCCCCATACATCACGGCGGAGATGCAGATCCTATTCTGGATAGACAAACCCGTCATCGTGCTGCTCAACCAAATGGGCAAGCCCAGAACGCATGCTGAGGAACAGGCAGACGTCGCCGCTTGGCGAGAGGCCATGGCTCCGTACCCCTTCGTGAAGGACATCCTTCCAATGGACGCCTTCGCCCGCTGCTGGGTGCAGGAAACGGCGCTGTTCGATTCGATCGGCAGGGCGCTGCCCGCTCAGATGCACTCGACGTTCGACACGCTTCGGGACATCTGGACACGCAGCCGCCGCGCCCTCTACCTCTCCTCCGTCGACGCCATGGCCCGCCACATGTGGCGTCTGCTTCAGGCCCACGAACTCGTCCCGACTCCCACGCTCAAGGACCATCTGCGCTCCTTCGGCTCACAGATCGGCCTCATCAAGACGCGCAACGAGGCGCTTGAGGACGCCCAGACCGCACTCTCGGCCATGGCCGCCGACAGCCTGTGCTCGCTCACGGACAAGCTCATCGGAATCAACGGTCTCACGGGAAGCGGCGTTTCTCGCGAAATCCTGCGCCGCATGAAGACCGACTGGCAGATGGCCTCGCACAGCATCTCCCCCGGCCCCGCCGCCGCTGTCGGCGCTAGCGTGGGCGTAGCGGGCGGCGCTGCAGCGGGAGCCGCAGCCGACATGGCGAGCGCAGGACTCTCGCTCGGACTCGGCACGCTGCTCGGCGGCATCATCGGTGCCATCGGCGGCGTCGGCGCGGCCACCATCTACAACTCCCGCCACCGCAAGGAGGGCATCGACATCTCCTGGAGCGAACGTGCCGCTCAGGACTTCATGCTGGAAAGCCTGCTCCTTTATCTGGCCGTCGCCCACTTTGGGCGCGGCCGCGGCGACTGGCAGGAAGGCGAAAGCCCCGAATTCTGGAAGAAGGCCGTGCAGGACGCCATGACCGAACAGAAGGTGAGCTTTCAGGCCATCCGCAAGCTCACGCCCGAAGAGGGTGTCGAACAGCTCACCCGCATGACGGACTCCCTGCTGAGGGGCGTCTTCATGCAACTCTATGAACGGAGCATCTGACCGACATGCTCTCCAAAGGCTTTGCAACCGTCGGGCTTCTGCTCGTCTCGAACGTCTTCATGACGCTCGCCTGGTACGCCCATCTCAAGCTCCAGAGCGCCAAACTCATCAGCAACTGGCCGCTCTACACCGTCGTGCTCTTTTCCTGGGCGATCGCGCTTCTTGAATACAGCTTCATGGTGCCCGCCAACAGAATCGGCTTCGAGGGCAACGGCGGTCCCTTCTCGCTCATTCAGCTCAAGATCATTCAGGAGGTCATCACCCTGACAGTCTTCACGCTCTTCTCCGTCATCGCCTTTCAGCAGCATCTGGCCTGGAACCACTTCGCCGCCTTCGCCTGTCTGGTGGCGGCCGTCTATTTCGTCTTCATGAAGTAAGGGCTCAGATCGGCATCTCATCAACGCCATAACGAACAATGCCGCCCGAACACGAAGCCCGGACGGCATTGTTCATTTTGAGGTGCAGGATGCAGCAACCTTACGGCACCATTTCCTCAACCTCGTCCTTCTTGACCGGACGCACGAGGTCCTCGCGCTTCACGCCAAGATAGAGCGCAATGGCCGCCGCCACGAAGACGGAGGAGTAGACGCCGAGCAGAATGCCGATCGTCAGGGCGAGCGAGAAGTAGTGCAGCGCCGGACCGCCGAAGAAGAACATCGAGAGCGTCATGCAGAGCGTCGACGTATGCGTGATCACGGTACGCGAGATCGTCGCCGTAATGGCCGAGTTGATGACCTCCATCGTGTCGGCGCGACGCATCGTGCGGAAGTGCTCTCGGACGCGGTCGAAAATGATCACCGACTCGTTCACGGAGTAGCCGAGGACCGCCAGCACCGCAGCGAGCACGGGAAGCGAGAACTCCCACTGCATCACCGAGAAGATGCCCAGCACGATGAAGATGTCGTGCAGGTTGGCGATGATGGCCGCCACCGAGAACTTCCATTCGAATCGGAAGGCAAGGTAGATCATGATGCCAGCCACGACGAGCGCAAGCGCCGTGCCGCCGTCGCGGGCAAGCTCCTCGCCCACCTGGGGACCGACGTATTCGGTACGGGTGAGCTGGGCTTCAGGGGTCTTCTGGTGAATGACCTTCATGACCTCCTCGGCCACCTGGCCCGAGGTGTAGCCCTGCTTGGTCGGCACGCGGATCACGATGTCGGAGGCCGTGCCGAAGGTCTGGACGAGCACTTCGTTGGAGACGGCCTTGAGGTCCTGTCGAACCTGTTCGGTGTTGGCCGCGGACGGATAGCGGACCTCCATCTGCGTGCCGCCGGTGAACTCGATCGAGAACGCAAGGCCGTGCGTAAAGATCCAGAAGACGGCGACGATGAAGCTCACCAGAGAGATCAGATTCAGCACATGCCTGTAGTGCATGAACGGAATCGTCTTGTGAATGCGGAAAAATTCCATGATGTTATCCCCTCATCAGCGAGCAGTCTTCTCTGCGTCCGGACGCCAGATCTGACCGATGTGAACCTTCGTCAGCTTCTTCTGGCGGCCGTAGATCAGATTGATCATCGAGCGGGAGACCACGACCGACGTGAAGATCGAGGTCATGATGCCCAGACAGTGCACCACGGCAAAGCCGCGGACGGGACCGGAACCGAAGATCAGAAGCGCCAGACCGGCGATGAGACTCGTGATGTTCGAGTCAAGAATCGTCGCAAAGGCACGATCGTAGCCTTCGCTGATGGCGGTCTGAGGCAGACGACCGAGACGCAGTTCCTCGCGGATGCGTTCGTTGATCAGCACGTTCGAGTCAACGGCCATGCCGAGCGTCAGCGCGATGGCGGCGATGCCGGGCAGCGTCAGCGTAGCCTGAAGCATGGACAGGAGCGCGATGAGCATCATCACGTTACACACGAGCGAGGCGGCGCTCACAAGACCAAAGACCTGATAGTAGACGGCCATGAAGATCGCGATCACGATGAAGCCGTAGAGCGTGGACTTGAAGCCCGCGGAAATGTTGGCTTCGCCGAGCGACGGACCGATCAGGCGTTCTTCGACAATTTCCATCGGAGCAGCCAGCGAGCCGGCGCGCAGCAGCAGGGCCGTGTCGGTCGCCTCGACCGTCGACATGCGACCGGAGATCTGCACGCGGCCGCCGCCGATTTCCTGACGGACGACGGGAGCCGTCACGACTTCGCCCTTGCCCTTTTCAAAGAGGATGATGGCGATTCGCTTGCCGACGTTGTCGCGGGTCACGTCCTGGAAGATGCGGGCGCCGCGGCTGTCAAGCTCGAGGTTGACGGTCGGCTCCTGCGTCTGGCTGTCAAAGCCGGGCTGGGCGTCGTTGAGGTTTTCACCCGTGAGGATCACGCGGCGCTTGACGAGAAGCACGTTGCCCTCGCGGTCCATGAACTTCTCATCGCCGAAGGGCACGTTGCCCTGTGCAAGCTGGGCGAGCGCCTCAGGAGAGTCGTCGACAAGACGGACTTCAAGCGTGGCGGTGCGGCCGAGAATGTCCTTGGCCTTGGCCGTATCCTGCACGCCGGGAAGCTGAACCACGATGCGGTCCGCACCCTGCTGGGCGATCACCGGCTCGGCAACGCCGAGTTCGTTGATTCGGTTGTGCAGGGTCGAGATGTTCTGCTTCAGGGCGTAGGACTGGACGTTCTGGACGGCCTTCTGGGAGAGTTCGGCGCGCAGGAGGTACGGAGCGGCGGAAGCCTCGGGGAGCGAGAGCACCAGATCAGGCTGCGTGTTGCGCAGCAGGTCATTGGCGCGGGCGCGTTCCTCTTCGGAAGCGAAGCTCACTTCAACCACGTTGCCCACGCGGTTCATGCCCGTGTGGCGGATGCGCTTGTCGCGAAGCTGCGTGCGAAGGTCGGCGAGCGTCGCTTCGGCGCGCTTCGTAATGGCCGCGCGCATGTCGACCTGAAGCAGGAAGTGCACGCCGCCGCGAAGGTCAAGGCCGAGATACATCGGCAGCGCCCTGATCGAAAGCAGCCACTGCGGGGTGTTCGGGGTGAGGTTCAGGGCCACCACGTAGGCGGGGTCCTCACGGTTCGGGTTGAGCGCCTTTTCAAGGACCTCGCGGGCCTGAAGCTGCTTTTCGGCCTCAGTCGGCTCGAAGCGTACGCGCACGGTGTTCTGCTGGGCGCCCTGTTCGAAGAAGATGCCGTTGGGATGCAGGCCTGCATTGCGCAGAAGATCCTCGACCGTCTTCAGGGTCTGCTCCGTCACCTTCACCGTCGCCTTGCCGGACGAGACCTGCACTGCAGGAGACTCGCCGTAGAAGTTCGGCAGGGTGTAGACCAGACCGATCACAAGGGCGACAACGATGACGATGTATTTCCAGAGAGGATAGCGGTTCATCGCATGTTACTCCGTTGCGCCGCAGGATTTTTCCTCAGGCGCAACCGTTGTGAAAACCACTTGAAGAAAGTGGGGTTCGAAAATGGGTTTAAGCCCGGACGCTCGTCCGGGCTTAAAAAAGCGCCAAGAGCATCTGCTCTCAGCGCTTCGTGCACTTCAGTGCGTGCACGTTGATGCTGCTCAGATCTTCAGCGTGCCCTTCGGGAGGACAACGCTGACCGAGGTGCGCTGCATGCGGATCACAACGGGCTTGCCGTCGACGGAAGCCACCTGAAGGCCGATCGTCTGTTCATCGACGGACTCGATGCGGCCGGAAATGCCGCCGAGCGTGGTGACTTCATCGCCGCGCGTCAGGCCTTCGCACATCTGCATGTGTTCCTTCTGGCGCTTCTGCTGAGGACGGATCAGGAAGAACCAGAACACGGCAAAGATGACGACGAGCGGAACGACCTGCATGAGGAAGCCTTCCATGCCGCCCACCTGAGCGGCGGCCTCGCCGGCAGCCATGGCATCGCTAACAAAAAACATTTGAACTCCAGTGATTCAGGAATGTGTGAAATCGGAACCTTCGGCGGAAGCGAGTCCCGCCGAAGGAGATTTGAGACATTATAAAGATCTTGCCTTATCTCTGACTGAGAAACTCCGGGAGGATTTACTCCACCCCGCGGGCGCGATCCTCGGCGAACTGCTTCTTCCAGGCCTCGAACGTCCCTGCCTCAAGCGAGTCTCGCATCTCCTGCATGATCTGAAGGTAGAAGGAGAGGTTGTGGATCGTGTTGAGGCGCGCGCCGAGGATCTCGCCTACCTTGTGGAGATGATGCAGATAGGCGCGCGTGAAGTTGCGGCACGTGTAGCAGTTGCAGCTCGGATCAAGCGGGCGCAGATCGTTGCGGTAACGGCTGTTCTTGAGCTTCACGTCGCCGAAACGGGTGAAGAGCCAGCCGTTGCGCGCATTCCGGGTGGGCATCACGCAGTCGAACATGTCGATGCCCTGGGAGACGCCGGCCACGAGGTCCTCGGGCGTGCCCACGCCCATCAGGTAGCGCGGACGGTCGTCGGGGAGCTTGTGCACGATGTGGTCCATGATGCGGAGCATGTCCTCCTTGGGCTCGCCGACGGAAAGGCCGCCCACGGCATAGCCGTGGAAGCCGATGTCCTTGAGGCCCTCGAGCGACTCCTCACGCAGGTGCTCGAACATGCCGCCCTGGACGATGCCGAAGAGTGCGTTCGGGTTCTCGAGACGATCGAACTCGTCACGCGAGCGCTTCGCCCAGCGAAGGCTCATGCGCATCGACTTGGCGGCCTCGAGTTCGGTGGCGGGACGGTCGCCGATCTTGTAGGGCGTGCACTCGTCGAGCACCATCACCACGTCGGAGTTGAGCACGCGCTGGATCTTCATCGACACTTCGGGCGACAGGAAGAGCTTGTCGCCGTTGATCGGATTGCTAAACTTCACGCCTTCCTCGGTGATCTTCCTCAGTTCGCCAAGGCTGAAGACCTGAAAGCCGCCCGAGTCGGTCAGGATGGGCTTGTCCCACTGCATGAAGTCGTGAAGACCGTTGTGGGCCCCAATCACCTCGAGCCCGGGACGCAGCCACAGGTGGAAGGTGTTGCCGAGGATGATCTGGGAGCCGATCTCCTTGAGTTCATAGGGCGCCATCGCCTTCACGGAACCGTAGGTGCCGACCGGCATGAAGATCGGCGTCTGAACGACGCCGTGATTGAGCGTCAGTTCGCCGCGACGGGCTCTGCCGCACGTCGCCTTGACCTTGAAATCAAAAGCCATGTTTCTCTTGTGTCCTTGTCTTGTGTACAGGTCCTGCTGGCCGGATCAGCCGGCAAGACGGGCGTTTTCGATGAAGCATGCGTCGCCGTAGCTGAAGAAGCGGTACTTCTCCTCAACGGCATGGCGGTAGGCCTCCAGAATGCGCTCGCGGCCCGCAAGGGCGGAGACCAGCATGACGAGCGTCGACTTCGGAAGATGGAAGTTCGTGATGAGCGCGTCGATGATGCGGAAGCGATAGCCGGGCATGATGAAGAGCGAGGTGTCGCGGGCGCCCGCGGCCACGTGCCCGACGGCGTCGGCCGCGCTCTCGATCGTGCGCAGCGACGTCGTGCCGACGGCGATCACGCGGCGGCCCTCGGCCTTCGCACGATTGATGCGCGCGGCCACGTCCTCGGGCATGTTGAACCATTCCGAATGCATCTGGTGTTCAGAAAGATTCTCGACGCGAACGGGCTGAAAGGTCCCCGCGCCGACGTGAAGCGTGACATACTCGATGTCGACCCCCTTGGCCGCAAGCCTGCCGAGAAGATCCTCGGTGAAGTGAAGGCCGGCCGTTGGAGCGGCCACGGCGCCGGGATAGCGGGCATAGACTGTCTGATAGCGGCTCTCGTCGGACTTCTGCGCCGCATGCGTGATGTAGGGAGGAAGCGGAACGCGACCGAACGCCTCGAGAACGTCGAGTACGGGACGCTCGAACTCAAGTTCGAAGAACTGGCCCTGACGACCCGTCACCATGACGGGCTCCTCGATGCCGTCGGCCTCGAAGTAGAGGACAGTGCCCGGCTTCGGGGACTTGCTGGCGCGAACCATAGAGATAGCGGTGCGCTCGCCCGTGACGCGCTCAATCAGGGCCTCGACGTTGCCGCCCGTGGCCTTGCGGCCGAGCAGGCGGGCCTTGATGACCTTGGTGTTGTTGGCGACAAGCAGGTCGCCTTCGTGAAGAAAGCCCTCGATGTCCGTGAACGTGCAGTCCTCGATCACGTCCTTCGTGACGTGCAGAAGACGAGATGCAGTGCGGTTTTCAAGGGGATACTGGGCGATGAGCTCCGGCGGGAGCTCGAAATCGAAATCGGATAAGTGCTGTTCTTGCATGGCTTGACAGGCCAGTGGGAATTTGAGAAAAGCGGCATTCTACCCGCTTTGCCCGCGACTGTCTCGACAAAGACGCCTGACTTTGCACCTCGTTGCGAAGAAGCCCCCTTCGAGGCTCATTCGTCAGAGCTCATTCGCCCGCGAGCATCAGATCGGGAATCAGCAGGCTTCCCGATCGACGCACGCCCGTGTCGTGTTCGTCGGCTCCGATCGCCTCGATCGTCTTCATCATCGTGAGAATGTTCGAGGCAATGGTCACCCCTTCGACGGGGGCAACGATCCGCCCGTTCTCGACCCAGAAGCCCGAGGCTCCCCTCGAATAGTCTCCCGAGACCGCGTTGAGCCCCTGCCCGATCAGCTCCGTCACGAGGAATCCCGTGCCAAGGCGCTCGAGCATCGCCCGCCTCGTGTCCTCAGGTCGAGTCTCGGTGCTGGAAAGCCTCAGGTTGTAGGCTCCGCCGAGATTTCCCGTCGTCCTCATTCCGAGCCTTCGGGCGGAGTAGCTGGAGAGAAAGATCCCCTCAATCCGTCCGTCCGACACGATCATGCGTCTTCGTCCCGCGCACCCTTCGTCGTCGAAGACTCCGGAACCGAGCGCCCTCATGAGATAGGGATCCTCCTCCACGGAGACATGAGCAGGAAGAATCCGCTCGCCAAGCCTTCCCTCGAGACAGCTCGCGTGCCTGTACCAAGCGCGCCCGTTGAGGAGTTCTTCAAGAATGTCCAGAAGTCCCGTCGCCACGGGCGCATCAAAGAGCACCCGCGCACGACGGCTCGACAGCGGCCTTGCGCCAAGGCGAGCGACCGTGCGCCCCGCAGCCGTGCGTCCGAGCTCGGCGGGATCCAGAAGATCCCCGACGGCGCGCCCCTGCGTCCACCAGCCGTCGCGCTGCATGCCGGAGTCGTCCTCGGCAATGGGCGCAGCGTCCATGTCGTGGCGCGAATACCTGTAGCCAGCGCAGAACCCGAGCGAATTGGCCAGCGTGAACTCCCCCGACGAGGTCGAGAAGTTCGTGCCATCGGAGTTGACGATCCGCTCGTCCGCCTCGAAGACGGCCTCCTCTACGGCCGAGGCCAGCCTTACGGCCTCCTCGACGCCTCCCTCGAACGGATGCCAGAGCGACAGGTCACGCATGTCGGCCTGCAGATCCTCCGCCTCGGGAAGCCCCGCAACAGGGTCCTCCGCCGAGACGCGGGCGATGTCGACGGCGGCCTGCACGGCCGCCTCGAGCGAGCGTTCGGAAAAGTCCGACGTGCTTGCACAGCCCTTTCGCCTTCCGATCCACGCGCTGAGCGTCAGGACACGCTCCTCGGTGTGCTCTACGGCGTCGACCTCCCCCATGCGCACCGTCACGCTCAGCCCCTTGTCGTGGCTCACCTCGGCGCTTGCGCAGTCCGCCCCCAGCGACTTCGAACGCTCCACCGTCCATCGGGCGAGCTCCTCCGTGCGCATTTCGACTTCATCCTGCATTTTCACTCTCCTTCCTACGCCTTCACGGGCCTTCGGACATCCGACGTCCTGCCCGCGATCCCGCTATCATAAGGGTTTTGATGACTTTTTAACGCAAGAGCTTTGCCATGCGCCAGGAACAGACCTACGAAGACGACGTTGACGAAAACGGCTACCGCGGCCCCTCCAAATCCCAGCTCAAGCGCGAGCAGAACGCGCTCCAGGATCTCGGACGCGAGATGACGAAGCTCGGCGACGAGCAGCTCAAGCGCATCGGCCTTCCCGACGAGGTTCTCGTGGAAATCGTCGAATTCCGCCGCATGAGAAGCTTCGGCGCGCAGCGACGCCAGCTCCAGCTCATCGGCAAGAAGATGCGCAACATGGATCCCGTCGCCGTTCGCGAAGCGATCGACCGCGTCACGGGCGAATCCCGCGCCGCCGTCGCCCTGCTTCACCGCTGCGAGACGCTGCGAGACCAAATGCTTGCAGGCGACGAAGCGCTCACCAAATTCATCAGCGAGCATCCCGAAGCCGACATCCCGCGCCTTCGCACGCTTGTGCGTGCAGCTCGCAAGGAGCGCGAGGCACAGAAGCCGCCCAAGAGCGCCCGCGAGCTTTACCGCTACCTTCATGATCTTCTCGAAGAGCCCATCAGCCTCTTCGCCGAAGACGACGAGAACGAAGAATAACCATCAGGCCAAAGGACGATTTCGATGAAGCCGCCTCGCAAAAGTGAAAACGAACTGATTCTGGGCCTCGTGTCCGTGTCCGACCGCGCCAGCAGGGGCGTCTATGACGACCGCGGCATTCCCGAGCTCGAAGCCTGGTGCAGGAAGGCCATCATCAACCCGATGGTCGTGCACAAGCGCCTCATCCCCGACGAGCGCTTCGAGATCGAGAAGACGCTGCGCGAACTCGTCGACATCATCGGCTGCGACCTCATCCTCACGACGGGCGGGACGGGTCCCTCGCGCCGCGACGTCACGCCCGAAGCGACGCTTGCCGTCGGTACGCGCGAGATGCCGGGCTTCGGCGAACAGATGCGGGCGATCTCGGGCCACTTCGTCCCGACCGCCATTCTGTCGCGCCAGACGGCCGTGCTTCGTGAAACGCCCGATCATGCGGCGCTCATCATCAATCTTCCCGGCCAGCCCAAGGCCATTGCAGAAACGCTTGAGGGCCTCAGGGACAAGGACGGCAAGTCCGTCGTCAACGGCATCTTTGCAGCCGTGCCCTACTGCATCGACCTCATCGGCGGTCCCTACGTCGAGACCCGCGAGGAAGTCGTCAGGGCCTTCCGCCCCAAGAGCGCTCAGCGCCCGAAGCCCGCAGAGGAGAAGCAGGCCGAACCGGTTCTGCCCTCCCAACCCGCCAAGCCTGCGGAACCCGCCGGCAAGCCCTTCGATCCGAAGGACATCCTGATGGTCTCCCCGCGGCGCGCGCAGAATGCGCCTGAAGCCGCCGTCATCTGGCTCCACGGCATGGGCGTCGACAACAACGACTTCGCGCCCTTCCCTGACGAGATCCTTGACTTCGGCGGTCCCGTCTGCCGATTCATTCTGCCCAACGCCCCCGTGCGTGAAATCTCCGCGCATCCGGGCTATCCGCTCCGCGCCTGGTACGACGTGCGCTCGGACAAGATCGACGACAACGAGGACCGTGCAGGCATCAGGAAAACCGCAGCCCGCATCAGTCTTCTCATCACGGACGTCGAAAAGGCGGGCATCCCCCGCAGCCGCATCTTCCTCGGAGGCTTCTCTCAGGGCGCGGCCGCCGCACTCTACGCGGGGCTTCGTGAAGAAGAACCTGTCGCGGGCATCGTGGCCCTTTCGGGCTACCTGCCGCTCGCGGCCACTCTGTTCTCAGAAATCACGCCCGCCGGCCGCAAGACGCCCATCTTCATGGCGCACGGTCTCTTCGACTCCGTCATTTCGCCGCTGACCGCCAAGCGCAGCGCTCAGGTCATTCAGGAGATCAATCCCGACTTCCGCTGGCTTCCGTTCGACATGGACCACGAAATCTGTCAGGACGAGCTCGCGGCGCTGGCACAGTTCCTCCGCCAGCATCTCTGAGACAGGACCCAACTCTCATTACGCAAAGCCTGTGCGGACTTCCGCACAGGCTTTGCCGCTTCTTGAGCAGGATAAAAGAAAAGGCCGGTGCAACGACTGCATCGACCTTAGCTTTTGATGGTCCCCAGAGAGAGACTCGAACTCTCATGGTTGTTCACCGGCGGATTTTGAATCCGCTGCGTCTACCATTCCGCCATCCGGGGAACCCTTTCAAATTAAGAAGCGCATTATGCCATATTTTCCGGGCCCAGTGGGCGGATCAGCTGATCGGGATGAGCCTCCCGCACGTCCCTGACGGCTTCTCCGACGGTGCGCCCGTCAGGCAGTCTCCAGTCAGGCAGCAGATCCGCAATCGGCACCAGCACGAAAAGGCGTTCGTGCATGCGAGGATGAGGAAGCGTCAACACGGGATCGTCGGAAACCGTCCCCTCATAAGCAATCACGTCCAGATCGAGCGTTCTGGGCGCATTGACAACACCCGCCGGCCTAACGCGACCGTGTGCGTTCTCAATCGCCTGACAGGCGCGCAGAAGCGCCATAGGCTCAAGCGTCGTCTCGACCAGCACCGCAGCATTGACGTAGTCGGGACCGGAAGACTCGACGGGACTCGTCGTATAGAAGCGACTCGTGCCGAGCACGCGGATGCCGTCCGTCCGTCCGAGCGCCTGCACAGCAGACCTGAGTGCCTCAACGGGCTGCCCCAGATTGGCCCCGAGCGCGATGATCGCCTCAGGCATCACTGCGCTCCTGACGGCTGCGGGAGGAGCGTCGCGGCGAACGGCGACGCCTTCTCGACGAGCGGCGCTCGCCATCCTCGGCAGGCGTCTCGCCGTCGGCGGACGCTGCGCGGCGTCGATGGCTGCGGGCGGCGTCCCCCGTCATGCGGGCCTCGCGCTGAGCCTCTGCGATCATGCCTGCACGAGTTTCCTCGTCGGCGAGCGCAAAGGCGTCCCACCACTGAACGAGAGACTCGGGCACATGACCGAGCAGCGAGCGAAGCAGCATGAAGTCATAGGCAGCACGATAGCGGGGATGAGAGACAAGCGCATAGGCAGTCTTGCCCGTGCGGCGCTCGAACCTCGCCTGAAGCATCCACAGATCGTGGATGTCCGCCTGATAGCGTCGCTGGATGTTCAGCTGCTGGCACTGGGTGGCAAGCACGTCGACGCAGGCCGCATGAAGGGCGGCCATGCGGCTCATGCCCTTTTCATCCTCATTGTAGCGCCAGCGCTTGACGACCTGTGGCCAGAGCAACGTGCCAAAAAGGAAGGAGGGCGAAATCTTCTTGCCGACGGCGATGCGCTCATCGGTACGCTTCAGGGCGAGCATCAGGAACTCCTCGCCGTCGGGCTCGGAGACGATCACGTCCAGCAACGGCAGAAGCGCCTTGTGAAGTCCCTCCTGACGCAACTTCGAGATGCAGGCCACGGCATGACCGCAGGTCAGAAGCTTGAGCACCTCGTCGACCAGACGGGCGGAGGGCACGTTTTCGAGAAGCTTCGCCATTTTGGGAATCGGCGCTTCAGTGGCGGGCTCGATCGTGAAGCCGAGCTTCGCCGCGATGCGCACGGCGCGCATCATTCGCACGGGGTCTTCCCTGTAGCGCTCGGCTGGATCACCGATCATGCGAAGGCGCTTTGCGGCGAGATCTTCAAAGCCGCGGTGATAGTCGAAGAGCTCCCGCGTCTGGGGATCGTAGTACAGCGCATTGATCGTGAAGTCGCGCCTGGCCGCGTCCTCCCACATCTCGCCGAAGACGTTGTCGGAGACGACGCGCCCCGTGGCGTCCTTGCGCTGGCCCGCGCCCTCGAGCGCACGGAAGGTCGAGCACTCGATGATCTCGCGCCCGAAAATCACATGTACGAGCTTGAAGCGACGGCCAATGATCACGGCGCGGCGCTGGCAGCGCTTCACCTGTTCGGGCGTCGCATCGGTCGCCACGTCGAAGTCCTTGGGCGTGACGCCGAGCATCAGGTCGCGAACGGCACCGCCCACGATGTAGGCCTGGAAGCCGCGACGCTTGAGCGCCTCGCAGGTCGCCCGCGCCTCGGCCGACACCAAGGCCGGATCGATGCGGTGCTCATCTGCGGAAATCACGCGGGGATTCTTGACGACAACGGAACGGGGGGCGAACATGTCCCTCACCCGGTTGACAATACGGCCAAACATTTACGCCCTGTCCTTTTTGAAAATATCCATGATTCGCCAGCCTCTGCAGGCGGCTTCCGACCGAAGCATGTCGTCTGGATTGACGGCGAACGCCTTGCCGCGTTCAGCGGCAAAGGCCAGCATCGGCAGATCGTTGATCGAGTCGCTGTAGGCCTCCAGCCTGAGGCCGTCATCAGCAGCGCCCAGACTCTCCAGAAACCCCCTGAGGAGCACCAGCTTGCCCTCGCCGTATGAGTGGGACCCTGCAATTCGGCCCGTAAACTCTCCGAAGGCGTCCTCTTCAGGTCGAGCCGCCACAAGATGCCTGATGCCGAAGAGCGGCGCAACCGCCCCCGTCACGAAGGCATGCGTGCCTGAAGCAAGCACAGGCTCAAACCCCGCCTTCCTGCGGGACTCGACCAGATCGAGCGCTTCGGGGCGGAGGTGCGGCCTGACGCAGGCATCGATGTAGGCTGCGCGCCACTTCTCCAGATCCTGCCGCCTGCAGGCAGCCAGAAGCCCCGCCTGAAAGCCCATGAACTCGTCGGCACTGAATGCACCCTTGCGGTAGGCTTCGGCATAGGCCTCGATCCGGGCGTCCATCAGGGCGACATCCATGCCTGCGGCTCTCACGAGCCAGCGGCTCCAGTTCTCTCCGCTGTCGACGGGGAGGAGCGTGTGATCAAGATCGAAGACTGCAAACTTCATGTCGTGAAAAACGGGATCAGTATGCCTGACGAGCGTGCTGCCTCTCATCAAGAGAGGTCACGGCCTCGCGCAACAGAGGAAGCGTCACGCGACGCTGCTTCTGCAACCCGAGGCGGTCCGCCTCATCAAGCACACAGGTGAGCGTGCGCATGTCGCGCGGCAGGTTGGCCCCCATCCAGTGAAGGATGTCGGGCGTGAGCTCGATGCCGCGTCGTGCGGCCTGACGGTGAAGCTCGGCAAGACGCTCCTCATCGTCAAGCGGACGAATTGCATAGCAAAGTCCCCAAGCCAGACGACTTCTGACGACTTCAGGAAGCGGAAGCTGAGCGGCGGGCACCCTGCCCGCACACACGAGATGCATGCCCGGCGTTCCGCGCACGGCATTCTGCAGTGCAAGCAGCTGCAATGCCCAGCCAGGATCCAGTTCGTCCACGTCGTCAACGACGTAGAGCGGCACCTTCGGATCGAACATCGGCACGCGGAAGCCCTCTTCAGGCACCAGACTTCTCAGCAGATGCGTGAGGCCCGCCCCCTTGGGACCGTACAGATACACGAAGGTGGGCCCGCAGCCTGCGGCCACTTCTCGCAGAACACTGACGGCTTCGCCGTTGGCACCGACAACGAAGTTGTCGAGCGTCGGCTTGTCGCGCTCCTGCAGGTCGAGCAGATACTGATCGGGTTCGTGTTCGTACATAATCTCGGGCGGTGGAAATCTGAGCGCATGATGCGCACACGTCCAGAATCTTAGAGTTTACCTCGAAAACATTGTTTTCGTCCGCTCCATTTGTCATGCCTCCGCTTCACTCAAACCCTTGCTCCGCCTGCGACCTCCCCTGCTCAAAAATCGTCTTATCCGCCTCATGAGGCGGCTCTTTGGCTTATACTTTCGCAAACTCTTTTATTAGGCAACCCGTCCCCGGTCACACCCTTCGGCACGACGTGCCCCCTCTTCTGCGTGTGCCCGCGGACCCTCTTTACTCGAGATACTTTCCATGAGCCAACTTTCCTACGCGGCTGCCGGCGTTTCCATCGATGCCGGCGACGAACTCGTTGAACGCATCAAGCCCTTTGCCAAGCGCACGATGATCCCGGGCGTCCTCGGCTCCATCGGCGGCTTCGGCGCGCTCTTCGAAGTCAGCAAGGAATACAAGAACCCGGTTCTCGTCACCGGCACGGACGGCGTGGGCACCAAGCTCATGCTCGCCTTCAAGCTCGGCCGTCACGACACGGTCGGCCAGGACCTCGTTGCCATGAGCGTCAACGACATCCTCGTGCAGGGTGCCCGCAGCCTCTTCTTCCTCGACTACTATGCCTGCGGCAAGCTTGACGTTGACGTCGCCGGTCGCGTTGTCGCCGGTGTCGCCAAGGGCTGCGAACTCGCTGGCTGCGCTCTTATCGGCGGTGAAACCGCCGAAATGCCGGGCATGTATCCGGAAGGCGAATACGACCTCGCAGGCTTCGCCGTCGGCGTTGTCGAAAAGGACCTGATCATCGACGGCCGCACGATCCAGCCGGGCGACACGATTCTCGGCCTTGCCTCGAGCGGTCCGCACTCCAACGGCTTCTCCCTCATCCGCAAGGTGGTCGAAGTCGCCGGCGCTGACTGGAACATGCCGTTCGACGGTGCCACGCTCGCCGACCGCGCCATGGAACCCACCCGCATCTACGTCAAGCAGGTTCTCGAAGTCATGAAGTCCGTGAAGATCAAGGGCATGGCCCACATCACGGGCGGCGGCCTCGTGGAGAACGTGCCCCGCGTTCTTCCCGAAGGCGTTCAGGCCGTCATCGACGGCAAATCCTGGACGCGCCCGGCCATCTTCGACTGGCTTCAGGAAAAGGGCAACATCGACAGCCATGAAATGCACCGCGTCTTCAACAACGGCATCGGTCTCGTCGTGATCGTCTCCGCCGAAGACGCCGAAAAGGCCCGCGGCGCCTTTGAAGCTCAGGGCGAAAAGGTCTTCACGATCGGCACGGTCGCCAAACTTCCCGAAGGTGAAGCTCCCTGCGTCGTCCGCTGATCGCGCCCGCATTGACCTAGAAGTCAATACAAACGATCTCTTCGGAAAGCAGCGTGATTTATCATGCTGCTTTTTCTATTTTCGGCCCTTGCCTTAAAGCCATTTCCTCCATGTCGTTCAAGCTCTCCAACACCTACCTTAAGCTTTTCATCATGACAGCTGCCGCGAGTGCCATGCTCGTTGGAAGTGAATGCTTGCATCGCTTGTATTTCGACATAGTTCCGTTAGGCCGCCCTTGGGAAGAGTTTCTCTACCTTCTGACCTTTACGTCCATACTTTGCTTTTCCCGTTGGGCGTTTACCAAAGTCTGCGCCGCATTCTTTCTCTTCCTCTGCTTGATCGTCAATCCCGTTCATTTCGAGGTCTATCAGAGTTGGATCAATGGGATCAACTACTACTTGGCCCTGGCCGAGTGGTCCGAGGTTGCCAACACTGGCGTCTCAATGATTCCTAAGCTCATTCCTACGATTCTCTGGGGTCTTGTTGACCTTCTTATCGTTGTGCTTCTCTATAAGTACTCCCAGAAGATTCGTCAGGGAAAAAGCCGATGGCCGATTTTAGATGTGCTGTTCGTCCTCTTGATCGCCATCGTCAGCATTCGCTCCTTCGACACCCGTCAAGAACACGGCATCTCACCCAAAACCTCCTACGGCAAGGTCAAGTCGAACTATTTCTCATTCGGCTATTTTCTTGGACGAGTTTTGCCCTACAAAGTGTTCAACCTCAGCAAGATCACCGACTACAGGTCACTCGCCCCTACTCGACTCAGTGATCCCAAAATCGACCACATCATCTTCATCGTAGGCGAAAGTGAATCTGCAGCCCATGTAGGAGCCTTCGGTTACGAACGCAACACGACGCCCTTTTTCTCTGAAATCAAGGGACGCGACGACTTCATTGTCCGCCCCATCCATTCCGCAGCCTTCATGACGGCTGTTGCTCTTCCGACGCTTTTCAACGCCATTCCACAACCCAACGGCATGGTGCAGATCATGCACGGAACAACGAACCTATTCAGGCTCGCCAAGGATCAAGGATTTCAAACCTATTGGTTCACAGCTCAAGCTCGAAATGAGATGAACATCTTGAACCTGATCGGCGGAAAGTGGATCGATAAAATCACCTTTCCTGAAGCCTTCGGGCTTTCGGACCGGGAAAGCATGCCCGACTTCAACCTTCTTACCCAGTTTGATACGGTCAACTTCAATACGGGAAGGCAGTTTGTGATTCTTCATCAGCGAGGTTCCCACACTCCGTACGGAACCCTGCTGTCTACAGAAGAGGTCTCAGTGTACGGCGATAGCATCGTCGACCACTATGACGCCACTATCCTCAAGACCGACAAGCTTATTCAAACTGTTTACGAGAGCATCCAGAAGAAGGGGCTCAAAAACTGGTTGTTGCTCTATACGTCTGATCACGGAGCTTACGTCACCAACAAAACCTACAATCAAGGCACTGTTCAGAGGGATAGCTATACAGTTCCTCTCTTCATTGCCAGTGACAATGCGGAAGTTATGGCAACCTATCGCAAGGTCTTTGACAACGATCTCGCTGCCTTCCATCAACAGGTTTCAACATCCGTCATCCAACTCCTAGGCTACGACGTCAAAATCTCAGATCCTCAAACCGCAACGGTCAATGGCAACATCCTGACGGGGGATGCTGGATGGTTGCTCTACAAAGACGGTACCTACCAATACATCTACCCATAAAGCAACTCAAAGATAGGGAGGGCCTGATTCAGGCGCCTCCCCTACAACTTCATCAGTTCAATGATCGGATCAAGCCTTCCACCTTGTCCAGCACTTCGGGAGCCAATGGATCCACCAGCAAGGCATCCTGCATGCTGCGCATCCAGGTCATCTGTCTCTTGGCCAACTGTCGGGTGGCCGCAACGCCTGCCAGATAAAAGGCCGCCATGTCGGTGCGCCCCTCGATGAAATCAATTGCCTGTCGATAGCCTACGGCCCGCATGGCCGGGCTGTCAGGATCGTAGTCTGGACTCATCATCAGAGACCTAACCTCATCCAGAAAGCCATCGGCAAGCATCTGTTCAAACCTTGCCTCGATTCGGGCATGCAGCCACTTTCTGTCCGAGGGCAGCAGCCCCATCGTCAACGTCTCCACCGCAGGTCTGCGAACACTCTCTGCATGGAAGGCCGAGATCGGCCTGCCCGTCATTTTCCAGACCTCCAGAGCGCGCCCGATGCGCTGGCTGTCGTTTGGCGCCAGTCTGGCGGCCGTCACGGGATCGATCCTCCCGAGTTCTGCATGCATGGCTGGCCAGCCGCGCTCAGCCGCCTCAGTCGCCACCGCCTCGCGAACCTCATGCGTGCTCGAGGGCATGTCGTTGATGCCGTCCCTGAGAGCCTTGGCGTAGAGCATCGTGCCGCCCACGATGAGCGGAAGCCGCCCTCTCGAGCGGATCTCACCCACGAGTCTCACGGCATCCTCCAGAAAATCGGCGGCGCTGTAGGCCTCACCAATGTCACGGATGTCGATCAGATGGTGCGGGCATACCGCCCTTTCCTCCTTCGTCGGCTTTGCCGTGCCGATGTCCATGCCCCTGTAGACAAGCGCAGAATCCATGGAGATGATCTCAACGTCATGACGTCGGGCGATCTCCAGAGAAAGAGCGGACTTGCCGCCCGCCGTAGGCCCAAGAATCATCAGCGCCTGCGGCTTTTGCCCGCATTCATGCAGGACCTTTTCAATCGCGTCCATCACTTGCCCCTCATGAAGAGCTTGTCCAAGTCTGTAAGCGTCATCTGCCGCCATGTCGGACGGCCGTGGTTGCACTGGTCGGCCCGCTCGGTCTCCTCCATGTCCCTCAGAAGTCTGTCCATTTCGGGCAGGGTGAGACGGCGGTGCGCGCGCACGGAGCCATGACAGGCGACCGTGGCGAGAAGCCTGTTTCTGAGCTCCTCGATGACAGACGTCTCACCGAAGTTCTGAAGATCCTCTAGAAGACACTTCACCATGGTCTCCACCGTCTGGGACGGCATGTCCCTGCAGAGCATCGGGAGCGCACGCACGGCGACGGCGCAGTCTCCGGCCCCCGTGAGCTCAAGGCCGAGCGTGGAAAGAAGCTCGCGGTTTTCCTCAAAGACGGAAAAGAGAAGCGGGTTCACGCGGAAGACCTGCGGGATCAGAACCTGCTGTACGGCGATGCCGCGGGCGTCCATCTCGCGCTTGAGACGCTCGTAGGTGATGCGCTCAGCCGCCGCGTGCATGTCAACCACCACGAGCCCGCGCTCATTCTCCGCCAGAATGTAGATGCCGCCGATCTGGGCAATGGCGCGGCCGAGCGTCCCCGGAGGAAACGTCGCGGGCTTGCAAGCTTCAGATGCGGGAGTGGCCGCAACGCATGCCGAGGTCTTGTCGGAAGCGGACGGAACCGCCTCGGCAATCTCCTCGAAGCTCATGCCCTCGGCCGTTTCGGGCGGGGGCACGTCAATCGGCCCGAGAGACGTTGCCTCATTCGTCTCCTTCAGGAAGGATCCTCCCTGAAGGTCGAGACGTCCGGATTCGGGTTCGGCAGGCGGCACTTTCTCGCTCTTGAGCCAATTGCCGTCTTTCCGTCCCGAGAAGCGTCCCTCAGGAACTCTGCCCTGCGCAGCCGCTCTGGCAGTATCGACGTCCGCGCCGAAAAGGCGCATAGCCGTGCTGACGTCAGGACAGGATTCGGGCTTGAACACGGGACGCACAGGTGCGGTGAATGCGGGAGTGCTACCGAGCGAGCCTGATGAAAAAACGGACGGTGCAGACGACTGCACGGGACGTGCGGCCTCCTGCCGTTTCTGAGCAGGCAGGGCTGCCTCGGTCTCCTCACCATTCAGAAGCGAGGCGGTGGGCGGCGCGAGAGCCGCCTTCACGGCATGCATGACGAACTGGTGTACCCTGCTCGACTCCCTGAACCTGACCTCAAGCTTGGCGGGATGTACGTTTACGTCGACCGCAGTCGGATCCAGCGTCAGATAGAGACAGAAGACGGGCTGGCTCTGGCCGTGCAGCACGTCCTGATAGGCGGCCTTGACGGCATGCATGAGCGTCTTGTCGCGCACATAGCGGCCATTGACGAAAAAGTACTGCCCGTCCGCACGACTGCGAGCGATGGCCGGAATGCCGGCGAGTCCTCGAATCGTCATGCCGTCCTCCTCGGCCGCCACCTCGCGGTGCTGTCCCTTGAAGGCTCTGGGCATCAGCGCCTCAATGCGGTCAACAACGTTCGTGGCGGCAGGAAGCTTCAGAACATTGCGACCGTTTGCCGAAAGCGTGAAGCCGATGTCGGGGTTGGCGAGCGCCAGGCGCTCGAGATATTCGGTCACATGAGCCGTTTCCGTCGCGTCGGACTTCATGAACTTGCGGCGAGCCGGCGTCTTGTAGAAAAGGTCGAGCACCTCCACGCGCGTGCCGACGACGCCTGCGGCGGGATGCACCTCTCCGTCGGAGATCTCCCATGCGCTGTCGGCCTCAGGCGTGCGGCTGCGGATGCTCATCTCGGCAACGGCATCGATCGACGCCAGGGCCTCGCCGCGAAAGCCGAGGCTTCCGACGCGCTCGAGCTCAAGAAGGTCGCGGATCTTGCTGGTGGCGTGCCGTCTGAGGGCTAGCGTCAGCTCGTCCTTCGGAATGCCTGAGCCGTTGTCGGTTACGACGATGCGCTTGAGGCCACCGCCATCGAGCTTGACGTCGATCTCACCGGCGCCAGCGTCGATTGCATTCTCCACCAGCTCCTTCACAACGGAGGCAGGACGCTCGATCACTTCGCCTGCCGCAATCTGGCTGATGAGCTGGCTCGGTAGTTCAGCAATGCTTCGTTTGGGCGCAAGCGTGCGCGGCATCAGGTTTTGCATAAGCCTCGGGCAATTTCAATTCGTTAAGATATGCCCCGTCAGCCGGGGACTGCATTCAGTATGATATGTGCAATCTCCGCTCCTTGCACATGGCCGGCCCTCCCTCGGGGGCAGGAAACAATCACCTGGGATTCTCAGATGGACATCCTCGATCTCGTAGTCAACCTCTTTACCAATACGGACGCCTTTCTCGTTTCCCTCGCCACGGACTACGGCACTCTCATCTACGCCGCCATGTTCCTCATCTTCTTCCTGGAGACTGGCTTCGTGATCATGTCATTCCTGCCGGGAGACTCTCTTCTCTTCGTTGCAGGCACCGTCGCCGCCTCCGGTACGGCCAGTCCCTGGCTCATCATGCTCGCCGTCATCGTCGGCGCCATCGCAGGCAACACGCTCGGCTACGAGCAGGGCCGCTGGCTCGGCAACCGCATCTACAGCGGCAACATCTCCTGGATCAACGAAAAGAAGCTCCGCCACGCTCACGACTTCTACATGCGCCACGGCGGCAAGACCATCCTGCTCGCCCGCTTCGTGCCGATCGTCCGCGCCTTCGCGCCGCTCATTGCAGGCGCAGCCCGCATGAACGGCATCCGCTTCGAGCTCTTCAGCGGCGCAGGTGCCATTCTCTGGGCTGTCTCGATCGTCGGCGCAGGCTACCTCTTCGGCAACATCCCGTTCATCAAGAACAACCTCTCTCTCATCCTTCTTCTCGGCATCATCGCCGCCATCTCAGGCCCCGTCCTCGTGGGCATGGTCTGGAAGTTCATCCAGAAGCGAAAGGGACTTGACGCGGAAGACCTGCAAAAATAAGTCGACTTGTGAGAAAAGCCTGCCGGATCGGCAGGCTTTTCTGCATTCAGACCTTTCTCACGGCAAAAGGAAGGGGGCTGCGGCGTCCTTCTCGGAGAGGATGGGATTTTCGCACCGCCAGTCGATGTTCAGCGTCGGATCATTCCATCGACACGAGGCCTCCGACCCCGGCACCCATGGCTTGTCGACCTTGTAGAGCACGATCGTATCGTCCTCCGTCGTCACGTAGCCGTGCGCATAGCCGGCTGGCACATAGAGAGACTCCCCCTCGCCAGCCTTGAGCTCGACGGAAATCCACCTGCCGAACAGCGAGCTCTCGGGCCTCACGTCTGCCACAACGTCAAGGAGCGCTCCTCTGACGCACTGCACGGCCTTGGCCTGCGCATGCGGCTCACGCTGCCAGTGCATGCCGCGCAGCGTCCCTCTGCGGGCGTTGCAGACGAGATTGTCCTGCATGAAGGCAATGTCCACGCCCGCCGCGCGCCAGTCAGCCGCCTGCCAGCTCTGCGTGAAGCTGCCGCGCGCATCCGCGTGAACGATGCTCTTCAAAAGCAGGACGCCCGGCAGACCGAGTGCCGTCACATGAAGCTGTGTCGTCATGATTTCCCTTTCCGTTTCCGTCCTGCCGCCCTCACGACAACGGGCGTCCACTCACAGCGTGAGGACGCCCGTTCAGGTTCAGAGCAAGCCTGTCCTTAGTGCTTCGTGCCTGCAATCAGGTCGATCAGGGTGAGCGTCACTTCCGTGCTCTTCACGGCCGCGCCAAGCGGCAGGAATTCGCAGTTGCTGTGGAAGTTGTGGCCGCCCGTGAAGTAGTTGGGCGTAATGACGCCCTGCGTCGAGATGAAGGAACCGTCCGTGCCGCCGCGCATGGCAATCGTGTTGGCCTTGACGCCGGCGATCTCGAGCGCGCGATAGAGATGGTCGACGGCGCAGCGGTTGTCGTCCGTGAGCGCGTCGGCGATGTTGCCGTACATGTCCTTCACTTCAAGTTCGATCCTGGCGCGCGGATTGCGGACCTTCAGGTATTCGACAGCGGAGGCGATGAGCGCCTTCTTGGCCTCGTACTTCTCGCGATTGTGGTCGCGGATCTTGATCGAAACCGTGGCCTGCGAGGGGTTCGAGACGATGCTGTTGACCCAGACGAAGCCTTCGGTGCCCTCGGTGCATTCAGGCGTCGAACCACGGTCCATCATCTGCACGAAGTCCGTGGCGATGAGAGTCGGGTTGACGAGAACGCCCTTGGAGGACATCGGATGGGCCGTGACGCCCTTGATGCGGATCGTGGCGCTGCCTGCATTGAAGGTTTCGTAGACCACTTCGCCGAGCTCGCAGCAGTCGACCGTGTAGGCGAAGTCGACGGGGAACTTCGAGAAGTCGATCTTCTTGGCGCCGAGAAGGCCGATCTCCTCGTCGGGGACGAAGGCGACGTAGATGTCGCCGTGCGGGCGGTTTTCCTTCACGACGATGTCGAAGGCCGTCATGACGTTGGCGATGGCCGACTTGTTGTCCGCACCGAGCACCGAGGTGCCGTCGGTAACGACGATGTCGTCGCCCACGTACTTCTCGATTTCAGGATGCTCGGACGTGCGCATCCACAGGTCCTTTTCCTTGTTCAGGCAGATGTCGCCGCCCTGATAGCCGCGGATCACCTGAGGATGGACGTCGGGGCTGAGGCCGGCATCCACAGTGTCGAGATGGCAGCACCAGCCGACCGTCGGAACGGCCTTGTTGTCGGGAAGATTGCCCGGAAGCAGTGCCGTCAGCACGCCGTATTCGGAAATCTCAATGTTGACGAAGCCGAGTTCGGCAAGTTCTTCGGCGAGCATGCCGGCGAGCTTGCGCTGGCCTTCGGTGCTCGGGACGACGCCTGCCTTCCCGTCGCTTTGGCTCGTGACGGCCACATAGCGCAGGAATCGTTCAAGAATGGCTTCCTTCATGATGTTTTCTCTCCTCAAAGGGGTTTCTCTGCATGCGGTTGGCGTCCCGCCTCAGGCGGGGCGCCTTGTTGTCCGGACGGAGGCCATGGGTCCTGCCGCCGTCCGGATGCGGATCAGCGATCCTGTTACTGAGCGGCGCGCTCTTCAAGCACGGCCACGGCCGGGAGCTTCTTGCCTTCCAGGAACTCAAGGAAGGCGCCGCCGCCCGTGGAGATGTAGGAGACGCGGTCGGCAATGCCGAACTGGTGCACGGCGGAAACCGTGTCGCCGCCGCCGGCGATCGAGAAGGCGCCCTTGTCGGTCGCCTCGGCGATGGCGTCGGCCATCACGCGGGTGCCTTCGGCGTAGGGAGCCATTTCAAAGACGCCGACCGGGCCGTTCCAGACGATCGTGCCGGCGCTCTTGAGAATGTCGGCAAGGATCGCGGCGGTCTTGGGACCGACGTCAAGGATCATTTCATCCTCGGCAACGTCGTCCACATCGGCAACGCGATGCTCGGCGTCGGCCGAGAAGGCCTTGGCGACCACGACGTCGACGGGCATCGGCAGGCTGGCGCCCTTGACGGCGAGCACGGCGAGCACCTTGCGGCATTCATCGACGAGCTCGGGCTCGGCGAGGGACTTGCCGATCGGCTTGCCCGCAGCGAGAAGGAACGTGTTGAGAATGCCGCCGCCGACGATCAGGCGGTCGACCTTTTCGGCGAGGTTGGAGAGGATCGTGAGCTTCGTGGAGACCTTGGAGCCGCCGACAATGGCGGCGAGCGGGTGACGGGCCTCCTCGACGGACTTCGTGAGGGCGTCGATTTCAGCAGCCATCAGGGGGCCGGCGCAGGCGACGTCAGCGTAGCGGGCGACGCCGACCGTGGAAGCCTGGGCGCGGTGGGCCGTGCCGAAGGCGTCGTTGACATAGACGTCGCAGAGGGCGGCGTACTTCTTCGAGAGTTCGTCGTTGCACTTCTTTTCGCCAACGTTGCAGCGGCAGTTTTCGAGCATCACGACATGGCCGGGCCCGACCTTGACGCCATCAACCCAGTCGGCGACGAGCGGCATGTCGCAACCCAGAAGCTCGCCCATGCGGCGGGCAACGCCCGCGAGGCTGTCGGCCGGCGTCACGGTGCCTTCCGTCGGACGGCCGAGGTGGCTCATCACCATCACGGCGGCACCGGCGTCAAGCGCGGTGCGGATGGCGGGAACGCTGGCCACAAGACGGGTTTCGTTGGTAATGCGGCCGTTTTCATCGTGCGGCGCGTTGAGGTCGCTGCGGATCAGGACGCGCTTGCCGGCGAGAAGACCGTCCTTGGCAAGCTTTTCAAGAGTCAGAACGTGCATGACTTGTTCTCCGAAAGGGAGTGCGGCGCATTGCGCCGCTCAGGAAACATAAAGTGCGAAAGCCACGCCGAGGATGCGGATCCGGGGCATGGCTTTCATGATCATCGGAACTTGCCGTTTACTTGGCGGCCATCATCGCGCAGGCCGTGTCAAGCATGCGGTTGGAGAAGCCCCATTCGTTGTCGTACCAGGCAGTGACCTTCACAAGACGATTGCCGGAGACCTTCGTCAGCGTGGAGTCGAAGATCGAGCTGTGGTCATCGCCGTTGAAGTCGGTGGAGACGAGAAGCTCGTCGTTGTAGCCGAGGATGCCGGCGAGGTCTTCGGACTCGGAGGCGGCCTTCACGAGGGCGTTGATTTCCTCGACGCTCGTGTCGCGCTTGGCGATGAAGGTGAGGTCGACGAAGCTGACGTTGATCGTCGGGACGCGGACGGCGAAGCCGTCGAGCAGGCCGTTGAGCTCAGGAAGCACGAGGCCCACGGCCTTGGCTGCGCCGGTCTTCGTCGGGATCATGGAAAGCGTGGCAGCGCGAGCGCGGCGCATGTCCTTGTGATAGACGTCGGTGAGGACCTGGTCGTTCGTGTAGGAGTGGACCGTGGTCATCAGGCCACGTTCGATACCTACCGTGCGGTGCAGGGCCTTGGCGAGCGGAGCGAGGCAGTTCGTCGTGCAGGAGGCGTTGGAGACGACGAGGTCGGAGGCCTTGAGGACCTCCTGATTGACGCCGTAGACAACCGTAGCGTCAGCCGTCTTGCCGGGAGCGGAGAGCAGGACCTTCTTGGCGCCCTGCTCGATGTGCACCATGCTCTTTTCCTTCGAATTGAAGGCGCCCGTGCACTCCATCACGACGTCGACGTTGAGTTCTCCCCAGGGGATCTCCTTCGGGTCGCGCGTGGCGAAGACGCGGATGCGGTCGCCGTTGACGATCAGCGTGTCCGTGCCTTCGACCTGCACGTCAGCGTTGAAGCGGCCGTGGCAGGAGTCGTGCTTGAGAAGATGGGCGTGGATGGCGAGGTCGCCGGGGGCATTGATCGCGACGATTTCGACGTCATGCTTCTTGCCGCCCTCGTAGTGAGCGCGGAGAACGTTGCGGCCGATGCGGCCAAAACCGGTGATGGCAACACGAATGGTCATGTCTAATCCTTCTGTCTTTGTTGTTACTTGAGAAGCTGCTCAACCTTGGCAACCACGTTTTCAACCGTAAAGCCGAAACGTTCCCAGAGGACGCAGGCCGGCGCGCTTTCGCCGAAGGTATCGACGCCGATCACGGCGCCCTTGCCGGAGAAGTACTTGTACCAGAGGTCGGACTTGGAAGCCTCGATGGCAAGCACGGGCACGCCTTCGGGCAGCACGGCGCGGCGGTATTCCTCGTCCTGTTCGTCGAAGAGGTTCGCACAGGGCATGGAAACGACGCGGACCTGAACGTTGCGGGCCGTCAGCTCGGCGCGGGCCTTCATGGCGAGACCAACTTCGGAACCCGTGGCGAGAAGCACGACTTCGGCTTCACCGGCGCCGGCAGGCGCTTCGGCGGCAACATAAGCGCCGCGGGCGATCGCGTCGGCATCCACTTCGTCACGATCGAGGAACGGAACGTTCTGGCGCGTGAACACGAGGCAGGACGGGCCGTTGCGGCGCTCGATGGCGCTCGCCCAGGCGATGATCGTCTCGACCGTGTCGGCGGGACGCCAGACATGCATGCCGGGGATGAGGCGCAGACTGGGCACGTGCTCGACGGACTGATGCGTCGGGCCGTCTTCACCAAGGCCGATCGAGTCATGCGTGAAGACGTTGATGACGCGCTGCTTCATGAGGGAGGACATGCGCAGGGCGTTGCGGGAATAGTCGGAGAACGTCAGGAACGTGGCGGCGTACGGAATGAAACCGCCGTAGAGCGCAATGCCGTTCATGATGGCGGACATGCCGAACTCACGGACGCCGTAGCTGATGTGGCGGGCAAGGAAGTCGCCGCTGTTAAGCGACTTGACGCCGGTCCAGTTCGTGAGGTTCGAGCCCGTCAGGTCGGCGGAACCGCCGAGCAGTTCGGGAAGCGCGGGCGCAAGAGCGTTGAGGGCCTTCTGGCTGGCCTTGCGGGTGGCGACGGTCTCGGCAGCCTCTTCGGCGGCGCAGAGGGCGTCCATCACGGTGTCGGACCAGTTTTCGGGCAGGTCGCCGGCGAGGCGGCGCTTGAGTTCTGCGGCGAGCTCGGGATACTGGGCGGCATAGCCGTCGAACATCGTCTGCCATTCGGCTTCGATGCGGGCGCCTTCGGCACGGTGATCCCAGGCGTCATAGACCTCCTGCGGAACCTCGAACGGAGCGTAGGGCCAACCGATCGCGGCGCGGGTGGCGGCGATTTCCTCATCGCCGAGCGCTTCACCGTGGACCTTGGCGGTACCCTGACGGTTGGGCGAGCCCTTGCCGATGGTGGTGCGGGCGATGATGAGGGTGGGCTTATCCTCGGAGAGCTTGGCCTCGGCGATGGCGGCGTCCATGGCGTCGATGTCATGGCCGTCGACCGGGCCGATCACGTTCCAGCCGTAGGCTTCGAAGCGGCCGCGCGTGTCGTCGCCGAACCAGCCCTTGACGTCACCGTCGATCGAAATGCCGTTGTCGTCGTAGATGGCGATGAGCTTGTTGAGCTTCCAGACGCCGGCGAGCGAGCAGACTTCGTGGCTGATGCCCTCCATCATGCAGCCGTCGCCTAGGAAGACGTAGGTGCGGTTGTCAAAGACAGGGAAACCCTCGCGGTTGAATTCGTTCGCAAGCATCTTTTCGGCAAGCGCCATGCCGACGCCGTTGGCGATGCCCTGACCGAGCGGACCAGTCGTCGTTTCAACGCCGGGCGTGACATCCACTTCGGGATGGCCGGGCGTCTTGCTGTGCAGCTGACGGAAAGCCTTCAGATCGTCGATCGAAAGGTCGTAGCCGGTGAGGTGCAGCAGAGCGTACTGCAGCATCGAGCCATGGCCGTTCGAAAGGATGAAGCGGTCGCGGCCGGTCCACTTCGGATTCGTCGGATTGAAACGAAGGTGACGCGACCAGAGGGCCGTCGCGATATCGGCCATGCCCATGGGCATGCCCGGGTGACCGGACTTGGCTTTCTGGACGGCGTCCATGCTGAGGGCACGGATCGCGTTGGCCATCATCTGAGCAGAGGCTTGAGAGGTCATAGTATTTCTGTGAGCGGATTGAAGAAAACCGGAGGGAAGAAACCCCGAAAAGGCAAGGCGGCGACCTTCCCTAAGGTTTGTACGCCGCTGTCTGACTTAATCTATTATTTTAGCAACAAAAGGAGGGGGCCAACCGAGCGTGAAACCACGGAGCTCCTCTCCGCACATGGATTCGGAATGCGGAAACCCGCATGTCCGCAGACTTCCCATCCTGTTTTACCCAATTGCGGCTTATATCTCCGTCCTTCAGGGCGGAGATATAAGCCGCGTGTTTTTGATGAACGCTAGTATCATATAGGCATGAGTATTCGCCAAGGCTTTTCGTTCAAACTGAAACCCAACGGAGCTCAGGACAAAAAGATGTCCCGCTTCGCCGGCTGCACGCGCTGGGTGTACAACCAAGGGCTTGCATGGAATGAAGAGCGTCGTACAGCGGATCCTGCCTTTCATCTCAGCTATGCGAAGCTCTGCACCGAACTGCTGGTTTGGAAGGAGCAGAATCCCTGGTTGAGGGAAACGCACTCTCAGGTTCTCCAACAGTCGCTGAAGGATCTGATGGACGGCTTCCAGAAGTTCTTCAAAGGTCTGACGGCTTTCCCGAAGAAGCACAAGAAGTTCGTGACCACGGACTCCTTCCGCTTCCCCCAGGGCTTCAAGATTGATGAAGGACGTCGGCAGATTTATCTGCCGAGCATCGGCTGGGTCAAATACAAGCGAAGCCGCTTCATTCAAGGCAAGGCCAAGAACGTAACGGTTTCCCGACAAACCGACGGATGGTATGTTTCCATCCAGACCGAGTACGGAATGGAACCTCCCAAGCATGCCGGCGACAGTATCGGCATTGACATGGGATGCGTCCGTTTCTGCACGCTTTCCGACGGCACGTTCTTCGAACCGTGCGGCGCACTCAAGAAGGCGCTTAAGAAGCTCGCCAGGATGCAGCGCAGGCTCGCAAGAATGCAGAAGTTCGAGAAGAATTGGCGCAAACAGAAGGCAGCGATTGCAAGGCTACATCAGCATATCGCCAATGTCCGTCGTGATTTCATCGAAAAGGTCTCGCTGAATATCTGCAAGAACCACGCAGAGATTTTCAGAGAGGACTTGAAGATCAAGAACATGACGGCATCCGCGAAGGGAACTGTTGAGGAGCACGGCACTCGCGTTGCACAAAAGAGTGGTCTCAACCGTTCCATTCTCGATCAGGGGTGGAGGATATTTTTCTCCAAGCTTGATTGGAAGGCGTTGAGACTTGGCGGACACGTACATACGGTGCCGCCGCAGAATACAAGTCGCACCTGCCCGATATGCGGCTGTGTTTCCAAAGACAATCGCAAGACGCAGGCGTTGTTCAAATGCGTTTCCTGCGGACATCAGGGAAACGCGGACGTCGTGGCTGCGATCAACATCAAAGAGCGCGGACGAAGCTCGTTAGCCTGTGGGGAGTCTGAGAGGAATGCTCAGGCTC
>ENA-ORLM01000188-ORLM01000188.1-human-gut-metagenome-genome-assembly--contig:-NODE-188-length-76421-cov-5.306560_pt1 | contig 76421 bp, 67 predicted proteins | sample MGYA00243063_ERZ508815 | MGnify/ENA primary metagenome ERZ508815 (study PRJEB26277, sample SAMN04329768) | human gut metagenome | biome: human-associated habitat | host: Homo sapiens | place: USA...
GTGCCAGGTACTGATGATACGATCATGTCGACCGCATAGAAAAACCGCCTTCGGGCGGAGCATAGGGACATAACAAACCAGCGAAAGGAGGTATACGAATGTTCCAGAACAAACGATTTTTGACCAGAGGTGTGCAGGCAGAAATACCAATAGAGCTGCAATTGTTTCTGTGGAACTGTATTGACCAGCTACCAAAAGAACGGGACTATTTCCAGGTATTCAAGCTTGATGTATTCAATGGAAAACAGCACATCCACCACTTTTCCGAACAACCGGAGTACAGCAAGGAATATCAAATTTCTACAGAGAAACCCATTACCGCAAAGGTCTATGTTATTGATGACATCGACCACTCGACTATGCTCTTAGCAGAAGAATATTAAACCCAAACACGAAGCCCTACCGAAGAAAATCGGTAGGGCTATTTTCATTTTACGGAGGAATTTCAAATGAGCGAAGAAGTAAAAACAACTGAAGAAACCTTGTATTGTGAGTGCTGCGGCAGCCTTATTGATGACGATGACTACACCGAGTGGAACGGACAGATCATTTGCTCTGACTGTCTGGAGAATCACACTACCACCTGCGAATGCTGCGGGGAACGCATCTGGGACGAGGATGTCTATGGTGACAACGATATCACCCTTTGCAGCCATTGCTATCATCACAGCTACACCAGATGCAGCTGCTGTGATGCTCTCTTGCACGAGGACGATGCCTATTATCTGGACGGCGAGACATACTGCCGTGACTGCTACGAGGACGAACGTGAAGAAAACAACCTGATTCACGAATACGGCTACAAGCCGAATCCCATCTTCTACGGTGAGGGCAATCGTTACTTTGGCATCGAACTAGAAATCGACGGAACAGGCAGAGATGATGACTTTGCGGAAGAACTGCTGGACATTGCCAATGCTCATGCCGACCTGCTTTACATTAAGACAGACGGCTCTCTGGATGATGGCATGGAACTGGTCTCCCACCCCTGCACTATGGACTATCACATCAACGAGTTCCCGTGGGAAGATATTATGCACCATGCCATTCATCAAGGCTACCGTTCGCACCAGACAAGTACCTGCGGTTTGCATCTCCATGTGAACCGCAATGCTTTTTCCGATAGCCAAGAGGGGCAAGACGAGGTGATCTCCAGAATCCTGTATTTTGTGGAGCATCACTGGAATGAGTTGTTGAAGTTTTCCCGCCGTTCGGAATACACCATGAACCGTTGGGCGGCAAGATACGGCTATGAGCATACCCCAAAAGCAATCATGGACAAGGCAAAAAAGGGCGGCAACGGTCGGTATGCTGCTGTGAACCTTTGCAACTACCACACAGTGGAGTTCAGACTTTTCAGAGGCACTTTGAAGTACAACACGTTCATCGCTACGCTTCAGCTGGTCAATCGAATCTGTGATGTTGCAATGTACAACACCGATGACAGCATTGCAAAATTGTCGTGGTCGGATTTCGTAGCTAATATCACCGAACCAGAGTTGATACAGTATTTAAAAGAGCGTCAATTGTATGTAAATGAAGAAGTTTGTGCAGAGGAGGAGATGTAAGATGTGTGCATTATTTGGATGGCTGGACTATAAGGGCATTGTGTCGGACAGGCTGTTGAAAAAGCTGACACAGGCTCTGGCAAATGCGGCAGAAGAACGAGGAACGGATGCGTCTGGGATTGCCTATGTGAAGAGCGGCAAGATCACTATCTATAAGAGACCAAAGCCAGCTCATAAACTGCGGTTCAATGCCCCCAATGGCACAAAAGCCATTATGGGACACACCAGAATGACTACCCAGGGCAATGAAAAGTTCAACTATAACAATCATCCCTTTTACGGTCATGCCGATGTCAACTTTGCCTTTGCCCATAACGGCGTGCTGTATAACGACAAGGAGCTGCGTGTGGAAAAGCATCTGCCGCAAACGCAGATCGAAACTGACAGTTATGTTGCAGTACAGCTGATTGAACAGCAGAACAAACTTGACTTCGACTCGCTTAAAAGCATGGCAGAGTTAGTTCAGGGCAGCTTTTGCTTTACGGCTCTAGACGAAAACAACACGCTCTACCTCGTCAAGGGCAGCAATCCCATGTGCCTGCTCCATTTTGCAGAGCTTGGGCTTTACATCTATGCCTCAACCGAAAGCATTTTGAAAAAGGCATTGCAGAAAGCCGGTTTCCACAAGTATCCGTTTGAAGTGTTGCATGTGGAAGAGGGCACGATTCTGAAGATTGACCGCTATGGGTTTTTAAGCGGCTCTACCTTTGAGATACAGGAAAATTTCCGGTTCGGCAAGTGGTACAACTGGTATGACGAGTTGGAGGAGGAGTATTACACACAGCAGGAGGAGCTGCTGTTGGAGATGTGCAGTTGCTACGGCGTGACAGAAGAAGATGTTCTCCTGCTGTTGGACTATGGCTACTCTGCCGATGAGATCGAGGAAATGCTGTGTGACAGCAACTTACTTTTGGAAACGATTTGTGCGGTTCGGTGCGAAGAGGAATTTTGCTGCGAATAGGACAAATCACACACCGCTGACAAAAAGGAACCGCTTTCCCACATGGAAAATGGTTTCTTTTTTCGGAAACAAAATTTGAAAAATACAACCGCCCAAACAGTTGGATAAAAAAGAAAGGTGGTGTGATACATGAAAAACAGTAAGTTATAGCAGCATATTCTGAATTTGCAGACGTAAAGCAATATCCCAAATTCCAACGAGGAGGAAATTACAATGGCTATGAAAAACAAGCAAAAACACATTCCGCTCCAGAAAACCATCTGGTGCAAGATTCGCTACTGGCAGCTGCTCCACGACTGGACAGATGACGAGCTGGCGATGTATCTGAATTGTTCCACAAGAACGCTCCAGAACTACGATCATGATGCGAGAGGGCTTACGCTGAAAATGGTGGACACGTTCCTCTGCATCAACGATCTGACACTGGACGATCTATTGGCGGCATAACACACAGAGCAGGCGACATATTAGAGCTTGTTCAGCATCTTGTTTCCCACGTCTTTTCGGCAGATTTTGCCGCTGACTGCGTCAAAAATCCTTGCCAGACACAAAGTATGCCTGCGGATTCTTTCCTTGTCATCGACAAAATCATGCTCGAAAATCCGCACGTAAAAAGGCACTGAACAAGCTCTTGACCAGCCTGCACATTTTGAAAAGGAGCTTATGAAAATGAAAAAGACAAAACTGGTCATTCAGCAGGCAGAAAACGGCACATATTTCACCCAGGTGTCCAAGGGTGTGCGTCCGGACGGCAAGCGAAACCGCAGAATGTTTACCGGCAGCACAGAGGACGAAGTGTATTTCAAGGCGACAAAGTGGCTCAAGGGCATCGAGGAAGAGGAACGAAATCCTTACACTGTGAGAGAAGCTATGCTGCAGTTTATTGACAGCAGAAGCAGAGTGCTGGAACCCACCACCCTGTGCTGTTATCGGGAAATGCTCCGCAACAAGCTGCAGTACATCATGGACATCAAAATTGAAGATCTGACTGCCCGTGACATTCAAATCGCCATCAATGTGGACGCTCAGCGTCTCGGTTATAAGTCCATCAAGAACGCAGTCGGATTCCTGCGCGCGGTGCTGAATGCCAATGATATTACCATCAAAATGGGCAGCATTCGCCTGCCGAAAAAGGAGGTGCGGGAACGAAGACTCCCGTCCGCAGATGTGATCTATGCCATCGTCAAGGGGACAAGCAGCGAACTGCCGGTATTGCTTGCCATGTGGCTGTCACTACGCATTGGAGAAGTGGCTGGTCTGCAGTTCTGCGACATTGACCCGGTGCAGATGCGGCTCTATGTACGCCGGGAGATCGTCAAGGTGGACAACGGCTGGGCAGAGATCGACCACTGCAAAACTGTCAAGAGTATGCGCTATGTCAATCTGCCGGCATACATTTATGCACTGATACAGCAAGTGCCCCATCAGTCGGGAACCGATCATATTGTTCCGTTCACACCGAACACTATCCGCAAGCGGTTCAAGAAATTGCTGGAGGCACACGGTCTGGAAGAGATCCGTTTTCACGACCTGCGGCATATCTTCGCCAGCACAACGGCAATGCTGAATATTCCAGAGAAATATGCCATGGAGATGGGCGGCTGGAGTACACCGGATGTGTATAAGAACGTGTATCAGGAAACCTTCGACAGCGAGCGCAACAAGGCGGACAGCGTGATCGACGGCTATTTCAACGAGATTATTCAGAATCACTGAGGATTGACGGTGTTTTGGGATAGAAGGAGAGGTCTGCCCTGTTGGGGGCAGGCTTTTCTTTTTTTGTTATGAAGTCAAGCTCTTTCTGGACTTGTATTCTTACCATCAAGCTCTATTGGAAGAGGAGACATATAGGAACATCTGCCAAGAAAAATCACGCATATGAAAGCTCCCTCTATAGGGTGCAAATCCTTATTATACTATACTCAAATGCACCCTATATTGCGATTGCGAATAAAAATATGAGCCAGAGTTGCTTGACAATGGGTATGGCCGCAGCAGGTGAATGGATGAGTTTCACTATGTCGGAAAAAAGAGCGGACAACCATTAATTGTCCGCTCTTTGTCTCATACAAATTCGATTTTCAAAGTCTTTCCAAGTGCAGTTGCAGGCAGCCGCAGTGTTTAGGCAACACCGCACAAAGCCCGCCTGACGGCTTTGCACGCAATCTGCGTGCAGATTTTCCGTCATATTGCCCAGAAATCCCTTGCCATACGGCAGTATGCCTGCGGAATTTCTACGCAATCTGCCGAAAAATCTGACAACGCACCTTACGCACAAGCTTTGTGCGGTGTTGCCTTTAGGATATGGGGTACCGCTCTGTTACAACATACTGCCCTCACCCAACCGAATCACAATCACATCCTCAAGCGAAATAGCATCAATGCTGCATGGCACATATCCCCGCAGGTACGTTTTCAGCTCTAGCTTGTCGATTGCCTGCTGTATGCGGCTTGTCAGTTTTTCCGACCTTCTTTTGTAGCCAAAATCCCGCAGCAGCTTTCTCAGTTTCACTTTCCGGTATGCGATGCCGGAATACCTCAATTGCAGCCAGATCAGCTTAAAATAAGCGTCAAAGCAATCGGATTCTTCCTCGGAATAAAGCGAAGTATGCTCTATTTCCATTAGGATCAGTGCCGCTTCGTCATAGGAAACTGCATCCAGTTCGTAAATGTTCAGCAGATTCATGACGCTCTGCTTGAACTGCAAATATGTGCTGCCATATTCTGTCGGGATATGTGCCTTGTGATTTTCAAACAAGTCCCATAAAATCTCGTTTTCTCTTTGGTGAGACGTATTTTCGAGAAATAGATATACCGCAACATCGTCTGGCGTGATCCAATATGCTGTATGTGACATCAGTGATCTCCCTTACGCTGGTTGCAGGTTCTGCAAAGTACCTGTAAATTATCCGGAACACTCAGACCGCCTTTTGCCATGGGGACAATATGATCTACCTGCAAAAAGAGCCGTGTCGGAAATACTTCACCGCAGCCGGCACATACATAGCTGCCGTCATCATTTCTTGCAGCAGCAAAAGCGTCTTCCTTTAGTTGCAAGCCAATTTTCGGATACAGTTCAATGATCTTCTGTAGGGGTAACTGTTCGAGATTTCGCAGTTCTGCTTCTGTCTGCGGTTCTGCTGCTGCAATTTCAATGTCTCCGTCCAGCTTGTCCAGTTCCAGATCGATCAGCTTCTTAAAGAAGTACGGGTTGGTATAGTACACAGGGAGCAGGCTGCCCTCTTCCGCCCAAAGGCTCTGAATATAGGCATTTTTCTCGCTTCTACGCATATCTTCGTCGTAGATCCTTTTTGCGATTTCAGAAACATCCAGCTTTTTTCGCTCCATTTCATCGATCGTCACAAACAGAGGTGCAACAGCCTTCTGTGCATAAAACTTCAGCAGATGCTCGATGTCGTTCCGATTGCAGGAGGGAATCATATTTTCGTCAAAGTAGCTTTGGAAACAATGCTCGGTCATGTCGTCCAGCGTTTCTTCCGGAATGGTTTCACCCTCAATGCTGTAATGCTCCATCAGATTGGGCAGGTCACGGATCAGGCTCTGGTAGGCATTCTGTGTGCTGTTGTATACCAGAATCTGGTGATTGCATTCCAGCGTGGACAGCATATACATACCAAGGGGGATCAGCTCGATTGCCGGTGTGCTGTCCAATGCGGACGTATCCACGGCAGCATCTGCCATTCGTGCAAACTCTTCGATCTTTGAAATTGCGATCAGCCGGATCTGCTGTTTTTGGGCCTCGGCAAGGGTCTCTTTTTCGTGATACTCTGCCTCCGTAAGTGTTTCCGGATTTACCCACGCGATTTTATCGTTCCAGTCATCGACAAAGCTGACGATATATGCCTCTTTTGTGCCTCCTGCTTTCAATCCACGCAACGCTCGACCCACCATCTGCGTCATCAGTGTTGTGGAAACGGTGGGGCGTGTCAGAAATACCGTATGGGTCTTTGGCAGGTCTGTTCCCTCTGTGAGGATATTGACGTTGATGAGTACCTGGATTTCTCCATTGCGGTATGCTTCGATTTTACGTTCGTTGTCTGCATTGGAAATGGTGATGCCCGTTATCATATCCTGTACTTCGGAAATGATAAACTCAGATCGGATGCCGTATGCTTTTCCTTTCTCGTTGAAGAGCTTGTTCAGGGCAATGGCGTGGACTTTGTTCAGTGCAAACACAATGGTTTGTCCGTATTTCTCGTAGTTGTGCAGGTATTTCTCCACAATGATGCGGTTTCGTTCTTTGTTGTCCGCAATGTCATTTGCAATATTTTCCGGCAGAGTATCCAGATTCTCAATGCTTTTCAACGCCTGGACTCCCAGATGTTCTGTAAACTGTATATTGGTGTTGCAGTCAATGAAGGTAGGCGTTGCGAGAATGCCCTTTTTGATGAGGGTATCCAGATCGGTCTTGTACACGATATCATCTGTAAAGACTTGTTTTAAAGCACCCTGCTCGTCCTCCGAGGTACGGAACGGTGTCGCCGTGAGTCCCAGCAGCTTCATGGATTTCGCGTGATCTGCAACATACTGGATAATTTTCTTGTAGGATTTCGCCACGGCGTGATGTGCCTCGTCGATCACCAGATAGATTTCTTCCCCATTCAGCCAGTTTTTCAGTTTATCCAGACTGCGGATCATGCTGTCCTTGCTGGCAATAAGAATACGGTCGGTTTTCTGAATATGTACGGGCTTATCGTGCATTCCGGAAATGATGCGGTAATTGAAAACCGTGCGGTTTACCATTGTATCGGTATAGGCGTTTCGGGCGAAAGCCTCTGCCGCCTGCTCCAGGAGCAGATGCCTGTGTGCAAGCCAGAGAATCTTTTTGTTCTGGTCTACTGCATTCCGAAGCAGCCAATATGCGGCTGTTAACGTTTTTCCGCCGCCTGTGGGCAAAACGAGCAGGGTACGGAATGACCCTCTTTTGTCCATGGCATCTAACTTCCGGATTGCCTCTTCCTGATGCTCATAAAGCTGTCGTGGATTCTTTCCCAGTGCCGGGGTGATCGTCTGGGCGTTGATGTTTTCAATCATAATTGGCATATTTTCACCTCAAAATATAAGAATTTTATAAGTTTACGCTGCTCGACACCATTATAGGTAATGATAGAGATTGTTAAGGCAATCCCTCAGTTTTTTATCATAAGAAGTTATCCGGTTTGCTAACTCTGCAATTTTATGATTTTCCCGAATGGCAGCAATTTCTTCTGAGAAAAAGCATAGATTAACCTTTGCATTGTTAAAATGAAACCCAACATCAACTGCAAACTCGTTGCCTAAACGTTCATATTGAGCGTTTGCATTATCCTTTTCAGCAATTTCGCTATAGACAGAACATCTCAGGGAAAGTCCATACTCATCGATCTTTTCGAGCGACCTGTCAAATTTTTTGTGGAAGATCAATTCACAGATGCGATCGAATTTTTCAGCACAATCAGCATCTGACCGGGAAATGGCTGTCAAGGCGTTCTGTAAACCGTTTTCAGAAACATCGATATTTATGAAAGCGAAATAAACATTGACATCATCCTGTAAAAAAACACATTCCACAACGTTCTTTTCGGATAGATGTGAAATCCTTACGGTATCATTTTGATATAATACATCTGGTAATTCCTCAAAATCTTTATTCCATTCCTCTCCATCAAAATCATCTTTCAAATCATAAAGATATTCTCTAACGTATTCTTTGTTGATCGGCTTTTCAAAGATGTTCATATTTTTCCTCCTGACATTTTTAATAGATCACTTTAGTACTATCATTTCCTCAGGTGTTGCTATCATTATATCATGACAGGTGTACTATAAACAGTACTATGATTCTTCCATGTCCGTATACATTTCTGCTGTTTCCAAAGAAAGCCGTTTTAATTCATCGGCAACCCACTGTGGAGAAAGGATCAGAGCACCTGAACCGAATCCCATAATCCATGAAAGAAAGGTCGGACTTACCGCCGCCTTAAAAGTTGCCTGAAAGCATTCTGCATCTTCCGTCTCATGTAAAATCACATTGTCACCAAATCGATCCAGTATAATATTCAGATAGGATATATGAAATAAAGCTGTGATTTGCTCGATTTCACCATCAAACATAAAAAACATCGGCTTTACATATGCTGCGGCATTGAATCGTTCGTTGGGAATGCTTCTTTTTTCAGAGCTGATATGAATATCAGTCATCTTATCCACACGGTAATGAACATAGCCCTCATACTTGTGATGATAAGATATCAGATAATAATTTTCATTGTCAAAGGTCAGTGCGAGAGGATCAGCAGAATACAATTCGCCGTTCTTACGAAAAACTTTTTCTCTTTTTATATTATAATCAAAGTATCGAAACGTGATCCTGCGGTTTGCTGCAATGGCGTTGTGCAGCGTATCTACGTTGTATAAAATGCTTTCGTTCATGCTTTTGATACGATCGTAAATATATATTTGTCCTGAAAAACTCCGTGCTTGTGGTTTGCTTGCGAGCTGTTTCAGCCTTTTTATGATAGATTCACTTTTCTTTTTGGTAATAAATCTGGAGGACTGTATGCTGTCAATGAGAATTTTCAGTTCAGATGTTTCAAAAAGTCTGGAACCTAAAAAATACGCACAAGTCTTACTTTTTCGTATAACAATATCTATTCCGAAATCTTGCAGCGTACGGATATCGTCATAAATAGAACGCCTCGCAGCAGAAATTCCGTTCTGGTTCAGTTTTGCAATGATTTCGTTAACCGTAAGAGGGTGATCCTCGTCAGTTTCCTCATAGAAGAATTTTAGCAGATACAGAAGCTTTTGTTTTTGATTTTCTGATTTTGGCATATTATCGAACTCCTGTTCCGTTCAATTTTCGTGTGATGAAATATACAATACAGATCAAATATAAAAATTAAGATGGTCAGTGTTTTGCCGAATCGCCGGGGACGGGTAATCAGACTTGCATCCCCATGATTCCGGAGCAGGTCTGCAATGATCTCTGTTTTATCGACATAGTACATATCATTTCTGCGAAGCTTTTCAAAGTTTTCAACGCCGATGGGGAGCATTTTTCTTTCGGAACGCATGGTGTAACTCCTTTCATAGTCTTATAACGATTTCTCACTTGCATTTATTATATCATGAAACAGCGTGAAAATCAACTGAAACCATCCTCAAACAAAAATCCCGCCACATTCCTCACTCCTGCAAAAGCAAGACGAAACGTGGCGGGAACTTTTTGATCCAGGTATATTCCAGCAAGCCATACACCCCAAACCAACAAACAGCATCAAGGGGGAACATCACACAAGCCATCCACAGAACCGCACTTCATTTCTCATTTCCAGAATGTGCCCAGTGCTGCCTCCCGGGAGAAGTCCAGCATATACCGAACGGCATAGCCGCTTTCCCAGACAGACGCAATGATGATGATCGGCATCAGAACACAGGGAAGTCCGATGTAAGCCAGAGACTGCGGCTTTCAGTCCGTTTTTTTATCAGTGCAGCACAAAATGGCATATAAAACCGCTCATGCTATCCTGTGCGAGTAGTTGCAGAATCCCTTGCGTCATTCGAAGTGCTTAATAGCTTTTCCCTGATTGTGCTGTTACTTGACTTGACAGTCTAATTTTTCAAAAGGAAATCGATCACATTTATGATCTTGATCCCATCTTCATCCATCGGCATTTCATCCATTGTGATGATATACTTCGGATAGTTATCACGAATCCGCTTTAACGGCGTAATTTCTATGTCGAATGTATCTTCGCTCATAACAGTAGCAGAAACCTGATAGTATGCTGTCTCTCCGCTGCGTTCTGCAACAAAGTCTACTTCCAGTTCACCCACTTTACCAATGCTGACATGGTATCCTCTGCGAATCAGTTCCAGATATACAATGTTCTCAAGGATATGTCCGATGTCACGTCTGCGATTTCCAAGCAGCAGTTGACGAAGTCCCATATCGACGGCATAATATTTTTCCAGAGATTTTAAATGCTGTTTTCCCTGTATATCATAGCGTTCAGCTTTGTAAAGAATAAATGCTTCTGTTAAAGCGGTTACATAGTTTTCAGCCGTTAAAGATGTGGTTTTTCGTCCAAATGAAGTCAGACTGTCTGCGATCTTCTTGGAGGATACAATATTGCCGATATTGTCGAACATAAACTTGATCACACTTTCCAATAAACTGATGTCATTGATTCGTTTACGGGAAGCCACATCCTTGATCAAAACTGTGTGATAAATGCCGTCCAGATAATCATGCCGAATGGCATCATCATCAATTTGTACGGCATATGGAAACCCGCCGTTCTGAAAATACTTCTGCCATGCAGAATGCTTTTCAAGACCGGATAATTCCAGATATTCCGCAAAAGATAAAGGCAGCATAGGAATCTCAATATATCTTCCAGAGAGAAGTGTTGCAAGCTCACCAGAAAGTAAGTATGCGTTAGACCCGGTAATATAAATATCCGTATTTTCACGAAGAAACAGCGAATCTACCGCTTTCTGAAAGTTCGGAACCGCCTGAACTTCATCCAGAAATATATAAGTCATCTTACCGGGAACCAGTCGCTCTGTCACATAAGAATGCAACGCATGATAATCCAGCAAACCCTCATTTTCAACATCTTCAAAATTGATTGCAATGATCTGTTCTTGTTCGACTCCAGTGTTCAGAAGATACGACTGAAACTGTCTTAGCAACGTTGATTTTCCGCATCTTCGGACACCTGTCACAACTTTAATGATCTGTTGGTCCTGCAGTTTTTTGATTTTATCCATATAGATCTTACGTTCTACCATACAATCACCTCTTTTTATAGTATACCATAAAATGATAGAAAAAATCAAGAGTTTTTCAAGTGCACTATAAAAACTTTTGACTGCAAATAAAGAGGTGGTATGCTTAATGCTATATTACATAATATCTCTCTTAATTTCTGTTGTAGCAGATGAGATTTTATATCTCTTCTACAAGTGGCTGAGCAGGAAGTAGCCCGACAACAGCACAACATTTTGCCTGATTCTTGTATGGGATAAGGCGAAAGCCCCCAGAGGTCGCAACTCTGGGGGCTTTCTTATTGCGTGACTGTATTGCCACTACATTATTTCTTTCCGTTCTCATTTTAGCACAATTGCAGTACCTTGTCAAGAACTTTTTCCGATGGAAAAGTTGCTTGCCGCACTTCCTTGTTGGGAATCCAGGCGGTTTTTGTATCGAAGTCGTATGTCAGATAGCCCAGATGCACCAGTAAGGTCAAAATATCATCTGCGGTTTCAAAAGTACACATATCGTTCTGAAATGTTTTCGTATTGATGGAAATATGTTCTCCGGCAATCATTCGAATGATCTTATCCCGCAAGCCGTTCTCATTGCGGACGATATACATTTTCAAAGCCTCATAGGTTTCAGTCTGTGTCCAGTAACTGTCAAAGATGCCGTTCATCATCGCTGATGTTACAGATCTTGGATTATAAATGGATATACCATTGACAGTATAGCCATCGTACCAATCTTTTGTTTGTTCAAAAGACATATGATAACGTTCACAGAGCTGACGAACTTCCCTCTCTGTAAAACCAGTGAATTTTGCGAGTGCATATTGATTGGTCATAGCTTATTCCTTGAACATATTCAGTGCAGAATGTTGACCGTATTTCTTGATTGGGAGAATGCCTGTCATATAGGCAAGTGCCACATAGGGCTGCCCTTTCAGAAGATCCCGCAGAAAATCCAGATATTCCTTTGGAGCAGTTGCATTATCCCGATGTACCCGGAAAATGGAATCCCATTCGTCAATGATAAAGATAAACTTTTCCCGTTTCTGCGAAAAAATATCTTTTAATGTCCTTACCAAGTCTGTTTCATCAAACAATGTAACATCCGGCATTTCCATTTTCACATCAAACAACAATTCCTTTGTTAAGCGTGCCACCATGTCTTTTATCACAGGATATTTGCTGACAAACTGCTGGATATCGATATGAATCACATTGTACTGATTCAGGGCAATACCGCACAAAGTCGTCAGACTCTCTTTGTACGGTATTGCCTTATAGTCATACTCTTTCATTCCTGCCTGTTTTTATTGACATTTTTGGAAATCACAAAAGTCAGAATAACAAGCACAAGTGGAAAAATACAGCCTGCAAGCACGCCCTTGCGAATATCATCTCCTGCACTTTGTGAAATGTTTCCTACGATACCCGGACCTATTGCACCGCCAAGGTCGCCTGCCATGGCAAGAAGGGCAAACATTGCTGTGCCGCCTGAGGGCATTTTCCCCGAACAGATGCTTATGGTTCCAGGCCACATAATTCCAACGGAAAAGCCGCATATTATACAACCTGCAAGCCCAAGCATGGGAATATCCGACAGGGAAGCAACAAGATAGCATATCAGGCAAAGCATGCCTGAGCCTATCATAAATTTTATTAGGTCAAGCCTGTCGCCGTATTTTCCGTACAGTGAGCGACTTATACCCATAGTCACCGCAAACAGGCAAGGCCCGGCAATATCTCCCATAGCCTTTGAAAGATCCAAAGCAGATTCCGCAAATGCAGATGCCCACTGTGCCATTGAAAGCTCCGACGCTCCCGCACATATCATCAGCAGTATGGAAATAATGAACACGGGGGTTTTTAAAAGATTTCCGATACTCATACCTTGCCCGTCCTCGGCAGGGTGTTCAATGGGACAGGTGATGAAATTAAACATATTATACAGCGGTATTATTGCCCAGATACAAGCAAGCCATTTCCAATTGCCTATACCGAACACCGAGAAAAATACTGTGGAAAGCAGGATAACTCCTACCGAGCCCCAACAGTAAAAGGAATGGAGCAAACTCATTGCCGCCTCTTTATGCTCAAAGGGACAGGATTCAACGATAGGGCTGACAAGCACCTCCGTAAGACCGCTGCCCACCGCATATACAATTGTGCTGATGATTATTCCCATAAACGGGTCGGGCATTATCTGAGGAAGAAACGCAAGTCCCAGAAGTCCTGCTGCCGAAAACAGCTGAGAACCCACAACGCATCTGCGGTAGCCTATTCTGTCCGCAAACTTTGCACAGAGAACATCCACAATAAGCTGGGTGATAAAGAAAACGGATGATATGAGCGCAATTTTTCCGAGAGGGATATTGTAAACATTGTGGAATGTGAGAAATAGCAGCGGTGCAAAATTTGCTGTAATAGCTTGTGTAACAAATCCAAGATAACAGGCAATAAGAGTTTTTCTGTAATTCATCTTGACGTTCCTTTCGCTTTTTGATATAATTGTATCATATCATAACAAACGGCATATTTCAATGTACAATATCGCATTTTTATTACACTATATCGCAAAAATGGAGGATAAATTTGAAAAACCTAAACGACGGCTACGCAAAGATCATCACTGACGAAACTCTTCGTGAAACCATAAGTCACGGCAGTGAGGAATATCCCTTTCGATATTATTATGAGGATATATGGCTCTTTGACCTGCACTGTATTGACTGGCACTGGCACCCCGAGGTTGAGTTTGTGCTTGTAGAAAATGGGACGGCAGATTTTTTTGTGGGCAGCAGCAGATATGTGCTTAACACAGGGGAAGCAATTTTCATCAACACACAGGTGATACATCGGTTTGAGAGCAGCGAAAGTACAATTATTCCCAATATGGTCTTTTCTCCGCTTCTGATAGCCGCAGAAAACAGTTTGATATACCGCAAATATATAAAGCCTGTGCTTATGTCCTCGGTTGAATGCCTGATAATATCGCCGACAGATGAAAAGCAATGTGAGATGCTTGATACAATACGAAATGTGTTTGCCATACAGGAATCGAAAAGCATATCCGAACTGAAAACAACCGAACTTATTATGAAGCTATGGGGGCAGATTTACGAAAGCATAAGTTGGAACGACACTCAAAACATAAACAAAACCTCCGCACAGGCACAAGCACAGCTGCAGATAATGATGCAGCATATCCACAAAAACTATTATCGTCGGATAACCTTGGAAGACATTGCAAGATCTGTTTCTATAAGCAAAAGCAGTGTGCTGAATATTTTTAAAAGCTATCTGCATACATCGCCCATTAATTATGCTCTGGAATATCGTTTGAAGCGTGCTGCCAAGTTTCTTACGGAAACTGAAAACAGCGTTTTCGTTATAGCTCAGACAGCAGGCTTTGAAAATGTGGGATATTTTTGCCGCAAATTTAAGGCACTCTATGGAATGACGCCTAAGGAGTACAGAAATCACAGGCGGTCGGAACGGAAATAATAAAAAGCAAAGGACTTGCTGCGATTGGCAGTGACAAATCCTTTGCCTTTGATTCGGATAGGCTGGAAGTGTAATGACGGGGTCTATAGGCTGTATGCTTTTCATATTTTTGTTCAAATCCATTTGCCTTCTTTCTTTATTGGACAACGCTGTCAGCTCCAAAAACTCCAACAACTGGCATAAACTGACCGTTTTCCACTTGCCATTTTACTTGCCATTTGCCCGTATTTACTTGCCATTTTGGGAAAAAACCTGTTTTTCGCAAAACACCCCAGGTAACGAAAAAAGGCTGAATTACGAGCTTTTTTCGTAATTCAGCCTTCTATAATTGGTCGAGGTGACAAGATTCGAACTTGCGGCCCCTACGTCCCGAACGTAGTGCTCTACCAAACTGAGCCACACCTCGATTGGCGACTTCATTAGTATATCACATTTTCGGGCACTTGTAAAGCCTTTTTCACCATTTTCGAAAAAAGAAAAGTTTTGCATTGCCAAACAATCAATTTTCAAATCAAACTATAGAAAATTTGTCGAATCAGAGCACGTGAAAAGATAAAAGCAAAAGGCAGCCTTTCGGCTGCCCTCGCGGTGATTGTCTAGGGAAACACTGTGTTTGTTATCGTGCATTCGGCACATTGGTGCGGACGGCACTGATTACGGCATAGCTGTTCTTCGGCAGGATCACGGCATCACCGTCGCAAATACCGCTGATGACCGTGCTGAATGCATAGCGGCTGAATGCCTTGTCGCGGAGCGAAACCATTGTGGTATCCCCGCTGCGGTTCAGCAGGATCACAGCACTGGAGCCATTTTCCGGAATATAGCGGGCAAATCCCACAACATTGTCCTCCAGCACCAGAAATTCCATAGCACCCTCTGCAAATGCAGGGTGTTCCCGCCGGATCTTTGCCAGCTGGCGGGTGTAGTCGATGAGCTCGGTGTCCTCCTGTCCCCACGGATAGCAGCGGCGGTTGAACGGATCCTTCCAGCCCTGCAAGCCGGCTTCGTCGCCGTAGTAGATGCTGGGTACACCGGGGAGGAAGAACTGCAATACCATAGCCCCTTTCAGGAGCGTCTTGCCGCGTTCGTATTCCTCCGGCGACAGTTCATTCGATGCCATCCAGTCCTTGCTCTTGTCGTCGCAGGGCTGCCCGCCGAACCGGTTGATCGCCCGTTCGATGTCGTGGGTGGAAACGAAGTTCATCAGTACATCGACAGTGCACTTGGGATAGTTCTCCAGAATGCCCATGATACGGTCGCGGAATGTGGTGGCAGCTTCGCCCTTCATGTAAGCAATAATTGCCTCGCGGAACGGGTAGTTCATCACGCTGTCCAGCTGGTCGCCCAGCAGATACCGCCGTTTGACACCATACGCCTCCTTGTTGGAAGCGTCTTCCCAGACCTCGCCGATGACGATCTTTTCCTCGTCAAACTTCTTGACGCAGGCACGCAGGTTGTCCAGAAATTCGTCCGGCAGTTCGTCGGCAACGTCCAGACGGTATCCGGCAGCCCCCAGACTGAGCCAGTAGTCCAGTACGCCGTCATCGCCGCAGATGTACTTGGTATAGCTGGGGTTGTTCTCGTCCACGTTGGGGAGGGTGTCAATGCCCCACCAAGACTCATATTCCTTGTTGCCCCAGAAGTGATACCAGGAGTAATAGGGGCTCTTTTCGGACTGATACGCACCGGGGGTGGGATAGCGGCCGAACTTGTTGAAATAGATGCTGTCTGCACCGGTGTGGGAGAATACGCCGTCCAGAATTACCGAAATGCCGCGGGTTTTGGCAGCCTTACACAGTTCCCGAAAGTCCTCGTTGGTGCCCAGCAGCGGGTCTACGTTCCGGTAATTGGCGGTGTTGTAGCGGTGGTTCTCGTGGGATTCGAAGATCGGGTTCAGATAGATGCAGGTCACGCCCAGATCTTTCAGATAGTCCAGCTTGCTGCGGATACCGTCTAGATCGCCGCCGAAGTAGTCGTTGTTCCAGACGTGTCCGTTCTGGTCGGGCTTGTAGTAGGGGAGCTCTCCCCATTCCCGCATCACGCGGTCAGAGGGCACATTGTCATGCATCTTGCCGCTGCTGCAAAAGCGGTCGGGGAAGATCTGATACATCACGCCGCCCTTGAGGAACTGGGGTGTCTGATAGTCCTCGCTGTAGACTGTCAGCTGGAACATTTCTCCCTGATCCAGTGTGCCGTGGCAGGCATCGCCCCGCTTGATATAGTGCCGCACACCATTGGAGGTGTAGGAGAAATAGTAGTAATGTACGCCGGAGTACTTGGGAATGAGATCTGTGGTGTATGTGACATAGCCGTTTTCGTGTTCTTTCACGTTCATCGGCAGAAAACGTTCCTTGAAGCCGGTGCGGAAAACCACCAGCACCGGAGAAAAGTCCAGCGGCGTTTCCTCCGGCAGGCGAATGGTGAACTGACAGCTCTGGTTTCTGGCAATGGCACCGAAGTGCGACTTATACGCCGAATCCCAGCTGTTGTAAAAATAACGCATACAGAGATGTTCCTTTCTTTGTGAAGTGAGAATATGCAAATTGTAATTTCGCGGACACCGCACAATCCGTTCATTCAAGAAAACGGAGCAGGGTTTGTGCTGCTCCGTTTTCGTCAGATTATATCAGTTCCGGGAGAGATTCCCCAGTTCTCAGATATTCCAAATATCCTTTGCGTACTCGTTTACAGCACGGTCTGCGGAGAAGATGCCTGCGTTGGCAATGTTGTGCAGGGACATCTTGGTCCATGTGTCCTTGTCGGTGTACAGCTTGGAACTGTGTTCCTGTACCTGACAATAGCTGTCGAAGTCTGCCAGAACCATGTACGGATCCAGTGTCCGCAGAGAGTCTGCCACTTCAGTGAACTTGCAGCCGTTGATGCCGGCATACATGCGGTCGATACAGCTCTTGATGACCGGATTGTTGTTGTAATAGTCCTCCGGACGATAGCCGCGAGCCTTGAGGGTGTTGACTTCCTCGGTCTTCATGCCGAAGATGAGGATATTTTCCGGACCAACTGCATCGCCGATTTCGATGTTTGCACCGTCCAGCGTACCCAGTGTAATGGCACCGTTCAGCATCAGCTTCATGTTGCCGGTACCGGAAGCCTCTGTGCCTGCCAGAGAGATCTGCTCGGAGATGTCGCAGGCCGGCATCAGCAGTTCAGACATGGTAACACAGTAGTTTTCGAGGAAGTATACAGACAGCTTGTCGGAAATGCGGGGGTTCTTGCGGATCTCCTCAGACAGAGCCCAGATCATCTTAATGATCTGCTTTGCCAGATAGTAGCCCGGAGCAGCCTTTGCGGCGAAGATGTAGGTCTTGGGAGTAAAGTCCATATCCGGATTTTCCAGCAGGGCGTTGTACTGTGCCAGAATGTGCAGAGCATTCAGGTGCTGCCGCTTGTATTCGTGCAGACGCTTTACCTGAGCATCGAAAATGCTGTCGGTATCCAGAACCAGACCACTCTTTTTCTTGACATACTTGGCGAAACGCTGCTTGTTTTCCTTCTTGATCTTCCGCAGCCGTTCCAGAACGGCCTTGTCGTCTGCGAAAACGTCCAGCTTTTTCAGCTCGCTGCCGTCTTTCAGGAAGCCGTCGCCGATCTTGTCACGCAGCAGCTGGGTCAGACCCGGATTGGACTGATACAGCCATCTCCGGTATGCGATACCGTTGGTGACATTCTTGAACTTGTTCGGCGTATCCAGATATTCTTCGTGGAATACGCTGTCCTTGATGATCTCCGAGTGCAGCTTGGAAACGCCGTTGACACTGTGAGAAGCCATGACGCACAGGGTAGCCATGTGGATCTGGTTGTCCTTGATGATAGACATGCGGGTGGTCTTTGCACTGTCGCCGCCGTTGCGTTCCATCAGACCGGCACAGTAGCGGTTGTTGATCTCCACGATGATCTGGAAGATACGCGGCACGATCTGCTTGACCAGATTCACGTCCCACTTTTCCAGAGCCTCTGCCATAACGGTGTGATTGGTGTAGGCAAAGGTGTTGGTGACGATGTGCCATGCACGATCCCATGTATAGCCGCAGTCGTCCAGCAGCACACGCATCAGTTCCGGAATTGCCAGTGTCGGGTGTGTGTCGTTGATGTGGATCGCTACCTTTTCATGCAGGTTTTCCAGTGTGCCGTATACGTTCATGTGGTGGTTGACGATGTCGCCGATAGCTGCGGCACACAGGAAGTACTGCTGACGCAGACGCAGGGACTTGCCCTCCAGATGGTTGTCGTTAGGGTACAGTACCTTGGAGATCGCATTTGCCATGGAGTTGCGGGACAGAGCCTGTTCATAGTTGCCCTCGTTGAATTCCTTCATGTCAAAGCTGGGTGCCTGTGCCTTCCACAGACGCAGGGTAGAAACGCCGGCACTGCCGTAACCGGAAACGTACATGTCATACGGGATCGCGATAACGGTGTTGTAGTTGACATGGGAAATATAGTGATAGGAATCCTGCCAGTATTCCTGTACGTTGCCCTCGAAGTGGACTTCAATGGCTTCGTCCGGCTTCGGGTCCAGCCATACGCTGCCGCCCGGCAGCCAGTTGTCCGGCTCTTCGGTCTGCCAGCCGTCTTCCAGAATCTGCTTGAAGATACCGTACTCATAGCAGATCGAGTGACCGGTTGCAGGGATTTCCTGTGTTGCCATTGCGTCCAGATAGCATGCTGCCAGACGACCCAGACCGCCGTTGCCCAGACCAGCGTCCGGTTCGCACTCGAAAATGCTGTCCAGGTTGATGTGATAATCCTGCAGGATCGCACGGACATCATCTGCCAGTTCCAGATTGTACAGGGTGGTTTTCAGGGAACGACCCATCAGGAATTCCATGGACAGATAGTAAACGTTCTTTCCGCCGACGGAATTGGTTTTATTGATAAAATGCTGCCGCTTGTGCTTCAGCTTTTCGACCATCAGGGCAGACAGCACCTGATAGATCTGCTTGTCAGAAGCTTCGTCCGGAGAAACGCTGCACTCCAGCTGAAGTCGGTCTACGAATTTTTGTTTTAATTCTTCTCTCTGGGGATTTTCTGTTGTTTTTGCTACCATAATATCCTCCTCAATGCATTTGGCATAGGCGTGCCATTTATTAGTGCTGGCTTCGATTTGCCATACTGCGGACTGTTCCGTTTCCTCTGGAACATCCCCTACTATTTATTATACCGGATTTTGGGCAAGGTTGCAATAGCTTTTTTCACGAAATATTTGAAAAAACAATGGCGTGATTCGTCATATGTGATTGAAAAAAGTTGCACGCGGGTAAATTCGGATAGCCATTCGCCGGAGATGCCGCTGCAAAATTTGGAGAATCAGAAAGCGGTTTGAACAGATTTCCTGATCCTTCCCTTTACTTTTCGAATATTACATAAAAAGTGATATAAAACTTCACAGATAATCAGTATAATAAAGTTGTATCAGAGCAATTTCCGTGATTTACACCAAAATATTCTTTTGATTGTGGAAACAATTGAACGGTTAAAAGCGGCGGAGTTAGTGGAGATTGCTGTAAAAAATGTGGTATGTATATCGTTTTTGTCGATGTTGCTGCCACGGTGCAAATCTGTACAGGGAACCGGTTTTCCCGTGCAAAAAATCTGAGGAAACGCCGCATAAAGTTTGCACGAAAGAATGCAAAACAGACTGCGTGCAGCGTTCCCGCAATGAGAGGAGTTTTTTTATGCAGACAGAAAAGACAAGACACCTGCGTACAAGAGTCATCAGTGTCTTGCTGGCAGTCCTGATGATCGTGACCTGCCTGCCGTCGATGCTGTTTCCGGTATCGGCGGACAATAACGGACGATCCGGCGGACCGCTGGTACTGACAAACGCCAGTGTCGAATTTCGGGACAGCAAGTATAATCCGATTGATGAAGTGAATACGGGAGATGTGTTCTATCTGATGTCGACGATCTCCGGAAACAACGTCAATGAAGGAGAGGTGGATTCTTATCGGATCGAGATCACCGACAAGAATCTGCTGCTGCCGAACTTTGCCGGAAACGGCTTCAGGGACGGTGCCGTTTATAATGGGTATATCCTGCATGTCAACAGCGACGGCAGCCGGTATATCGCCTTTGATATTGACAACGGTCAGACCAAACAGGTCCGGCTGCAGGCGAAGTTCCAAAACGGCAAGACCCCGGGCGGAACGATCTCGACCGTAAAGATCGTACAGGACAGCACAGGCAAGAATGCCAGCAGTACAATTACTGCCAAGGCAGAACGGCAGTGGAGTGCGTCCAAGTCGGAGGACAGAAACGCCCTGACAGCGGCACAGCTGGCTGCCGGCACCACGGTAAATTATACCCTGAGTGCTTCGGCGAACAACGCCTCCAAGAAAAGCGGCGTGGAATGGGTACAGTTCCTGAAATTCGAGGATACCATTTCACTGTCGGAAATGACCTTTACCGGTGGTGCACAGACCGCGGTGGAAAACGCCGTCAAGTCTGCCGTTGCGACAAAAGGCTACACTGCCGGCAACCTGAGCGTAGATGTCAGCGGCAGCACTGCCAAGATCAGCTTCACCGTGGACAGCAAGAACACCAATGCAGAAATGTCCGCAGTCAATCTGAACGTGGCACTGCCTCTGAACAGCAGCATCGTGAAGATGAACGGCACCGCGGACGGCAAGGTCACCAACAGCCTGACTGTTTCCGGCAAGCCCTACGGTGACAATGCCAGCTACTCGACCATCGGCGGAAACAGCGTGGAACTGAAGGTTTCTGCTCCGCAGGGGCCGAAGTTCAGTCTGAGCAAGACCGTGGAAAACGAAAAGGCGTACTATGTAAAGGGCGACAAGGTCAAGTTTGTCATTACCGTGACCAATACCGGCGATGCAGACGGTACGATCAATCTCACAGATAATCTGCCGGACGGACTGACTGCCGCTGGAGAAACGGCATGGAACAACGTTGCAGTTCCTGCCGGACAGAGCGTCACCAAAGAGATCGAATGCACCGTGAACAAGGACGAGGACACGGTACTGACCAACGAAGTGACTGGCAGCAACGGCGAAAATGCAACCAAGACCATTTTGGTTAAGAAAGATGCGGCACATGTGTCATACTTCAAGAGCGGCTATGTACAGTCGGCAGGAAACACCACTTATACAAAAGGTGTGGAAACTGACGGCGTTTACCATATCACCATGAAGAACGATGGCACCAAGACTGGTACGTTCACATTCAGTGATGCCATGCCTGACGGCGTGACCATTGATACCTCCAAGGGCGTGACCGTCACTGTCAACGGCGTTTCACAGTTACTGGCAACTGCGGGCATCACCGTCAGCGGCAACACTGTTGCTGCGACAAATGCAGCGATTGCCAAAGATGCCACCGTGGTTGTTGCCATTCCGGTGAAGATCAATTCTAATGCGGAATCTGTTGTGAACACAGCGACCACCGGCGACGGCGACAAGTCCACTACCTTTACCGGAAAAGACGCTGCGGCGGATATGCACTTCTCCAAGAGCGTCAGTCCGGAAGGCTTTACGGAAAATACACCCACTTCTGTGGAATACACTCTGAAGCTGGACAACAGCAACGGCACTGCCGCAGGCGTTGTCAGCCAGCTGGAAGATGCTGTACCGACTGGTGCAACCTTCCAGTCGGTTTCCATGACCAGCAATCTGCCGTTTTCCTCCAACAATCTGACAGAAAGACCGCTGACCGGCACGCTGACACTGGAGAACCTCACAGCGGCTGCGGGCATTACCGGCGATTTCACACTGGCTGCCGGCGAAGTGGTGACGATCACCATTAAAGCCACCGTTGAGGGTGCGGCAGATGTAGTCAACACCGCTAACATCAACGGCAATGACTACAAGGCAACAGTTCGCGTAGGCGAAGACCTGAGCAAGTACAGCGTGGAAAAGACGATTGTTGATGACCGTGTGTACTCCGCAGAGGAGGACATCACCTATCGCATAAAGTTCACCAACAACAGCACGAACACACTGGAACATCTGGCGATCTACGACAGAGGTGAGTTGCTGTACTGGGGTGCAGATAAAGATAGTGCTGCGGATATGACAGTAATTCGTATTAGCCCTAGCAATACGAATTACAAGGTAGGCGATAAGGCACTTTGTGAGTCTACCTCCGGATATGCTGTAGCTCAGTACATTCTTCCGAACATCAATCTGGCACCGGGTGAATGGGTGGAACTGGAATATACGATAGAAACAATTCCTGATCTGAAACACAATAACACCTATAAAAAGCAGTATACCGGAACAAACATAAAGATTAAAGGCACTTCACTGGAAACCAAGTATGCAACAGATGAAAAGGGACTTTACAATTATGTTGCCATCGGACAGGCAGTTAAAAATAGTTGGAACAATGACTATCATATTCCGAATGACGGAAAATGGTATGCTCAGGACATGGTCAAGAGCCCGATTGATAGCTCTACCTTTATAGCAACCAAGCAGCTGGCCGGCGGCGATGCCGAAACTAACATTAGCGGCAAGAGTGCTTCCGAATTGGAAGCCATGCCATTTCAGTATAGGCTGCAACTGAAAGGCGAGGGAAACGCCTACCACGGAAAAAAGATTATTGTAGAAGACACCCTGCCGGACGGCATGGAATATGTGCCAGGTAGTGTAGGGGGAATTGCAGCTTATGCACCTTTCAGTGACATTAACGCAGAGCAGAACGGACAGACGCTGACTTTTACATTTGTTTCCAGAGAAAAATTTGAATATCTGCATGACTGCGGCGTAAGTTTGACTTACAAAACCAAACTGACCGCCGACAAGGCACAGGAACTGGCAAACAGCACAGCGAAAAAAGTCACACTGACCAACACTCTTTCCAAGGTGACAGTGGAGGAGGGCAGCGATGACGGCAGCGACCGTGTGATTTTGCCCAATAGCAAGGTGGACATCAGCTTCACCAAAACCACTCCCGCCCCCGGCTTCGCCAAGCTGGCAGTAGCTTCCTTTGCAGGACAGACCTATGATGACACTGCTGTACAGCCGGTAGGAAACGGCTACATCACCGCCGGTGATACCCTGATCTGGCAGACTGTCCTGTACAACGGCAGAGGCGATTCCACCGATGTGGCAGACCTGAAACTGGACGGCGTGACACTGACCGACAATCTGCCGGCAACCTACCAGTTCAGCAACGAAACCGGTTTGCAGATGACCTATCAGGTGCTGGATCTGACGCATAACGGCGACGGCAGTTCTACATTTCAAGTAAACGACAAAACTGGTCTGCTGGAAGGCGGCACGAAAGTTCCAGATACCGCCTATAAGATCGACGGCTCGAAACTGATTATCTCTGTAGACAAACTGGCAGCGAAACTGGCAAAGAACAAGTGCATCGTCTTCCAGTTCGCCACCACTGTCAAGGACGGACAGGAAAGCGAGGGCGTTATCACCAACACCGGTTACGCCACCATTGACCAGCCGTTCACCGCAGAAGATACGGTTGCCGGCGAAAAGCAGGACAACCAGATCTGGAGCTATGCAAACTACAATATCGTTGGCCTGACCACCGAATCGTGGAAGACCATTACCTACACCAATCAGAATCACACCGGCACACCCCACACGGACCCGGCTACCGATACCGGTTACAGCCGTGAGCCTACCCACAACTATGTGCAGGGCATGCAGGGCGAAGATGTGACCTATGAACTCCACATCAAGAACAACTCGCCGGTAGCTCTGGAAAACATGACCATTATTGACCGTCTGCCCTATGTGGGTGACTTGGGTCTGGTTTCCGGCTATGAGCGTTTCTCCGCATTCGGCGTGAAACTCAAGAACATTGATTCTGTTATGGTAGGCGGAACAGATGTAATTGATAAAACAGCACATAGCTATTCCACCGACAAGACCTCTGTCCTGAATGAGTACTCCAAGGACTGGCTGGGACAGAACGATGTCATGAACTGGACAAACATCAAGTCTGACGATACCGTAGACTTCCGGATCCAGCTGCAAGATACGACCGTCGAGGTTGGCGACGAAGTTGTTGTCAAAGTTACCGCAACCGTTCCCAGCTATGTGGCAAAGACCGGCGAGGAAAACATCGCATGGAACAGCTTCGCGTACTCCTATCAGAATCCTGACATTCTGGGCGATACTGTCATGGTAGCAGAGCCGGCAAAGGTCGGCGTCTGGGTACAGACACCGGACACCACCGTTGATGTGACGGTCAACAAGACCTTGACAGAAGCAGAAACCAAGGACGCAACATTCTACTTTGCACTGTTTACCGATGAAAATTACACCACACGGTTGAGCGATGTGATTTCCGCCACCATTCTGGCAGGACAGACCAAGGCTTCTGTCACCATGAAGGACGTAGACCTGTCCTCGATCAAGCAGCAGACCAACAACGCCAACAATGTTTACCTGCTGGAAACAGATGCCAAGGGCAATCCGATTCGCAACTACACACCGGTATATACCGGCAATGTGATCTCCACTGATGCCACAACGAACCAGACGGTCGACGTGACCAACACCAAAAATACAGGTGAGATCACACTGACCAAAACTCTGGCAGGCGAGAACGTCACCGGTGATACTTTCTATTTTGCCCTGTTCACCAAGAATGCGGCAGGCGATTATGTTCGCTATGAGGAAGTACCGGTGCAGTCCCTGACCTTTACCGAGGCAGGCTCGCAGGACGTGACATTTGAAGATGTGCCCAAGGGCATGGATTTCTACGTGCTGGAAACCAATGCCAACGGCGTTCCGACTTATACAGGAGATTCTGGTACTTACACTGCGGATAGTGGTATCCGCTACTCTTTCGTACCGGTAATACGGTCGGCAGTACAGGCAGGCGGTACTACTACAATCACTAACTTTGAACAAACCCAATACAGCATCACCGTCAGCAAGGTGCTGATCGCAGATGATGTCAAGAGCACACCCGTATTCTCCGTGGGACTGTTCACCAAGAACGGAAACGATTACACACAGGTCGGCACAACTCAAAAAGTCGCTGCCGGTTCTGAGGTGAAATTCAGTACTGAACTGAATGAACAGAACAAACGGTACGATTTGAAAGAAGGTATCCCGTACTACATTTTTGAAATGGACGGTGACAAGCGTGTCGAAAACGGTGCTTCTTTCCAGATGCCTGTTGTTCTCGATCCCAAGAATTCCACTACAAAAACAGATACGACATTCTACGTTTCTTATGACTGCTGTGATGATGACAGTAAGGTTGCGGCACTTACCCTGACCAAGGATGCCCCCAACGCAAGCACCATTATCACAAACACCACCAAGAATCCGGCTCAGATCAAGGTAACGAAGATCGCTACCATTGACGACAATCCGGCAGACAGCCATGAAGCGACCGTTGCCCTGTTCACCATGGACGCAGACGGCAACTATCAGGCAGTTTCCGGACAGAAGAAAACCATTACCATTGCAGCCGGCGACAAGGGCAAGAATTCCGTTACATTTGACGGACTGGACAGCAGCAAGACTTACTACGTCTTTGAGCTGGACGCAGACGGCAAACGCGTGGAAAATGACAGCACAACCACAGTGAAATCGGCAGGCAGCAGCAAGACATTCCTCGCTACCTACTCCGGCAACAGCAGTCGGGTAGACCTGCTGCCGGGTATTCCGGGCGAAAAGGTCATTACTGATGCCAATACCACACAAGTGGAATTGTCCTTTGCAAAAACAGATGTCAAGGGCAACGCTATGGCAGGCTGTGAAATGACACTGACCGGTCCTAACGGCTACAGCAAGACGTGGACATCTGACACAGGTTCTAAGAAATTCACAGGACTGGCAGAGGGTGAATATACCCTGACAGAAAAGCCCATGACAGGCTATGCACCGGTAAGCATTTCCTTTACAGTCAATGCAGCGGGCTATATTGTCACCACAGATGCACAGGGCAACCCGATCAACGGCAGCAATTTCTCACTGACGGAAAACGGACTGACTGTCATCAACCGGTCGCAGATCAGCGTCAGCAAGAAAGACATCACCTCTCTGAAGGAACTGGCTGGTGCAAAGATTACCATTACCAAGACAGACGGCAGCTGGAACGAAGCTCTGGTAGAACTCTCCAGAACGGGAACTACATTCACCAAGTCGGACAGCGTGAACGACGAATCTCAGTACCAGCTGACCAGCAAGGAACTGACCTTTATTTCTGACGGCAAAAACAAGACCGACATCACCGGACTGCCGGACGGCACCTACACCATGACGGAGGTAGTTGCACCGGACGGCTACAACAAGGTAAGCACAGACTTCACCTTTACGATAAGCAAGGGACAGGTTGTTCCTGCTACAGTATCCGAGGAATATGACGTTTCCGGCAACGACATTACCATGAAGGACGGTCAGAAGCCCAGCGTGACGATCAGCAAGCAGGCAGTCGGCGGCGGGGAAGAACTCACCGGAGCCGTACTGAAACTGACTGCACCGGCAGGAACAGACCTGAGCAAGGTCAAGGGCTCCTACAGCGACGGCAGCACTGCTGGAATCGAAACCAGCGGCAACACCATTACATGGACTTCGGACAAAGCCAAGGGCGGTGTGACACTGGCAAATCTGCCGGCAGGCGTGTACACGCTGGAAGAAACCACCGCACCGGACGGCTTCACCAAAAAGACCGAGGCGATGAACTTCGAGGTCGGAGCTGACGGCAAGGTCGGAACGGTAAACGGACTGACCAAGGACGACAACAAGGTCGTCATGGAAGATGACACCTCCAAGCTTACCATTGCCAAGAAGGACATCACCGGTAAGCAGGAAGTCACCGGAGCAACGCTGACCCTGACTCTGACAAAGCCGGACGAAAGCGGAGCAACGCTGGACGATGTGACAGTAGAAAATAGTACCGTGGCCAGCAGAACCGCAGATTCCATTACATGGACTTCCGGCAAGACAGATTCCATTTTGAGCAAGCTGCCGGACGGCACCTACACTCTGGGAGAAAGCGGCGATGCCTTTACAGACACAGAAACCGGAAAGACCTACACGGTAATCGAATCAACGATGACCTTTACTGTGGAAAACGGTGTTGTCACAAGCACCACCGGTGACGCAGACAAACTGAATGACAAGGCGACCGAGGGTTATTACTACCATGACAAGACCGCAGGACAGATTCTGGTCTGCGATGCGGAAGCTGTCAACGTTGTACCGATCAGCAAGCAGGACGCAGGAAGCGGTGCGGAAGTAGCCGGTGCAACACTGGAGATCACCGCAGAAAACGTGCTGGATACCACGAAACTGGAACTTTCCAGAACCGATAAGAACGGGAACAAGACAGTACTGGTCAAGGGAACGGATTACAGCATCAGTACAGACGGCAAGACCATTCAGTTTGTTTCCGGAGAAGATGCAACGATCATCACCGGACTGCCGGCAGGCAGCTATCAGCTGAAGGAAACCAATGCACCGGACGGCTATCAGCTGTACACCGCAGAAGAAACCTTCACCATTGGAACAGACGGTAAGGTGACCGGAACCACAACCATTCAGGACGAGGCTTCCAAGCTCACCATTGCCAAGAAGGACATCACCGGAAAGCAGGAAGTCACCGGAGCAACGTTGACCCTGACCCTGACAAATCCGGACGAAAGCGGAGCAACGCTGGACGGTGTGACAGCAAATATTCATGTGGACAGCAGAGATGCAAAGTCTATTACATGGACTTCCGGCAAGACAGATGCTATTTTGAGCAAGCTGCCGGACGGCAAATACACACTGAAAGAAACCGGCGATGCCTTTACAGACGCAGAAACCAAAAAAACCTACACGGTAATCGAATCGACAATGACCTTTACTGTGGAAAACGGTGTTGTCACAAGCACCACCGGTGACGCAGACAAACTGAATGACAAGGCGACCGAGGGTTATTACTACTATGACAAGACCGCAGGACAGATTCTGGTCTGCGATGCGGAACAGCCTGCGATTACTACAACATCGACTTCGGAAACGACTACAACGACAACAACCACAACAACTACTGCAACCAGCGAAAGCAGCACAACATCTGACACAGAAACCACTACGGGAACTGGTACAGTTACCACAGTTTCAACTGTAACAACTACATCGAAAACCAGTGAAACCACCACCGAAGTGACAACAGACACCACACTGGCAACCAGTGGAAGCACCACAGAAACCAGTGCAGGTCCGACTACCACTTCTACCAACGGAACTACCACAGATACCACAACCGCCAAAACCACTGTTACAACAGCAAGTGCTTCTACGGAAACCAGTGCAGCATCGACCACCACAACTGCCGCAGGAACGACTGCGGAAACGGTGACCGAAACCAGCACTACCGCGGCAAGCACAGTGACTACCGCAGAAACAACTGTCACAACAGCAGCTACGACAACCATCGAAGCAACGACTACCACGACAGAAGAAACCACTGTTGAAACTACCACAGAAGCCACCACGACAACGGAGGAAACGACAACTACAATTGTCACCACCACCGAACAGCCGGACGGCTATGTGATCCGCAAGTGTGACGTGGGCGGCAATGAGATCGGCGGAGCATCTCTGAACATTACCGATCAGAGCGGCAATGTGATCGATCAGTGGGTATCCGAAGAAGGCGTATCGCATGTCTTTGCCGGAATCCAGCCGAACACACCGTACTGCCTGACCGAAACACTGGCTCCGGCAGATTACCTCGTTGCAGAACCGATCTACTTCCAGCTGAACGAAGACGGTACACTGGTACTGTTTGTTGGCGTCAGCCTGAATGAAGACGGCAGCTGGAGCGTGGAAAATGCTGTGGTAACGGCAAATCCGGACGGCAGAGCCATTGTGATGATCGATGAGTACGTTGGTACTGAAACCACCACAACGGAAACTACCGAAGAAACCACAACGACTACGGAAGCAACCACAACTACTGCGAAGAATACCACCGCCGGCAACGGCGAGCATACCCCGTCCGTTTCCACCACGACCACGGCTTCTACGGAAACCACGACCGTGACTGGAGAAAGCGGCACCGGTACGACCGCAGGCAGTGGCGGCTCCGGCACAACAACAGCAGCTGGCGGAAGCCAGACGACCACGGTGATCAGAAGCGGTTCCGGTTCGTCTTCTTCCAGCAGCAGAAGCAACACAAAAATCTTCTCCACGCCAAAGACAGGCGAAGCGTTGCCGGTAGTCATCATTCCGGCAGGCATTGCACTGGCAGCGGCAATCGTGGCAGGCTGCAAGCGTAAGAAAAAGTAAACCGGCTGTAACGGAACAGGTGAAATTGTTCTGATGCCGCAAAACCCGCCCCGACAGGTACTTCTGTCGGGGCGGGTTTGTTTTTGGGCTGGGGGCAAGTTGCACCGTATTTCCCATTAAGGCAATACCGCACAAAGAGCGTCTGGCGACTTTGCACGCCATCTGCTTGCAAATTTCCCGTCATATTTCACAAAAATGCTCGTGAATACATCAAGTATTCACTCCGTTTTTTGTTTCATCTGACGAAAAATTTGACGACGCATCTGTCGCACAATCTTTGTGCGGTATTGCCTAAAGTTTTTCGGTCCAGCAGTTTTTTAAAAATGCTGGCGAGGTCTAGGGCGAGAAGCCCTGGTCGCTGTCCGCAGACAGCGAAATCTCTGTGCCATGCTTTGGGCACACGGAGAAAAGGGTGAGAAAATCGACAGATTTTCGAGGGAAAGCGAACAAGACCGCTTTCCCTGGCTGCCCTTTTTCAAAAAGAAATAACTTGAAAATATCCCAGCGGGATATTTCCAATGAATTTTTATGCCCATTCTGCACAAACTCTCTACAGCTGCAAATGCAGCGAGGGAGGGAATGCAGATGAGAAATCGTTGGACGACTGGTCTGTTGTCCGGCTTGCTGACAGTGGCAGTGCTTCCGGTTTCGCCGGTCAGTGCCGTCAGCGGCGAGGTGATCGGCTACGGGCAGGGCACCGCGGTGGACAGTGAAAACCGTCCCGTTGATGCGGTGGCATTTGACGCACAGTATGCCCGATACGATGCCTACGCCACAACGCCCGACCGCAGCCAGATCTTGCTGACCTTTGACCAGGGGTACGAGAACGGCTATACCGGACAGATTCTGGACACTCTGCGGGAAAAGCAGGTGCACGCCGTCTTTTTCCTCACCGGCGACTATGCTAAAAAGGAAACAGATCTTGTGAACCGCATGATTGCAGAGGGACACGTGCTGGGCAACCACGGCATGACACATGCCAGCCTGCCTACGCTTTCCAAAGCAGAAGCCAAGGCGGAAATTATGGATCTGCACCAGTATGTGCTGGACAAATACGGCTATGAGATGCAGTATTTCCGCTGCCCCTGCGGGGAATACTCCGAGGCGGCACTGGAAACCGCACAGGCATGCGGCTATCGGACACTGTTCTGGAGCGATGCCTACGTGGACTGGAAAACCGATGCCCAGCCGGATCCGGCAGAATCTCTGGAACGGCTCAGGGCACACGCACACGGCGGCGAGATCCTCCTGCTGCACGCGGTGTCTTCCACCAACGCCGAGATTCTGGGCGACCTGATCGATGCCCTCCGTGCAGAGGGATATACACTGTAATGGAAACAACCCGACGATTTGTCGGGTTGTTTTTGTCACGGCTGCCGAATGTTGTGCATTTCCACAGATGCGGGGCAATTTCACAGTGCGGTATCTGTCTAAAACGTCAAAAATTTAAAACGCATAGAAAACCTATTGACACTATAGGTGAATTGTGATATAATACAACCATAGCAAAGGAAATCAAACCGAAAGAAACACTGCATAAAGCCCGCCTGACGGCTTTGCACACAATCTGCTTGCAGTGTTTCCTGAATGCCCGCAGGGCACGGACGAAATAGAAAGGAAAGATTCACCATGGCAAATCAGGAATATCGTTTTGAAACCAAACAGGTACATGTCGGTCAGGAACAGCCGGATCCGACCACTGATGCAAGAGCAGTGCCGATCTATGCGACCACTTCTTATGTGTTCAAGGATTCCGCACAGGCAGCCGGCCGTTTCGGTCTGACAGAATCGGGCAACATCTACACCCGTCTGATGAACCCGACCAACGACGTTTTTGAAAAGCGTATCGCCGCACTGGAAAACGGTGCAGCTGCACTGGCAACCGCAACCGGTTCCGCAGCAATTGACTATTCCATTCGCAATATCGCAGGCAGCGGCGACCATATCGTTTCTTCGCAGACGGTTTACGGCGGCACCTATAACCTGTTCGCAAACACTTACGCAGAGATCGGTATCGAAACCACTTTCGTAGATGCACACGATCCGGCAAATATCGAAGCGGCCATTCGCCCGAACACCAAGGCAGTGTATGTGGAATCTCTGGGCAACCCGAATTCTGACGTGGTAGACATGGAAGCAATTGCAGAGATCGCTCACAAGCACGGTCTGCCGCTGATCGTGGACAACACTTTTGCAACACCGTTCCTGTTCCGTCCGCTGGAACACGGTGCAGATGTTGTGGTACACTCCGCAACCAAGTTCATCGGCGGTCACGGTACCGTGATGGGCGGTGTCGTTGTAGACGGCGGTAAATTTGACTGGGCAGCAAGCGACAAGTTTCCGGGACTGTCCAAGCCGAATCCGTCCTATCACGGCGTTGTCTTTACAGAAGCATGCGGCAATATCGCCTATATCATGAAGCTTCGCACCACCCTGATGCGGGATACCGGTGCGACCCTGTCCCCGTTCCATTCGTTCCTGCTGCTGCAAGGGCTGGAAACCCTGTCCCTGCGTGTAGAACGCCACGTAGAGAACGCTCTGAAGGTGGTAGATTACCTGAAGAATCACCCCATGGTTAAAAAGGTCAACCACCCGTCGCAGGCAACTGGCAAGGATCTGGAACTGTACAACAAGTACTATCCGAACGGCGGTGCATCGATCTTCACCTTCGAACTGAACGGCACCAAGGAGCAGGCACAGAAGTTCACAGAATCCCTGAAGATCTTCTCGCTGCTGGCAAACGTCGCAGACGTGAAATCTCTGGTGATCCATCCGGCATCTACGACCCATTCGCAGATGACTGAGGAAGAACTGCTGGCAGCCGGCATCACACCGACCACCGTTCGTCTGTCTATCGGTATCGAGCATATTGACGACATTCTGGCAGATCTGGAGCAGGGCTTCGAAGCAGTCAAGTAAGAGAGAACTGATTATCAATAGAAAAGCGGGGAGTGCCGGAAACCAGCGGCAATCCCCGCTTTTTGTTCTAAGGAAACGGAGGAATCCCCATTGCAAATATACGCAGATAATGCAGCTACCACAAAGCCCTCTAAAGCGGCAGTGCGTGCTATGCTGTCCTGTCTGGAACAGAACTACGGCAACCCCTCCAGTCTGCACCACATAGGGCAGGCTGCCGCAGAAGCCTTGTTGCAGGCACGGCAGGACATTGCCGGCTGTCTGGGCTGTACGGCGAGAGAAATCTATTTCACCTCCGGCGGCAGCGAAGCCGACAATCAGGCACTGCGGTCTGCCGCCTATGCCGGTGCCAGGTCCGGTAAGAAGCACCTCATTTCCACCGCGATCGAGCACCACGCCATTCTCCACACTCTGAAACAGCTGGAGGAGGAGGGCTTTTCCGTGACGCTGCTGCCGGTTTCGGAAACCGGTATGGTTACACCGGAAGCGGTGCAGGCGGCAATTCGTCCGGACACCTGTCTGGTCAGTGTGATGTTTGCCAACAATGAAATCGGCACGATCGAACCCATTGCAGAGATCGGAGCAGTCTGCCGTGAAAAGGGTGTGCTGTTCCACACCGATGCCGTGCAGGCGGTGGGACATGTGCCGATCGACCTGTCGCAATTGCCGGTGGACATGCTCTCTCTGTCCGCCCATAAATTCCATGGTCCCAAAGGCGTGGGTGTGCTGTACGCCAAACGGGGGACACCGCTGCACAGCCTGATCTGCGGCGGGGCACAGGAACGGGGCATGCGTGCCGGCACGGAAAATCTGCCGGCAATCGCAGGCATGGCGGCGGCACTGCGGGAAGCATGTGCAAATCTGGAACAGAACGCTGCCTATGTTGCCGGTCTGCGGGATCGGCTGATCGCAGGGCTGGAAACCATTCCCCACAGTCTGCTTAGCGGCGACCGGAAGAACCGTCTGGCGGGGAACGTGAACTTCTGCTTCGAGGGCGTAGCGGGCGAAGCCCTGCTGCTTCTGCTGGACGCAAAGGGCATCTGTGCCTCCTCCGGCTCTGCCTGCACCTCCGGTTCACTGGAGCCCAGCCATGTGCTGCTGGCAGTGGGCGTGCCCTATGAGGCGGCACACGGCTCTCTGCGGCTGTCGCTGTCTGCGGAGAACACGCCGGAAGAAGTGGAATACTTGTTGAAAGCAGTGCCGGAAGTGGTGACACGTCTGCGGAGCATGTCGCCGGTTTGGCGGGACTTGGAAGAAGGGAGAAAGCCCCATGTTATATAGTGCAAAGGTCATGGATCATTTCATGAACCCGCGGAACGTCGGCATCATGGAGGACGCAGACGGCGTGGGACAGGTGGGCAGTGCCCGCTGCGGCGATACCATGAAAATTTACCTGAAAATTCAGGACGGCATCATCACCAGGGCAACCTTTGAAACGTTCGGCTGCGGCACTGCCATTGCTTCCAGTTCCATGGCAACGGTATTGATTACCGGAAGGCCCCTGTCACAGGCACTGGCTCTCACCAATCAGGTCGTGGCAGAGGCTCTGGACGGGCTGCCGGAACAGAAGCTGCACTGTTCCGTGCTGGCAGAGCAGGCAGTCCGTGCCGCGGTCAGGGACTACTACGACCGCAGCCACATTCCCTATGATCCGGCAGATTTTCCGGTGTATGAGGAAGAATAGGCAAACTCAGACCGTGCATTTGAAATGTGCGGTCTTTTTGCGTTTTCCAGCTTTCTCCAATGTTTTCGTGGGGGGTACAAAATAGAGTATCATTTCTTGTTGAAGATGCCAAAATTCTGCTGTTGATATTGACAGATGTGCATAAAATAATTATAATAAAAGTGTAAAGGCAATCCCTCATTATTATAAAGGAGATGATTTTTATGATGAAAAAATGGAAAAGGATACTGGGATCTGCGTTGGCAGTGACTACAGCGGCGGTTTCTGTTTCCGGTATGTCTGCCGGTGCGGTGGCGTTTTACAGCACCAGTCTGGAACCACCCAAGGGATACACCGAGCTGGACGATAAGTCTTTTTTGGCAGGGGCGACAAATTACAGCGATGCCTATACCGTTTATACCGACGGAAAAGCCGAATCGGCAAATCTGTATATTTTTGAACACTATGCGTTTAATAATACGGGGATTCTGGTTTCCGATCTGGATACATTTGAAAAGGTCTACGCCGAAAATCAGGCGGCATTGGGCTTCGGCGGATACAGTAAGATTCAGGACAGTGATAAGAACTGGCTGATTTCCATGTGTGATGAGAAGAATGCAGACGGCGTAAATTCCAAAAATCCCGCTGATTTTGAAAACAAGCGAGATGCTGTGCTGAAGCTTACCCGTGACTTGCAGAAAGCCGGCGTTTTGCTCCAGTCAACCTATCACGCAGTTTGTGCAATGGGAGCAGAGGGGAACTACTACAACGGCATCTGGGTGAAAAATGTGGAGGAATCCGAAAAAGATGCTGTGCTCCGGCTGGCACGGACAGTGGATTCTGATGCAGAAGTGGAAATCCGAAATATCGATTACAGCGACGGCATTTCTTGGGAATCGATCAACGTTACCAAGGTAGAATCCATCTATGACGGCATCGCTCTTGCAGAAAAATTGCAGGAGGCATATCCCGCCGCAGAAGTGGGGCTGGAATATCTGATGTCAGCAGCCGAGAGTATACAGACTTCCGGAGAGCCGGCAGACCTGACTGCTGCGTACTATACCGGCGATGTGGACAATGACGAGGCGATCACCAGCAGCGACCTCTATGCCGTCATGCAGTATCTGGCGTGGAAAGGTTCCGGCAAGGAAGCTGTCACTCTGACCACAGACGGCGAAGCTGCCGAAGCAGCTGCACTGGACGCGGCAGATGTCAACGGGGACGGAAAAATCGACACCACCGATATGTATATGATTCTGAAATACTGTGCCGAAAAGGGTGCAGGTCTGACACCGAGTTGGACAGAATAACAGGACAGATAACGATAAAAAACGCCGTCCGGCAGGCATATGCTCCTGTCGGACGGCGTTTTCTTGCGGCAACAACGCACCTTACGCACAAGCTTTGTGCGGTGTTGCCTTGCTTCTGTTGTGTGGTGTTCCGTCACTGTACCGCTGCGGCGACACGTTCCGCCATTTGTTCCGGCGAAACACCGCCGTCTACCACGTGGGAAGCGTGGGCACGGTAGATGCCGGCACGCTGGTCAAACAGCTGGTGCAGTTCTTCTTTGGTGCTGCGTTGCACAATGGGGCGGTTGGTGTCGCCCTGAATCCGTGCATAGCAGGTGTCGAAGGATTCGTTCAGCAGTACCACAGCTCCGTTTTCGCGGGCGTAGGCAGCACTGTCCGGATTCAGCATGGCACCGCCGCCGCAGGCGATCACGGCGTTTTTGGTGCACAGGGTGCGGATCGCCTGAGCCTCCACCTTCCGGAAATACGGTTCGCCCTCTTGAGCAAAAATTTCCGGAATGCTCCTGCCCTCCTGTTCCACAATATAAGCGTCCGTGTCGATCAGCGGCAGCCCCAGCTGCTTCGCCAGAATCTCACCCACAGTGGTTTTGCCGCAGCCCATGAAGCCGCAAAGAAAAATCGTCATATGCAGCCTCACTTTGTCTGGTTCTGTTCGTCGATGCGTTCTTCCATGTCACAGATAATGGATTCGATCTGCTTGTCGGTATAGCTGTCGCCGTTCCAGATCTCGTGGGCACGGACTGCCTGCAATACCAGCATAGCGGCACCGCCCTTTGCCACCTTGCCCTGAGCCAGAGCCTTGCGGAGGAACAGCGTCTTGGTGGGGTTGTAGATGACATCGAAGAAATAGTCTGCCCCGTCGATCAGTTCATCAGATACCGGACACGCGTCCACTTTGGGGAACATGCCCACCGGAGAAGCGTTGATGATGACATCAAACTTGTCGTGAATGTCCGCAGTGACAGCATAGGTCACCTTGGCTTCCGGCATGGTCTGTTTTGCCTCCTGAATGAACGCTTCCACCAGTTCCTTGTCCTGCGGGATAATGCCAATGGTCAGGTTCGCCCCGTGCCGCAGGGCTTCGGTGGCGATCATTCTGCCTACGCCGCCGCAGCCGATGAGCAGCACCTTGCCGTCCATAGGATAATCCTTCACAGACATGGTGAAGCCGTCACAGTCGGTGTTATAGCCGACCAGCTTGCCGTTCTGGTTTGCCACGCAGTTGACGGAGTTGTACCGCTTTGCACTTTCGTCCAGTTCGTCCACCATGGGAATAATCGCCATTTTATGGGGAATGGTAATGTTGAATCCCTGTAAGCTACGCAGATAGGGCTCTTTTCCCTCCAGATGCTCCGGTGCAATGTCGGTGAGGGTATAGCTGGCTTCTCTGCCCGCCATAGCGAACAGCCGTTCATGAATAAACGGGGACATGGAGTGTCCCAGCGGGTGTCCGATCAGTGTATACTGTTCCATTATGCCAATGCTCCTTCCAGTGTGTCCACATTTTCCACGTTCTTTGCAGTCACGCCCTTGAGGGTTTTCTTGACCAGTCCGGTGAGAACGTTCTTGGGACCGAATTCCACAAAGGTGTCAATGCCGGCTGCCTGCATGGCTGCCAGTTCGTCGGTGAAGCGTACCGGAGAAACGATGTGTTCCGCCAGAGCCTTGGGCATATCGGAGAAGTCCGTCCGGACAGCACCCAGCACGTTGGAGTAGAAGGGCACCGTCGGAGCAGAGAACTTCACATTCTGGATCGCTTTATAAAAGGTATCCGCAGCCGGCTGCATCAGCTTGGTGTGGAATGCACTTGCCACAGCCAGCGGTACGGCTCTTGCCTTCAGTGCGGCACAAGCGGCAGCTGCCTTTTCCACAGCATCACGGTCGCCGGCGATCACGGTCTGTACGCTGGAGTTGTAGTTTGCCGGAATGACATAGCCCTCCGTTTCCTGACAGATGCGTTCCACTTCTGCGGGAGCCAGCTTCAGGATTGCACACATGGCACCGTCGGCTGCCTTTGCCGCAGCGTCCATGGCTTCTGAACGAGCTTTGATGACCCGAAAGCCGTCCTCCAGAGAGAGCATGCCCGAAGCGACCATTGCGGCATATTCGCCCAGAGAGTGGCCGGCAACGGCGTCATAGGTGAAACCACGCTTCTTGGCTGCCTCCAGACAGATCAGAGAAGTTGCCATGATTGCCGGCTGGGCATAAATGGTGTGAGCCAGTGTCTGTGCGTCGCTGTCTGCGATGACCGCATACAGATCGAAGCCCAGAACCTCCGAAGCGACTTCAAAAATTTCCTCCAGTGCAGCGTCCTGCTGTACCAGATCCAGTCCCATCTTCTCATATTGAGAACCCTGTCCGGAAAAAAGTGCGATTGTTGCCATAACTACCATTCCTTTCTCATAAGAGTTGTACAAAGATGTACAAAATCAGAGGCTTAGATTTGTGCAAAAAATAGTATTTCCTCTTTCACGACTTGAAAAACCACTCGGAAACATTGCAAATTGCGTAAAAATATTCTATAATAGAAAGTGTATCCTGTGATTGCAGGGAAACTCTAAATTTTACAGGGCGTACCGAAACCTCTGTCTGCGGTACGTTCCCTATCTATCATACCACAAAATGAGGAAAGTGACAAGAGGAACGGAGGAAATTTTTCCATGGGAATTCGCGTTTTAGGAACAGGAAGCTATACGCCTGCATTTCAGGTGACCAATGAGGATATGGCAAAGATCGTTGAAACCAACGACGAGTGGATCCGCACCAGAACCGGCATCGGCACCCGCCACATTTCAGACGGCGAGCCGACATGGTACATGGGGGCAGAAGCTGCCAAGCGTGCCATTGCTGCGGCAGGCATCGATCCGCTGGAGATCGGTCTGCTGATCGACACCACCATTACACCGGAGTACTGCACCCCGTCTATGTCCTGCATCATTCAGCGGGAAACCGGTGCAGTCAATGCGGCATGCTTTGATATGAATGCGGCATGCTCCGGCTTTGTCTATGCCATGGACACCGCACACCGCTTCCTGAAAACGGATTCCTCCATGCGGTATGCACTGGTTGTTGCAAACGAGAGCCTTTCCAAGATCACCAACTACAGCGACCGTTCTTCCTGCATTCTCTTCGGGGACGGTGCCGCAGCGGCAGTCATCGAGTATAAGGAAGATGCTCTGTACACCAGCCATCTGGGTGCAGACGGCACCGGTGCAAAGTTCCTCTATGCCCACAGTGCACTGCCTCAGTCGCCCTTTGTGAAGCCGGAGCGTCAGGCAGAATATGATGACGGCATCGGAGCAGGTCCGGAGGGCTGGGAACACACCATGCTGCAGGACGGCAGAGAGGTGTACAAGTTCGCCACCCACGCACTGGCAAAGGCGGCAACAATGGCAGCGGAAAAGATCGGCTTCGACCTGAACGAACTGGATAAGATCGTTCCGCATCAGGCAAATATCCGTATCATTGAAACGGCAATGAAGTTCCTGAAGCAGCCTATGGAAAAAGTCATCACCAACATCGAATATCACGGCAACACTTCCAGTGCTTCGATCCCCATTGCCTTTGATGAAGCGATCCGTGCCGGAAAGATCCAGCGTGGCGATAAGGTTTGTCTGGTCGGCTTCGGAGCAGGTCTGACCTATGCAGCACTGATTATGGAATATTGAGAAAACATCTCCTGAAATAGAAAGGAACATAGCTATGGAAACCAGAATTACAAAACTGCTGGGAAGCAAGTACCCCATGATTCAGGGCGGTATGGCGTGGATCGCAGAGAGCACACTGGCATCTGCGGTATCCAATGCCGGAGCAGTCGGCCTGATCGCCGGCGGCAGTGCCCCCATTGATTACCTGCGGGAACAGATTCGTATCTGCAAGGAAAAAACGCAGAACCCGTTCGGTGTGAACATCATGCTCATGAGCCCCAACGCCGACGATCTGGCACAGCTGGTCATTGACGAAAAGGTGCCGATCGTGACTACCGGTGCCGGCAACCCCGGCAAGTACATGGAGGCATGGAAAAATGCCGGCATCAAGGTGATTCCGGTGGTGCCGTCTGTAGCCCTGGCAAAGCGTATGGAGCGTTCCGGTGCAGATGCACTGGTGGCAGAGGGCACTGAGTCCGGCGGACATATCGGCATGAACACCACCATGTGTCTGGTGCCGCAGGTGGTCGATGCGGTAGACATTCCGGTCATTGCTGCCGGCGGTATCGCTGACGGCAGAGGCATCGCCGCAGCCTTTATGCTGGGTGCCGAGGGCGTACAGCTGGGCACACGGTTCCTCGCAACAGAGGAATGCCAGATCTCTCCGAAGTACAAGGAACTGGTCGTTAAGGCAAAGGACACCGACAACCAGATCACCGGCTTCTATTCCGGCAGCCCCTGCCGCGGCATCAAGACTAAGTACACCAAGAAGTTGCAGGCAATGGAAAAGGCAGCCTGCCCGCCGGAGGATTTCGAGGCAATGACAGTCGGCTCTCTCCGCAAGGCAGTGGTAGACGGCAACGTGGACGAAGGCTCGTTCCTGTGCGGTCTGATCGCCGGCATGGTGCACGATATCAAGCCCTGCAAGGAAGTCATCGACGAGATGTGGGCAGAAGCATATCAGTTGTTAGGGAAGAACTAATGCAGAAAGACAGCAGATACAGATAGATACGAGATAAAGGAGAAATCACTATGGCAACAGCATTGATTACAGGTGCATCGCAGGGCATTGGTGCCTGCATCGCAAAGCGTCTGGCAAAGGACGGCTACAATGTAGCGATCAACCATTTCCCCAGCGATTCCGATAAAGCAAACGCAGAAAAGGTGGCAGAAGAATGCCGCAGCTTCGGCGTAGAGGCAGAACTGTTCGCAGCAAACGTGGCAGATTATGCCCAGTGCGAAGCAATGACCAAGGCAGTAAAAGAGCGTTTCGGCTCGATCGACGCACTGGTCAACAACGCCGGCATCACCAAGGACGGTCTGATGGTTCGCATGTCCGAGGAACAGTATGATGCCGTGATCGCCGTCAACCAGAAAAGCGTGTTCAACATGATGAAGCTGGTGGGTGCTGTCATGATGCGGCAGCGGCACGGACACATTGTCAGTCTGGCATCAGTAGCCGGTCTGTACGGCAATCCGGGACAGATCAACTATTCCGCTTCCAAGGCTGCCATTATCGGCATGACCAAGACCGTGGCAAAGGAACTGGGTGCCAGAAATGTCACCGTCAACGCCGTTGCTCCGGGCTTCATCAAGACGCCCATGACTGACGCTCTCACCGAGGAACAGCGGAACAAGATGCTGGAACTGGTGGCAATGAAGCGGTACGGCAATCCGGAAGAAGTGGCGAGCGTGATCTCGTTCCTCTGCTCGGAAGATGCAAGCTATGTCACCGGTCAGACCATCGAGATCTCCGGCGGACTGATGATGTAAGGGACTTTTCCACCAGCTTCGCAGGTTCGCCTTCTCTTTCAGGGAAGGCAGTCTGAGAATGCTTTGAGATGAAAAACAAGCTTGCCGCAGCACGGCGGCAGAGAGCGAGGAAATATGAAAAGAGTAGTAATCACCGGACTGGGTACGGTAAACCCGCTGGGCAGCACCGTAGAAAAGTTCTGGGAAAACGTAAAAAAGGGAACACTGGGTGTTTCCAAGATCGACAGCTTTGACACCACCGAACTGGGTGTCAGCGTTGCCGGCATTATCCGCGATTTCGACCCCGCAGAATATTTTGAACGCAAGGACATTCGCCACATGGAACGCTTTACCCAGATCGCCGTGGCATCTGCGATTCAGGCGTTGCAGGATGCAGGCACGGACTTCAAGGATATGGATCCGTATCGTGTAGGCACCATTATCGGCTGCGGCATCGGCGGCATCGGCAGAATCGAAGAAGAGCACGACAAGTATCGTGCAAAGGGACCGGGACGGATCTCTCCGTTCTTTGTGCCCATGATGATCGGCAACATGGCTGCCGGACAGGTAGCGATCCGCACCGGCTTCCGCGGTGACAACTTCTGCACCACCACTGCCTGTGCATCGGCGACCCACGCCATTGGCGAAGCGTTCCGCAAGATCAAGGACGGCTATCTGGACGTTTGCCTCTGCGGCGGCAGCGAATCCACCATTACCGAATTCACACTGGGCGGCTTCCGCACCATGAAGGCACTGACTACTGAAAGCGATCCGGCAAAGGCTTCTACCCCGTTCGACCTGAACCGCGGCGGCTTTGTACTGGGTGAGGGCTCTGCGGTACTGGTGCTGGAGGAATACGAACACGCCAAGGCTCGCGGTGCAAAGATCTACTGCGAACTGGCTGGCTACGGTGCGACCTGCGACGCATACCACATGACAGCTCCGGCAGACGAATGCGGTGCATCTTCCAAGGCAATGATCGAGGCTTACACCGAAGCTGGTCTGAAGCCGGAGGACATCACCTATATCAATGCCCACGGCACCTCCACACACCTGAACGATATGCTGGAAACCAAGGCGGTGAAGATCGCTCTGGGCGAGGAGCAGGCACGAAAGGTGAAGATCAACTCCACCAAGTCCATGACTGGTCACATGCTGGGCGGTACCGGTGCAGTGGAAGCGGCAGTTTGTGCCCTGTCCATTCGGGACAGCTTCATTCACCAGACCATCGGCTATACCACACCGGATCCGGAGTGCGATCTGGATTACTGTGTGGACGGTCCGGTAGAGATGCCGGTGAATTCCGCACTGTCCAACTCGCTGGGCTTCGGCGGACACAATGCGACACTCTGCTTCAAGAAGTGCACAGACTAAGGAGAATCAGACATGAGTGAAAAAATTTATAACATGGTGGATCTGGAAACCATTGAAAAACTGGCAGACATCGTGGCTGCAAAGGAACTGGGCGAGATCACCATTGCGGACGGTGAAAAATATATTACCGTAAAGGGTAAGAAGTGCCCGCCGCCGATGCCGCTGGCAGGTGCACCTGTGGCTGCTTCGCCGGCAGTTTCCGCTGCTGCTCCGGCAGCTCCGGCAGAAACACCGGCAGTTTCCCAGAAGCCCGCAGGCAAGTCAATCAAGGCTCCGCTGGTAGGCACTTTCTATGCGGCTCCCTCTCCGGATCAGCCGCCGTTTGTACAGGTGGGCGATACCGTGAAAAAGGGCGACGTGGTGCTGATCATTGAATCCATGAAGCTGATGAACGAAGTCACCAGCGACGTGGACGGCGTAGTACAGGAAATTCTGGTGAAAAACGGCGATGCGGTAGAATATGACCAGCCGCTGATGATTCTTTCGTAAAGGAGTGCAGACATGGCAGAAGTATTGCTCAATCAGGAACAGATCAAGGAGATCATTCCCCACCGTGCCCCGTTCCTCCTCATTGATGAGGTTCTGGAAATGGAAGTGGGAAAGCGTGTTGTGGCACGGAAATATATCAAGGCAGACGACTTTTGGTTCAAGGGACATTTCCCCGAAAAGCCGGTGACACCGGGCGTGCTGATGGTCGAGATGCTGGCACAGGCAGGTGCGGTCTGCATTCTGTCCCAGCCGGAATTCAAGGGCAAGATCGCTCTCTTTGCCGGAATCGATAAGGCAAAGTTCCGCCGGCAGGTAGTTCCCGGTGATGTGCTGGATCTGGAAGTGGAGATCATTGCACAGCGTGGACCGGTAGGTGTCGGCAAGGCGATCGCCAGCGTAGACGGCAAGCGTGCCGTGACCTGCGAAATCAAGTTCGCAGTGGAGCAGTAAGGCGGCAGCAAGATGTTGAAAAAGGTTTTAATTGCAAACCGCGGTGAAATTGCCGTGCGTATCATTCGTGCCTGCCGTGAAGCAGGCTTGCAGTGCGTCACGGTCTATTCCACTGCGGACCGGACGGCTCTGCATGCAGAGATCGCGGACGAATCCGTCTGCATCGGACCGCCCTCGGTACAGGACAGTTATCTGAACATGAACGCCCTCATCTCGGCGTGCCAGAATACCGGTGCAACAGCACTGCACCCCGGCTTCGGCTTTTTGTCGGAGAGTGCGGAGTTTGCACAGCTTTGCATCGATAACGGCATCACTTTCATTGGCCCGTCACCGGAGTCGATCTCCATGCTGGGCGACAAGGCACGTGCCAAGGAAACCATGAAGGCTGCCGGCGTGCCGGTAATCCCCGGTTCGGACGGTGCCATTTCTTCTGTGGAAGAAGCCAAGAAGATCGCCGCAGAGATCGGCTATCCGGTACTGGTGAAAGCCTCTGCCGGCGGCGGCGGACGCGGCATTCGCCGGATCGATCGGGAAGACCAGCTGGAAGAACAGATGTCCGTGGCAAAGGAAGAAGCCAAGCTGTTCTTCGGCAACGATGAAGTCTATCTGGAAAAGCTGATCGTGGGGCCGCATCACGTGGAGATCCAGATCATTGCAGACCAGATGGGCAACACTGTGGCACTGGGCGAGCGTGATTGCAGCATGCAGCGGCGGAACCAGAAAGTGCTGGAGGAAAGCCCCAGCCCGCTGATGACACCGGAACTGCGGAAAGCCATGCAGGAAGCCGCTGTCCGTGCGGCAAAGGCGTGCGGCTATTACAACGCCGGCACCATTGAATTTCTGGTAGACGACGACCGGAACTTCTATTTCATGGAAATGAACACCCGTATTCAGGTGGAACACCCTGTCACCGAATGGGTCACCGGAGTTGATCTGGTACAGACTCAGCTGCTGGTGGCACAGGGCAAGCCCCTGCCGTTTACACAGGAGGACATTCAGGTTCGCGGGCATGCGATCGAGTGCCGCATCAATGCGGAAAATCCGGAGCAGGGCTTCCGTCCCTCGCCCGGAAAGATCCGGTCGCTCCATATCCCCGGCGGTCCGGGAATCCGTGTGGACAGTGCTGTGTATCAGGGCTATACCATTCCGCCGTACTACGATTCCATGATCGCAAAGCTGATCGTCCATGCCCCGACCCGCAGTCAGGCGATCATGAAAATGCGGTGGGCACTGGCGGAATTTATCGTGGACGGCATCGATTCCAATATTGACTTCCAGCTGCGGCTGATTAAGAACAAGGACTTCGAAGCCGGTACATATGACAACACCTTTTTGGAAAAATTCCTTGCGGATTCCAAGAACGGCGAGAAGGAAAACGGAAAGTAAGGTGAGAATGTAACATGGCATTGGAAGAACTGTTCAAGAACGTCACCAAACGATTTAACGACGACGCACCGGAGGAACATGAGCCGGTGTTCAAGTGCCCCCGCTGCCAGCAGACCACGCCGGAAAGCAAGTTTCAGGAACTGAACAAGGTCTGCCCCCACTGCAACTATCATGCACGGCTCACCGCCGCAGAACGCATGCGGCTGACGGTGGACAGCGGTTCGTTTGTGGAATATGATGCAGAGATGCACAGTGCAGATCCCCTGCAATTTCCGGGGTATGCCAGAAAGGTGGAATCCCTCCAGACTATGACGGGGCTGAAAGACGCTGTCATCACCGGAGAGTGCACCATTAAAGGCTCCCGCACCGTGCTGATTATCATGGATTCCCATTTCATGATGGCATCTATGGGCAGCGTGGTGGGCGAAAAGATCACCCGTGCCTTTGAAACCGCTACGGAAAAGGGCTTGCCGGTAGTGGCATTCACAGCCTCCGGCGGTGCCAGAATGCAGGAGGGTATCATCTCTCTGATGCAAATGGCAAAGACCTCGGCAGCAGTGGCAAAGCACAACGATGCCGGACTGCTGTATCTGACCGTCATGACAGACCCCACCACCGGCGGCGTGACCGCTTCATTTGCTTCGCTGGGAGATATTATTCTGGCAGAGCCGAAGGTGCTCATCGGGTTTGCCGGCAGACGCGTCATCGAGGGGACGATTCGCCAGCGGCTGCCCGACAATTTCCAGCTGGCAGAATTTTTGCAGGAAAAGGGCTTTGTGGATATGATCGTGGAACGCCGCAGCATGCGTAGCACGCTGTCGCATCTGCTGAAACTCCACGGCTACGATCGGGAACAAGAAGCAGGAGGTGCTTGACAATGGAACAACAGCAGCAGCACCGGACGGCGTGGGAACGCCAGCTTTTGATACGGGACAAAAACCGTCCCACCGTTCGGGATTATATCCCGCGGATCTTTACAGATTTCTATGAGATGCACGGCGACCGGAATTTCGGGGACGATGGTGCCATTATCGGCGGCATCGGCAGACTGAACGGCTTGCCGGTGACGATTCTGGCACAGGTCAAGGGCAGAAACCTGCGGGAAAACAAGGCATCGAATTTCGCCATGCCGCATCCGGAGGGCTACCGCAAGGCTCTGCGTCTGGCACATCAGGCGGAGAAATTCCACCGCCCGATCATTTGCCTGATCGACACCCCCGGTGCGTTCTGCGGCGTAGAAGCCGAGGAACGGGGACAGGGCGAGGCAATCGCCAGAAATATCGCAGAGTTCATGATGCTGAAAACGCCGGTGATCTCTGTGGTGCTGGGCGAAGCCGGTAGCGGCGGTGCTCTGGCACTGGGCGTGTGCGATGCTCTGGCAATGCTGGAGAACGCGTTGTACTCTGTGATCTCTCCCCGCGGAGCCGCATCGATCCTGTGGAAAGATGCCTCCCGCGAACAGGAAGCCTGTGAGGTCATGCAGATCACAGCAGAGGATATGGTGCGTTTTGGCGTGGCAGAAGCCATCATTCCGGAGCCGGAAGCAGGGGCACAGGGCGATATAGACAAAATCTCGGCAAATATCAAGGAATATTTGGCGGAAACGATAACAGAAAAATTACAAAAAGATATTGACGTTTTGCAAAAAGAACGGTATACTAAGTTTAGGAAAATCGGCGTGTTCGAAGAAAACTAAAACCATGCCGATTTGAACGGCGAAACCCGTCATGGTTTCTGCCGGTGACGCCGCCCTCCGCAGAAGGGTGCAACATCAAATTATTGGAGGAAGAAAGAACATGGCAAAAGAAGAAATTTTTGACAAGCTGAAGGAACTGGTCGTAGATCAGCTGGGTGTTGAAGAAGACGAAGTGACAATGGAAGCTTCCATGCAGGACGATCTGGGTGCAGACTCTCTGGATCTGGTAGATCTGGTAATGTCCGTTGAGGAAGAGTTCGGTGTCAAGGTTGCTGACGAAGATCTGGAAAACATCAAGACCGTTGGCGACATCGTAAACTACATCGAAGACAGAGCGTAAGTTCTGACGCGGTGCAGCATATGTGAAACAGAAAAGCCGGAGCAGTTTTTTTCTGCACCGGCTTTTTGTTTGCCGTGAATTTTGGAGAAATCGATTCCATTTTTCGAAAAAGCGGCAGCCTCTTGTGCAATCTGTCGGAATGCCGGAAAAACATTGACTTTTTCGCGGAAATCGGTTATAATAAAATATACGTGTATTCTGCACGAACACTTTGATTCGGGCTTGCCGTGCAGAAAACAGCAGTGCAGTACCGCAAGCCCCAGACAGGACGTTTTTATGAAAATTTGCAAGGAAATTTATCAGTATCGCCAGATGATCTTCAGTCTGGTGAAAAAAGACCTGCGTGGACGGTATAAAGGTTCCGTGCTGGGCTTTTTGTGGACGTTTATCAACCCGCTGATGCAGCTGGTAGTTTACACCTTTGTGTTTACCTACATCATGAAAGCCGGCATCGACAAGTATTATCTGTACCTGTTTGTCGCCCTGATCCCGTGGATCTTCTTTTCCTCGTCGATCACCGGCGGCTCCAGTTCCATTGTGGCACAGAAGGATCTGATCAAGAAGATCTACTTCCCGCGGGAAGTCATACCGATCTCCTATGTGACAAGCTGCTTTGTCAACATGCTGCTGTGCTTCCTCATCATTTTCCCCGTCATGGTGATCTCCGGCATTTCGCTGAACCCGCTGGCTCTGCTGTGTCTGCCGGTGATTATGATAGTGGAATATTTTCTGGCACTGGGCATGGCGATGCTGTCCTCGGCAGTTACGGTCTATTTCCGCGATCTGGAGCACATTCTCGGCATCATCACCATGGTGTGGATGTACATGACACCGATCTTCTATTCCATTGACATGATTCCGGAGAAGCTGCGGTTTGTCTATCACATCAACCCCATGTCCTCGGTCATCAGCTGTTATCGGGATGTGCTGTACTACGCTCAGGTGCCGGATCTGACCAGTCTGCTGGAGGCAGTCGTGCTGGGAGCCCTGTTCCTGGTGCTGGGTATGCTGGCGTTCGGAAAATTGAAAAAGGGCTTTGCGGAGGAATTGTAATGGCGGCAGAGAGCAAACAGGAAAATGCAATTATTGTGGACCATGTCAAGAAGCACTTCAAGGTGTTTCTGGACAAGGGACAGAGCTTTAAGGAACGGCTCCTGTTCCGGAACCGCCGGCGGTATGAGAACCGTCAGGTGCTGCGGGACATTTCTTTCACGGTAAAGCGTGGAGAAGCCGTGGGTCTGATCGGACACAACGGCTGCGGCAAGAGCACCACGCTGAAGCTGCTGACACGGATCCTCTATCCCGACAGCGGCACCATCACCATCAAAGGTCGGGTGTCCAGCCTGATCGAACTGGGTGCCGGTTTTCATCCGGATATGAGCGGACGGGAAAACATCTACACCAATGCTTCCATTTTCGGACTGAGCAAGAAAGAAATCGATTCCCGTCTGCAAACGATCATCGACTTTTCCGAACTGGAACAGTTCATCGACAATCCGGTGCGTACCTATTCTTCCGGTATGTACATGCGGCTCGCCTTTTCCGTGGCGATCAACGTGGACGCAGATGTGTTGCTGATCGATGAGATTCTGGGGGTAGGCGATGTCAACTTTCAGGCGAAGTGCTTCCAGAAGCTACAGGAGATCAAGGCAGAAGGTACTACCATTGTGATCGTGTCCCACTCTATGGGACAGATCGAACAGATCTGCGACCGGTGTATCTGGATCGAGGACGGTCTGATCAAGGAAGAAGGCGTTCCCAAGTACGTGGACGAGCACTATCTGTCCGAAATGGAACAGATCCGTCTGGAACGGGAAGAAGCCGACCGCCAGAAAGAACACGCTGCCGCAGAAGAAGCCGAAAAAGCCGCAGAGGAATCTGCGGAAACGTCTGCCGAGGAGAAAACCGCAGATGCGGAAAAGCTCTCCAAGCAGAAACTGCCGGCATTCTGTGAAAAGTCGGCAGTTCGTCTGGGAACCGGTCAGGTACAGTTTACAGATGCCGCCCTGCTGGACGAGGACGGCGAATCCAAGTATGTGTTCCGCACCGGTGACGAGATCACCCTGCGGCTCAAATATCATTGCGTAGAACCGGAAAAGACCCCCAAGGGCAACTTCGGGTACGGGATCTTTCGGGAGGACAGTGTCCACTGTTACGGCACCAATGTGGAGATCGAATCGGACTCGTGGGTGGCATTGCAGCCCAACGGCGAGATCGAAGTGCGGTTCCGCAATCATTTGCTGCCGGGACGCTATTTTCTGGACGTGGCAGTCCATGCACCGGACGGCACCTATTACGATGACATTCGCCGGATTCAGGCGTTTGCCGTGACTTCAGAGCATCGGGATATTGGCGTCTGCCGGCTGGAGTCCCAGTGGTTCGTGGACGGAAAGGCACTGGAACGCAAGACAGGAGAATAAAAAAGAATGAGCGATATTGTGAAAAAGGGTTTTTTTCGCCGCTGTCTGTATCGGGCGACTGGTGCGTATCTGCTGGAACAGCACATTCAGATGCTGGAACAGCAGGTGAAAACGCAGCAGATGCAGCTGGCACAAATGGAAAAAGAGGGAGAAGAAAGGAAAGCACAAGACGCACAGCAACAGCAATTCAACACGGCATCGCAGGAACGGCTGGATCATCTGGAACTGCACGCTGCCGCACAGGACGAGCATCGCAACAACATCGATGCCCAGCTGCAGCAGACTGTGGGACAGACAAATGACTTACAGCGGCGTATGGAGTGGGCAGAGGACGGCATGAGAGAAGCGGGTCTGCTGCTGCCGTCTGAACTTCAGCTGTTCAACAAAAAAAGCTATTCACAGGCAGGCGAAGATGCCATTCTCATGTACATCTTTGTCATGCTGGGTGTTCCGCTTTCACAATGCAATTATCTGGATTTGGGTGCCAATCACCCCTGCGATATGAGCAACACCTGGTTCTTCTATCAGCAGGGAGCCACCGGCATTCTGGTCGATGCCAATCCGAAGCTGGCAGAGGAACTGCGGCGGGCAAGACCGAAAGATCAGGTCATCAACGCCTGTGTCGGTCCGGTTTCCGGCGAAACGCTGGACTTCCATGTGCTCAGTGCCGACGGGCTTTCGGCTCCTGGAGATGTTTCCGAGGTGCTCCGTGCCAATCCGGCAGTGCGGGTGCTGGAAACCATTCCCATGCAGACCGTGGCGGTCAACGACCTCATGGAACAGCTGGGCGGTGCCCCGAAGATCCTGAATCTGGATATTGAAGGCATGGAAATGGAGATCCTCCGCAGCATCGACTTTGCAAAATATCGTCCCACCACCATGATCATTGAAATGATCCCCTATTCCAAACAGCTGGTGGCGGGAAAGAAGAATCCGGAGATCCTGCGGTTCATGCAGGAAAAGGGGTATGTGGAATATGCCTTTACGGGTATCAACTCGATTTTTCTGGACAAGCAGTTTTATGAAAAAATCACCGGCGTTTCGCTGGAAGGGTAAAGGAGTATCGCAGCAATGAGCGTAAATGTAGAAGAGATCATGTCCGGAATTCGGGCAGAAATTCAGGAAAAAGGATACAGCAGTGACATGCTGTCGTTTGCCGATGTCCCCACAGATGCAGATGCAGGGATCTATGTGGAACGGTTCGATGCGGACATGCTCCGCGGCAACGTGCAGTATATCAGCGAACACCACCGCGTAGACCCGTATCGTCCTCTGGCAGGAAATCCCGTGGCAGTCTTTTTCAAGAAAGTCCTGCGGAAATTCATGAGCTTCTATGTGGAACCCTATGCGGCAGAGCAGAGCAGCCTGAATGCCAATATCGCACAGGCAGAGCAGCAGGTGGAACTGTACATTCGGGAATCCCGCATGCACAGCACCAAGGAACTGCTGGATAAGGTGGAGGCACTGGAACTCCAGCAGAAGAACACCAAGATCGCCATGGAACAGATGCAGGCACAGATCGCTGCATTACAGGCGAAGCTGAACGGGGAGGACGCTCGATGAAAGTATTGCAGCTTTTGCCTACCCTTGCCATGGGAGATGCGATCGGAAACGATGTCCGTGCACTGGACAAGGTCATTCGCGGCATGGGCTATCAGACTGGCATCTATGCAGAAGTCATTGACGGCAGACTGCCGGAGGGCACTGCACAGCAGGTGGAGAAAATGCCCCGCCTTTCCGGCGAGGACGTGATTTTGTATCACATGTCCACCGGTTCGGAACTGAACTTTTCTCTGGAGAAGTACCCCTGCCGGAAACTCATGGTATTCCACAACATCACTCCGCCCCGCTTCTTCAAAGGCTATAACGAGGCGGCAATGGAATCGGCAGAATACGGCATGCGTGGACTCTGTCATCTGGCAGACAAGGTGGACGGCTGTATGGCAGACTCCGCCTATAACGGCGATGTGCTGCGGGAACTGAACTACCGCTGCCCCATTACCGTGCGTCCGATCCTGATCCCCTTTGCCGACTACGCCAAGACACCGGATCAGTCCGTCATGGAACACTATCAGGACGACGGCTACACCAATTTTATTTTCGTCGGCCGTGTGGCTCCGAACAAGAAGCAGGAAGATGTGATTCGGGCGTTTTACTGCTATAAGAAGTACTGCAATCCCAAGTCCCGCCTGTTCATCGTGGGTTCGTACAACGGCATGGAACGGTATTACCACCGCCTCCGCCGCTATGTGGGAGCGTTGGAACTGGATAATGTGGTCTTTACGGGACACATTCCTTTTGCACAGATTCTGGCATACTATCATCTGGCAGACCTGTTCCTGTGCATGAGCGACCACGAGGGCTTCTGTGTGCCGCTGGTGGAAGCGATGTACTTCAATCTGCCGATTCTGGCATACGATTCGTCGGCAATTTCCGATACGCTGGGCGGAAGCGGCATTCTGTTGCCCACCAATGATCCCATGGAAGCGGCACTGGCGGCAGACCATGTGCTCCGCAATGCGGAACTGCGGCGGGAGATCGTGGCAGAACAGCACCGGCGGCAGCAGGAATTCGCCTATCCGGAAATTCGAAAGGTGTTCGAGAGACAGCTGCAGCAGTTTATCGACACCGTTCCGCCGGTTTCGAAAAAGCGGAAGTAAATCATTATAGGGGAAAAAATTTTTGGGCAGTACCGCACAAAGCCGGTGCGTAAGATGCACTTTCGGTCGTCAGGCGGGTTTGGTGCAGTGCTGTCTTTGAGAAGGTACGCCGCAGAACGCGGTACATTGGCAGGAGGTCATATCGTCATGCAGAAAATTGGATTCGTTATTCCGTGGTTTGGAGAAAATATTCCCGGCGGTGCAGAAATGGAACTGCGGGAAGTCACTGCACACTTGCAGCAGGCAGGTATGGAAGTGGAGATCCTGACTACATGTGTCAAGGAATTCACCGCCGACTGGAATGAAAACTATTACGCCGCAGGAACTGCCGTGGTGGGGAACATCACGGTTCGCCGGTTTCCGGTGCGGCGGCGGGACACTGCCGCTTTTGACCGCGTGAACCGGAAGCTGATGGACGGCAAGCAGATCTCTCCCAAGGAAGAACAGATCTTCGTGGAGGAAATGGTCAACAGTCCCCAGCTGTACGAGTACATGCGGGATACTGCCGACGAGTATGGTCTGTTTGTCTTTATTCCGTATATGTTCGGCACGACATACTACGGCATGCAGGTTTGTCCGGAAAAGTCGGTGCTGATTCCCTGTTTTCATGACGAAGCCTATGTGTACATGCGGCTGTTCCGGCAGGCGTATGTGAAAGCACGGGGCATGATCTACAATGCTATGCCGGAAATGGAACTGGCAAATCGGGTGTACGACTTCACCACCACCGAGCAGATCTGCATGGGTATCGGTATGGATACCAGGATTCAGTCCGATGCGGAAATGTTCCGGAAACAGTACCATATCGATAAGCCCTTTCTCCTGTACGCCGGCAGAAAGGACGTGGGCAAAAACGTCCACACTTTGCTGCGGTACTTTGCCGAATGGAAACAGCGGCAGAAGGACGACCTTCAGCTGGTGCTGATCGGCGGCGGCGATATTGCCATTCCGGAATCGGTGAAAGACGATGTCTATGACTTGGGCTTCGTTTCCAAGCAGGACAAGTACAACGCCATGGCGGCGGCAGCACTGCTCTGTCAGCCCTCTCATAACGAAAGCTTTTCGCTGGTCATTATGGAAAGCTGGCTCTGCGGCAGACCGGTGCTGGTTTCGTCCCAGTGTGCCGTGACAAAGGATTTCGCCAAGCGTTCCAACGGCGGTCTGTATTTCAAGGATTACTTTGAATTCGAGGGCTGTGTGCAGTACATCCTGCAAAATCCGGAGGCAGCCGCAGAACTGGGTGCCAACGGCGGGGCATTTGTACGGGAAAACTTCGAGTGGGACGTGATCGTGGAAAAATACCGGACATTTTTCCAGAAGCTGATGGGAGCGTGAGAGCATGAAGCGAATCGCACTGGTTCACCCGCGGTACGGGCTGGAGATCAGCGGCGGCAGCGAAACCTATGCCCGAAAAATTGCAGAACATCTGGCGAACCGGTATGAAGTGGAGGTGCTGACCACCAAGGCAGTGGACAGTGCCACATGGAAAGACTGGTATGTGCGGGACGTGGAGATGATTCGCGGTGTCACAGTACGCCGGTTCTCCGTGCAGCAGATGCGTGCCAGAGATTTTCAGGCATTCGACGAGGCATATCTGGCAGAACTGGCACAGGGCAGATCCAATCTGGTGACAGAGAAAGAGTGGTTCGAAAAACACGGTCCCTATGCACCGGCTCTGATCCGCTATTTGCAGCGGTATCGGGAAACCTATGGGGCGATCCTGTTCCTGTCCGATGCCAACTATCTGACTTATGCCGGACTGCCGCTGGCGGGAAATCGGGCGATTTTTATCCCTATGGCACAGGATACCCCGTTCCTGCGGTTTCCCACACTGGAAAGCCTGTACCAGAAGCCGCGGGCATTTGTCTTTTTGTCGGAGGAAGAACGCCTGCTGGTTCGCCGGCGGTTTCCGCTGTCAGAGCCGATTCCCTGTGCTGTAATGGGACTGGGCATGGACGTGCCGCGGCAGGTGAACACCGGCACATTCCGGCGGCAGTACGGGCTGGACGGCGAATATCTGCTCTATGTGGGGCAGGTGGACGAAAAAAAGGAATGCCCCATGCTGATGCGGTACTTCATGGAGTTCCAGAAGCGGACCGGCAGCAAGCTGAAGCTGGTGCTGGCGGGAAAGAAGATCTGCCGGATTCCGGAGCATCCGGATATTCTGGCACTGGGCTTTTTGCCGGAGAACGAAAAGTTCAGTGCCATTGCCGGAGCCAAAGCCGTCGTGATTCCGTCCCGACAGATGGGCGTTTCCATGACGCTGCTGGAATCTATGGCAATGTCTGTGCCGGTGCTGGTCAACGGAGGAAGTCCGGTGCTGCAGGGACACTGCAAAAAGAGCAACGGCGGTTTGTTCTATCAGAGTTATTTTGAGTTTGAGGGTGCCCTGCAATATCTGATACAGCACCCCGTGGAGTATATGCAGCTGTGTGCCAATGCGAGGGCATACATCACGGCATATTACGATTGGGAGAGTATCATGCAGCGTTTTCAGCAGATCATAGAGTGGGTCAGTCCGGAGAAAGACTGACGCGGAAAACGCAGTGGAGGAAGAAGAGGGATGAGTTTATTTACAGGAGCAGTGCTGCTGGGGGTTGTACTGGCGGCACTGACAGTTGGTGTCTGGTGGAAAAAGACCAATGTGCTGGAACTTCTGGTGCTGGGCGTGGTTTACTGGCTCTGCACATGGGTGATTTCCGGCATGGGGCTTTTTGTACTGGATCAGTTTTCGCTGCGGCGTTGTGTCATTGCGGCAGTTTCTGTGGAACTGCTGGTAGGCATTGCGGCAGTATTGGTACGAAAGCTGCGGGACAAGACCCCGTGGAAACAGCTGGTGCGGATTTCATGGAACGTGCGTGCCTACTGGATTCCTGCGGTGGTGCTTGCCGGCGGTTTTGTGCTGGTGGCATTCAAGCATGAGCTGTTTGGCATGGGACAGGACGAGGGCGTGTATCAGACGGTGGCGGTCAACTTCCTGAACGGCATCACAGACCGCCAGCAGGACTTTGCGGAATATCATACGCTTTCCAAGGAGCAGCAGGAATTGTTTCACGACAAGGTGTTTTCCTATTTGGTGGGATACGACTTGGAAACAGAGGATTATCCCGCTACAGTCTATGACCGCAATGTCAGTCCGGTTTCCGGCATCTATCACGGAATCCCCACCTATGCATCGATGCTGGCAATGTGGGGAAAAATCTTCGGTATGGCAAATATGCAGGGGGTACAGACCTTATGCTATGGCTGTACTATTTTTTTGTTGTTTTTTCTTTGCCAAAATTTGAAAATTCGGAAAAGCAGCAGTGCACTTGCCTGTGCAGTATTCGCGGCTTCGCCAATCGTGGTCTGGGTGGAAAAGTCCGCTTTGACGGAAAGTTTTCTGGCGGTGCTGCTGGTATTGTTCCTCTATTTGCTGACAGATGAGGAACACCCTTATCGGCAATGGCTTTCGATTATTCCCATTGCTGTTTTTTCGTGCTTTCACGTGTCGATTTATACCATGATACCGTTGTTTGTGGTGCTTTATGGCGGCATGTTCTGGATCACCCGCCGGAAAAGCTTTGCGATTCTCATGCCGGTGACACTTGTGGGCTACTGCATCAGCTTTTTCGCCATGCGGCATGTCCAGCCGTTCTACACCATGAACAACTACCGCCCGTTTTTCGTGGCAGGGATCTCCCCGAAAGATCTGCCGGTGCTGGTGCCGCTGCTGTGCGGCGTGGGGCTGGTGGCTGTGGGAATCTACCTGTGTCTGGTCTATTTCCTGATCTGCCGGAAAAATCGGGACACTTCTACGGAAGCCTATATGCAGCGGGTGCAGCACTCCAAAATTGCAGTGGTGCTGGTGGAATTCCTGTTGGTGGCACTGGTGCTGTACATCGGTGCAAAGGTGCTTACCGCAGAAAATCCATTGCAGAAATTGCAGGGGAACACCCTGTGGGGATTTGTCTGTGGTTCGGGCTTGTTCCTGTTGCCCATTGCGTGGGTAGTGGGTGTGATTCGCCCGAAAACCTATCTGGAAACGCCCAAGCATCTGGTGATACTGGTAGCCGCATGTTACTGCGTGGTGGTGTACTCTGCATTTTTGCGGACAGAGGTGGAATTCTACTATTATTATGGTCGCTATCTGGCACCGTTTATGCCCATTGCCGCCGTGTTTGCGGCACTGACACTGGACAAACTCCGTGCGAGAGTGACGCTGCCGGTGATGGCGGCATGCCTGCTGTTTGTTTCGCCCTTTGACTATTTTCTGGCGACGCATCAGGACGACACCCGCATGACATGGTCGGTGCTGGAGGACTTGTCCAATGAGATCGATTCTGATGACTGCGTGATCGTCGGCGACGACGACATGTGGACACTGTATCTGACGCTGCGTGCCACCACCGGTGCGGCAATGTATCCGGAAATGGAAGATCCGGAAACACAGGCGGCAGAACTGGCTGGGCAGTATGACCATGTGTACTATCTGGGGAACGGCAAGTGGAACGATTCCTTTGAGCATCAGTTCCAGCAGGTATACACCAATACCATTACCCAGAGCACAGATGAAAACTACAGCAATACCGGCAGACGCATCATCATGTTCCCGCTGTCCTATCAGGAAGTCAGCTATACGGTTTCCCTGTATGCGTACTGGGGCGAGGAACAGAACCTGTCCTATCCGGCAAGCACCTGTGCCAATACGGCATACTATGGGTTCTATCCGCTGGAAGGGAACTTCTGCTGGTCGGGCAGCGAGAACGCTTCCGTGCAGTGTGACCTGCAAAAGCGGGATTACAATATGACGGTTTCGCTGGGCGGAGCCGTGCCGCTGTACCAGATCCACCAGAATCCGTATGTGGTGCATGTGCTGGTAAACGGCAACGATGTTGGAACGATCACGCTGGACGACCAGCAAAACGACGGTGCGTATACGTTGTCAGTGTCCAAGGAAGTCCTGCACGACGGCTCGAACATTGTCACATTCCAGTCGAAACTCTGGAAGGGCAGCTGTGTGATGGAGGACGATGAACGGGAGCTGGGAATCCCGTTGCAGGATGTGGAATTCGAAGCGGCATAAGCGGCTCTGAAATATGGAGAAAGGGAAGAAGTATATGAAACTGATCATTCAGGTACCATGTTACAATGAGGAGAAAACACTGGAACTGGCGTACAATGACCTGCCCCGTCACATTGACGGCATCGATACCATTGAGTATCTGATCATCAACGACGGCAGCAAGGACAAGACGGTACAGCGGGCGAGAGAACTGGGATTTCACCATGTCGTGTCGTTCCGGCGGAACAAGGGCCTGGCACGGGGCTTTATGGCTGGTCTGGACGCTTGCCTGCGGCTGGGTGCGGACATTATCGTCAACACCGATGCAGACAACCAGTACTGCGGCGAGGACATCGAAAAGCTGGTGCGTCCGATTCTGGAACGCAAGGCGGATATGGTCATCGGCGAACGTCCCATTGACGAAACTGAACACTTTTCGTGGAAAAAGAAGAAATTCCAGCATCTGGGCAGCTGGGTGGTACGGATGGCTTCGAACACTGACGTACCGGACGCACCGTCCGGCTTTCGGGCATATTCCAGAGAAACTGCCATGCGAATGAACGTGGTCAACGAGTATACCTACACGCTGGAAACAATTATTCAGGCGGGACAGAGCAAAATGGCAGTGGCTTCGGTGCCGATCCGCACCAATCCGGAAACCAGACCTTCCCGTCTGTTTTCCAGCATGTGGCGGTATATGAAGCGTTCCGCATCGGTGATCATTCGCTCTACGGCAATGTACCGCCCGCTGCATTTCTTCGGCGTTCTGGGAACAATCCTGTTCCTGCTGGGCGTTGCTGTGGGAGTTCGTTTTCTGGTGTACTTCTGCATGGGCGGCGGACACGGCCATGTGCAGTCGCTGATTCTGGCGTCGTCCCTGATGATGATCGGATTCCAGACCATTACCATTGGTCTGCTGGGGGATACTGTGGCAGCCAACCGGAAGCTGCTGGAAGATGTGCAGTATCACGTGCGGAAAATGGACTATGACGATCATCCGGAAGCCAAAACGCCGGACGACAAGCCCTTGCCGGAGCAGGCAGAACAGAAATAAAACATTTTTGAGCGGTGCTGCAAAAGCAACACCGCTTTTGTTTGTGAGATGTGCTGAATTTGCAGAGAAAAGTTTGTGTAATATCACGTGTTGGAAAGGTTGACAAATCAAGAAAAAACCATTATAATAAAATTAGGTAAATGGCTGTTAAAACGACAGAGATTTATCACATTTTCAACCAGAAAGGGGTTTTATTTATGAAGATCAGAAAGGGTATTTCCGCGGTACTTGCAGGTGTCATGGCACTGGCGGCATTGCCGGTATCTGCCATGAGTGCAAGTGCTGAGGGAGCGTATGCACTGGGTGACGTAGATATGGACGGTTTCATCACCGGACACGATGCGGCTATGGTGACACATGCACTGTATGTGGACAATGAAGCAATGACCGCAGAACAGTTAAAGCTGGCAGATGTGAACGGCGACGGTGTAGTAGACCAGAGCGATGCAGACTGGATCCATGAGAATCAGGTGTATGAACTGGGAAAGACTGATAAAAGATTTCGAATGAATGCGATGACGGTTTATTATCAGGCGTATTGTATTGCCGCAGACGGTACTGGTAATAATGGAGAATTGCAGTACTCTTTGGAAAAGGGTGCGGATCTTTGGGAAGGCGGTTCTTACGACGACAAAGTGTTGCCGGAAGTCTGCTACAACCTGCTGGACGTTAATGGTGATGGTGTTCTGAACGAGGACGATTTGTTCATTACTATATTTGATATATGCTATAGAGGCTGCGGTGCAATTAAGACGATGTATCTTGAAGAAAATCGCTATGACTTGAGTACAGATTCTATTCTGACTTGGTGCGATGCCGATGCAAGCGGTAAAGTAGCAAATGACTGGAACAACTCTCGAAACTGCATAAAATATTAAGGAAATGCTAACTACGCATCTGACGTACAACGAAAACCATTCCGGTAGATAACTATCATCCGGCACAGATCAAGATGGGATAACCAATATTTTTCACAGAAACTCAAACAGCCGTCGGCGACATTGCCGGCGGCTGTTTTGCATCTGCGGAAAAGCACTTGAAAACAGGCAGCTTCTGTGGTATAATAGAGTATAATCAGTATACTAGAGCATAATCAAAAGTAGGAGTGTGATACTATGAAGGTGGTTTTGCTGGCACATACCCCCACGCCGGAACAGACCGTTGCCGCTGCGGCACGGCTATGTTATTCTGACACCGATGTAGAGGCTCTGCGGGAGTCCATTTCGCAGGAGCGTGCAGAACAGTTTGTGGAAATGCTGGCGGGATTCGGTCACGAAAGCCCTGTGGAACATGTGACATTTACATTTGGGATCGAGGGCGTTTCCCGTTCGTTTCTGGCACAGGTGACCCGTCACCGCATTGCTTCGTTCTCTGTGCAGAGCCAGCGGTATGTGCGGCAGGATCACTTTGTCTTTGTAACACCACCGGCAATTGCTGCCGAGCCGGAACTGCTGCGGGAATACGAAAATGCCATGCAGCAGTCCATTGACAGCTACAACCGGCTGGCGGACGCGTTGGCGGCGAAATATGTGCCGGAATTTCTGGCACAGGGCTGCACCGAAAAGGCAGCCCGCACCAAGGCGGAGAAAAAGGCGATCGAGGACGCACGGTATGTGCTGCCCAACGCCTGTGAAACCAAAATGATCCTGACCATGAATGTCCGTAGTCTGCGGAACTTTTTCCGGCTGCGGTGCTGCAATCGGGCACAGTGGGAGATTCGGGAAGTGGCAACGGAAATGCTCCGGCTCTGCTGCGAGGTTTCTCCTGCCCTGTTCCGCACCGCCGGTCCGTCCTGCTACTGTGGCGGCTGTACCGAGGGCAAGATGAGCTGCGGCAAGGCGAAGGAAGTACGGGAAAAATTTGAGGTGATCCATGGTGAAACAAGGTAAAATTATCGTGCTGGACGGGCTGGACGGCTGCGGAAAGTCCACCCAGTTTGCCGCACTGGGCAAGCTGCTGACGGAGCAGGGCGAAACGGTAAAGCCGATCAGCTTTCCCATGTATGACAAGCCCTCTGCCGCACTGGTGAAAATGTATCTCCGCGGCGATTTTTCCGACACGCCGGACGGCGTGAACGCCTATGCCGCTTCCAGCTTCTACGCCGTAGACCGCTACGCCAACTATAAGCTGGACTGGGAAAAGAACTACACGGCTGGGGAACTGATCCTCGCCAGCCGCTATACCACGTCCAACGCTATTCACCAGATGAGCAAGCTGCCGCAGGAGCAGTGGGACGGGTATCTGGAATGGCTGGAGGATTATGAGTACTGTAAACTGGGACTGCCCCAGCCGAATCTGGTGCTGTTTCTGTCCCTGCCGCTGGAACTTTCCCAGAAGCTTCTCGCCAAACGCTATGACGGGGACGCTTCGAAAAAAGACATTCACGAGGCAGACCTTGCCTATCTGGAACAGTGTGACCGTGCTGCCCGCTATGCCGGCGAAAAGCTGGGGTGGCAGTTCGTGGAGGTTTCAGACGGCAGACAGCTTTATCCGGTAGAACAGATTCGGGACGAATTATACCGACGCATACAGGAGGCATTTGCATGCTGAATTTCCGGCAGATCACTCTGGCAGACCGTCCGTGGATCCAGACGGCTCTGCGGCAGTCCGATTTCATGGGGTGCGAATACAGCTTCGCCAACAATCTGGCATGGTGCCGCGGAGCGGATTCCCGCATCTGTGCCTTTGAGGGGTTCTATCTGATCTGTGCATTCGATACGCCGGACGGCACGCCGCATTTTTCGTTTCCCAGCGGAACGGGCGACCTGAAACAGGTGATCGCGGCAATGGCGGCATACGCGGCGGCAATGCAGAAACCGCTGGTGATTACCGGTCTGACGCAGCAGAGCCTGCCGTTGTTGCAGGCGGTATTTCCGGAACAGTTCACGCTGGAAAACGACCGCGACAGTGCGGACTATCTCTATCGCACCGCCGACTTTGTGGCACTCTCCGGAAAGAAGTATCACAAAAAGCGAAATCACATTGCCCAGTTTGCCAGGTATGCTCCGGTTTTCTCGGAGATGACACCGGACGACTTTGCCGAGTGCATTGCCTTTGCAGCGGAAAGCTATAACGCCAAGGACGGCTATACCGATGCTTCCAGCGTGGCGGAGCAGTACGCCATTCACACCTTTTTCGAGAACTTTTCCGCACTGGAACTGAAAGGCGGCGTGCTGCGGGTAGACGGCAGGCTGGCGGCGTTCTCCATCGGGGAACCCATTTGCAGCAATGTATTCGGCGTGCACATTGAAAAGGCGGACACCCGCTATCATGGGGCGTATCCGGCAATGGCACGGGAATTCGCGGCACACTTTGCTATGGACTACACCTACTTGAATCGAGAGGAAGATCTGGGCATTGCCGGACTGCGGAAATCGAAGCTGTCCTACTATCCGGAACTGCTGCTGGAAAAATGGACAGCAACTTGTCATACGCCGGAGGAACTGTGCTGAAAGCCTCTCTCCGGAAATTTTAAAACAGCACTGTACAAAACTTTGATGTCAGACTGTGTGCAAAGCCCACAGACGGGTTTTATGCGGTGCTGCCTCAACATACAGAAAGGATCATCACTATGATTTATGTATTTCTTGCCAATGGATTTGAAGAAGTCGAAGCCCTTGCACCGGTGGATATGCTCCGCCGTGCCAAGCAGGAAGTGACCACCGTAGGCGTGACCGGAAAGATCGTCACCGGCTCGCACCACATTCCCGTGACCGCAGACATCACCGCAGAGGAATTGCAGATCGGCGGCGATATGGATATGATCGTGCTGCCGGGCGGCATGCCGGGCACGCTGAACGAGGAAGCTTCTCCGGTGGTGCAGGCTGCCATTGACTATTGCGTTGCCAATGACCGCTGGATCGGTGCGATTTGTGCTGCTCCCTCTATTCTGGGACACAAGGGCGTGCTGAACGGAAAGACTGCTACCTGCTATACCGGCTTCGAAAAGGAACTGACCGGAGCGGAGATCGGCAGCGACGGTGTCATTCGGGACGGCAAGATCATTACCGCACGGGGTGCCGGCGTGGCAGTGGATTTCGGTCTGGAACTGGTGGGAGCCGTATGCGGCAGAGAAACCCAGCAGCAGATTCGCGGGTCTATTCTCTGTGATTGAGCAGATTGCGGCAAAACAGGCTCTCCGGCAGGAAATGCGTCGCCGCCGCAAAGCAATGCCGCCGGAAGAAAAATCCGCAGGGGAACAGCGGCTTTGCCGCCGGTTTCTGGAAAGTTCGTATTACCGGAACTGCCGCCAGCTGTTTTGTTTTGTTGCCCTGCCGCAGGAACCGGAAACACGGGGCATTCTCCGGCAGGCTCTGGCAGACGGTAAAATTGTTGCCGTGCCCCGCTGTCTGCCGGAACGCCGCATGGCATTTCACCAGCTGAACAGGGAAGTGCCGCTGGAACAGCAGCTGCTCTCCGGCAGCTTCGGCGTGGCAGAACCGCAGAAAACGCTGCCGGTCATCACGCCCCAGCCGGAGCAGGCACCGCTGTGTCTGGTGCCGGGGCTGGCGTTTGACCGAAAGGGCGGCAGACTGGGCTATGGTGCCGGTTATTACGACCGCTTTCTGGCGGCGTATCCCTTTTTGCTGAAAATCGGCTGTGCACTGACACCGTTTCTCACGGACTGTGTGCCCACGGAACCGACAGACCAGCGTCTGGACGGTATTGCTACAGAATCTTCGCTGGAGGTATGGAATGGATAACAAAGACTTCAACCGCGATCAATTGCTGAATGAGATCCTGCGGGAAACGGCAGCTCCTAGGAGCCAGCCGGCTCCTCAGCCCGCACCGGCACGGGATCCGGAACCGCCAAAACCGGCTTCCGCTGCTCCGGCAGCCCGGCCGGCACCGGCAGAACCGGTACGTCCTGCGGCAGCACCGCAGACACAGCAGCAGCCGGCTGCGGAAACACCGGCACCGGAACCCGACAACCGCACTGTTCTTTTCAACAGTGCCCAGTGGAATACGGATCAGGTGTTCACCGCCCGGCAGCCGGTATTGGAAAATGACCCGCTGTATGAAGATCTGGAAGGGGAGAGCCAGCCGTTTCGTCCGGAATCGGTACATAGCACCACTGCCAGCACCGCCAAGCGTCCCCGCAAAAAGCGGAAACAGCATCGTGTCATCAGTGCACTGGCAATGATCATTATCATCATTGGCGTGTCCATTCTGCTGTCCAGTGCCCTGATCGTCTACGGGCGTGATCTTCTGGGCATCAACAGCGACAGTTCCACCAAGATCGTTACCATTCCGCAGGGAGCCACCATGAAAGAGATCGCAGGGACTTTGCAGGATTCGGGGATCATTACCAAGCCGGACTTTTTTGTCTTTATCGTGGGCATGAGCGACAAGGACAAGGACATCAAGCCCGGCGACCACGAGCTGCGGCCGGACATGGCGTATGAAACCATTCTGAGTGAGTTGATCAGTGATCCCATGGACAGTTCACTGTCGGTATCTGTGACATTTCCGGAGGGAATGCGTCTGGTAGATGCCGCAGATCTGCTGGAAGAAAACAACGTCTGCGATGCCGACGAATTTCTGGATTACTTTAACCACAGTGCGAAGTTCGGCTATGCCTATGAGGACTATCTGCCCAGCTTCCAGGACGAAAAGTTCTATCAGATGGAGGGCTATCTGTTCCCCGATACCTATACATTCTATCAGGAAATGGACGTGGAACTGGTCTGCCAGAAGATTCTGGGGAACTTCAACGACAAGATCACCAAGGACATGTATGACCGCATGGACGCTCTGCATATTTCGCTGGATCAGACCATTACGCTGGCATCGATGATCCAGGCAGAGGCAGGGAACACCGAGCAGATGGCGACGATCTCTTCCGTATTCTGGAATCGTCTGAACAATGCCACCGAGTATCCGCTGCTCCAGTCCGACCCCACCACCAAGTATGTGGAAGAAGTCATCAAGCCTCACAGCGAATCCTACAATCAGGATCTGTATACCTCTTATGATACCTATCAGTGCACCGGTCTGCCGGCTGGCCCGATCTGCAATCCGGGCAGCGAAGCCATTCACGCGGCACTCTATCCGGACAACACCAACTACTATTTCTTCTACTCCAACATTGACACCAAGGAAACCTACTTTGCGGAAACCTTGCAGGAGCACGAAGCCAACCAGCAGAAAGTGCAGGAACAGCAGGAAGCAGCCGCAGCTGCGGAAAGCAGCGAGGAGGAAAGCAATGACACAGAAGAATAAACCGGAACTGCTGGCACCTGCCGGCGATCTGGAACGCCTCCGCGGGGCTCTGGATTACGGGGCAGATGCGGTGTATCTGGGACGGGAAAGCTTCAGTATGCGGGCGGCGGCAAGCAATTTTCACAGTGCAGAACAGCTGCACGAAGCCGTTGCACTGGCACATCAGTACGGGAAAAAGGTATACCTCACCTGCAACACCCTGCCCCGCAACGAGGAAATCCCCACATTTCCCCAGTTCCTGCGGGAGGCACAGGAAGCCGGAGCAGATGCCCTGATTCTGGCAGACCTGGGGCTTCTGGCAACGGCTCGGAAGCTGGCACCGGATATGGAGATCCACATGTCCACCCAGACCGGTATTGTCAACTATGCCACCTGTCAGGCTCTGTATGATATGGGCGTGAAACGTGCCGTGCTGGCACGGGAGCTTTCACTGGAGGAGATCGCCGGTATTCGGGCAAAGATTCCGGCGGAAATGGAACTGGAAGTGTTTGTCCACGGTGCCATGTGCATGTCCTTTTCGGGACGCTGTCTGCTGTCCGCCTATCTCACCGGACGGGATGCCAACCGCGGTGCCTGTGCACAGCCCTGCCGCTGGAACTATCACGTGGTGGAATCCAAGCGGGAGGGACAGTATTTTCCTGTGGAGGAAACCGACGAGGGCACCTATATTTTCAACGCGAAAGACCTCTGCATGATCGACCATTTGCAGGAACTGCTGGACGCCGGCGTGGACAGCCTGAAAATCGAGGGGCGGAACAAGTCAGCGTACTATGTGGCAATTATCACCAACGCTTACCGTGCGGCTCTGGACGCGGCAATGGCAGGACAGCCGGCACCGGAATGGGCACTGCGGGAAGTGGTACAGGTCAGTCATCGGGAATACTGCACCGGCTTTTTCTATGGCAGAGAAAACGCTGCCCAGCGATACGCCGACAGCAGCTATGTCCGGAATTGTGACGTGGTGGCAGTAGTCAACCGCTGGGAACAGGGCAGACTGTACCTCACCCAGAGAAACCGCTTTTTTGCGGGGGATTCTCTGGAAATCGTGGCTGCCGGACAGCCGCCGGTGACGGTGGCTGCACAGGGGCTGGAAAACGAGGACGGCGAATCTATCGAAACCGCAAATCATGCCATGATGCAGTGCTCCATTGCCTGTGAAACGGCATTCCCCGCAGGCAGCGTAGTGCGGAAACCGGTGGAATAAGGAGGCGTTTTCATGCGGCATACACAAGCGATCATTCTGGCAGCAGTGCTGCTTGCCGGTATCGTGTCCGGCGGCTGTACACGAATCCACAGTGCAGAGGAATTGACAAAGGACACCAGACCGGAAACCACGCCGGTGTTCACCGATGCCCCGAAGCTGGAATTCTCCGCAGATGGGGTAGACCCTTACGCCAATGTGATCGCGTACTATGTGGAACAGTATCAGAAAGATCTGGAAAGTGACGATATGCTTCAGCCGTTCACCTATGTGCTCTATGACATGGACAAGGACGGCACACCGGAACTGATCGTCCGGACAGGCTACAGCGAAGCGGATTATGCCCTCTACGTCTGGACAGCCGATGCGGACAAACAGCCGGTACAGGTGGAGGGCTGTGGAAACGGTGCCCATACCCAGATCTACGGCTCGGAAACAGAACTGGGCTTTTTCATCAACAGCTGTCACATGGACACGGAGTATATTGCACAGGATTATCTGACAGAGGGGAACTCGCTGGAAGAAGTGCAGATCTACGCCTACCAGATGGAGAACGAAGCACAGTCGGCTTACGGCTATTACGATCTCACTGCCGGAGAGGGCTTTTTCCGGCTGGACGAGCAGAGCATCGAGGACTATCGCTATAAAGCCAGCCCGCAGGTGAAAGATGCCAAAACTGCTCTGTCGCTGGAGGAGTATCAGAAACAGCTGGAACAGCTGGACGATGCTCACGCTGTGGGATAAAACTTTCATAGATCGTATAAAACGCCTCGGCAAACGGTAAAAATTCCGTTTGCCGAGGCGTTTTAGTTTAGGCAATACCGCACAATCTTTGTGCGGTATTGCCTTAATGTATTTTCCGCATCTTTTCCATAGTGATCGCTGTTACGATCCACCGCAGCCACGGCAGACACATGACCACCTGCAAAAAGATTCGCCAGGGCTTTTTCCAGCCCAGACAGGGAGCACAGGCGATCAGATACCGGCTGCCGTAGACAATGCCCATGACATAGGGAATCAGCAGGGCGACAAGATACAGCAGTAGGGGCAGAGCCATCAGAAGTGTCACATATCCCAGCATCACGGCTCCGAAAATAATTGCCGGCAGGAAAATAATGCCGAACATCAGAACCAGCAGTGCAAATATCCACCAGAAACTGAGCAGGTACACAAGCAGAATGACACCGGAAACCAGCATCAGCAGGAAAAACGGCAGGGAGAGCCACAGCATGGTCAGCTGTTGTTTTGCCGCCTGCTGCGGGGTGCTGCCGGTTTGGGAAATGGGTACACAGCTGCAAGTGCGTACCATGGTATAGCACCATGTCATGGCACAAAATGCCACTGCCAGTTTGGGCAGGAAGGACAGCGGTGCCGGCAGATCATACAAATACCGCAGGACTTGCAGCACAGGATTCGAGTCGGTCTGGTCTGGAAACAGAACGTACACCCAAACCATCGCTGCCAGCGGAAGCAGTGCTCCCACCAGTGAAAACAGATGCAGCAGTACCTGTGAGCGGGTGCGTTCTGGGTGCAGCTTTCCGGCAACGTCCAGAATCACCAGCACGGCACAGCCGATGCCGCAGAGAATTGGCAGCATGACTTACTCCCGAATCTGGCCGTTGCCACTGACCAGATACTTCACTGTGGTCAGTTCGTGCAGCCCCATAGGTCCTCTTGCGTGGAGCTTCTGGGTGGAGATGCCGATCTCTGCACCGTAGCCGAACTCGCCGCCGTCGGTAAATCGCGTGGAGGCGTTGACATAGACGACTGCCGCATCAACGGTTCGCTGGAATTTCTGGGCAGCGTCCAGATCGCGGGTGATGATGCATTCCGAGTGCTTGGTGCTGTACTTGGCGATATGTGCCATGGCTTCGTCCAGACTTGCCACCACTTTCACGGTAATTTTGTAGTCGTTGAATTCTGTGTCATACAGTTCTTCCGTCACCGGCTGAACGGCATCGCCCAGAATCTTCCGTGTCTGTTCATCGCCGTAAATAGTCACATCATGGGTGTGGAATGCAGCCTGTACCCGCGGCAGAATTTCTGCGGCAACGTCCTGATGCACGATCAGCCCTTCAATGGCGTTGCAGACAGAGGGACGCTGGGTCTTGGCGTTGTCGATGATGCGGACAGCCATTTCATAATCCGCTTCGCCGTGCAGGCAGCTGTCCACATAGACGTGACAGTTTCCGGCACCGGTTTCAATGACCGGCACGGTGGACTGCCGCAGCACTGCCTGAATCAGACCGGCACCGCCGCGGGGGATCAGCACGTCCAGATAGCCAGTCAGGTGCATCATGTCGGCGGCAGTTTCACGGGAAGTGTCCTCCACCAGTTGAATGATGTCCTTGGGCAGTCCGGCAGTTTCCACAGCGTCCCGCATGATCTCTGCCAGTGCGGTGTTGGAGTGGATCGCCTCCTTGCCGCCGCGGAGAATGACCACGTTTCCGGCTTTCAGGCAGAGGGTGGCAGCATCTACGGTGACATTGGGACGGGATTCAAAGATAATACCGATGACACCCAGCGGCACACGGGTCTTGAGGATCTGCAAGCCGTTGGGGCGGACAGAGCCGCTGTCTACAGAACCAATGGGATCTTCGGCGGCGATCAGCTGGCGGGCAGCGTTTGCCATGCCGGAAATGCGGGCAGGAGTCAGCCGCAGACGGTCCTGCAGCGATTCTGTCATGTGGTTCTGTACGGCAGCCTCCAAGTCTTTGGCGTTGGCGGCGAGGATTTCCTCCTGTCTTGCCAGCAGGGCATCGGCAATGGCAGCGAGGGCGTTGTTTTTGACCTGCGGTGCGGCAGTGGCAATGGCGGATTCCACAGCTTTTGCCTTGACACCAAGGGTTTCAGCGTAATTCATGGGTGTGCTCCTTTCCGAATGATAAAAAGTGGGATTGACGATTCAAAGAAGATTTTTTTGGTGCAGCAATTTTTCTAAAAAATGCTGCCGAGGTCCAGGGCGAGAAGCCCTGGTCGCTGTCCGCAGACAGCGAAATCTCTGCGCCGTGCTTTTGGCGCACGGAGAAAAGGGTGAGAAAATCGACAGATTTTCGAGGGAAAGCGAACACGACCGCTTTCCCTGGCTGCCCCTTTTGTATTGGTGACTCTGTAAAACATCCCAGTGGGATGTTTTACACGGAAGCGTTCTCTAATGATTTTTTTCACGACAGTGTGTACTGCAAAAACCGCCCGTTTTTCTCGAATCCATATGCGGTGTATAACAGCACACCCATTTCAGACGCAGTGATCCAAACGGCTCCGCAGCCATAGGTTCTGGCTTCTTCCACCACGTGATCCAGCAGTTTTCGGGCAATGCCTTGTCTGCGATAGGTGGGATTCGTGTACATGCTGGAGAGCAATCCGATTTTTCCGGTGGGATTGCTGTAGTACGGCGGCTTTTCCACAAACGACATGCCGCTTGTCCCGATAATGCGTTCTCCGTCCACCGCCAGCCATGACACGAAAGTGCCGTCTGCCAGATGCTTCTGGTAGTATGCTGTCAGTGCCGGCTCTAAGTCCAGATCAGACTTTGCCCCTTCTTCTTTTAGCTGCGTGATTCGCATTGTCACAAATGTGGGAACGTCTGCTTCTGTCAGACGGCGGTAGGTCAGTAGAGCGTTCATGGGCATGCTCCTTTCCAGATGATAAAGGTGGATGAGAAGATTTTTTAGTGCAGCTATTTTTCTAAAAAATGCTGTCCATGTTGATATTGCACCAAGTCTTGTTTCAGGTATCTCGTGAGAAATATTCCACTGGAATATTTCTCATAGGTTTCTTGCTGGAAAAGGGTAGTCAGGGGAAGCGGTCTTGTTCGCTTCCCCTCGAAAATCTGCCGATTTTCTCACCCCTTTCTCCGCGTGCCGAAAGCGTGGCACGGGGAGTTTCGCTGTCTGCGGACAGCGATCAGGGCTCCTCGCCCTGAACCTCGCCAGCATTTTTGAAAAAATTGCTGGAGCAAAAAACTCTATTGATGTAATAACTTGCAGGTTTCGTGTGATAAATTCATTCTGCCAGAAAATGTGTTCCGATCGGTTCGCCATCAAAGAGGGCGTACAGCTGTTCCGGATCTCTGCCGTTCATGATGACCATATCCACGCCGGCTTCGGTGGCAATTTTTGCGGCATTGATCTTGGTTGCCATGCCGCCGCTGCCCAGTGCCGAACCGGCACCGCCTGCCATTTGTTCAATGCGGGCATCGATTTTCCGGACTTCCCGAATGACCTGTGCATTGGCATCGGTGCGGGGGTCGGCGGAGTACAGTCCGTTGATGTCGGACAGGATAATCAGCAGATCTGCTCCCACTGCGGCAGCAACCGTAGCGGAAAGGGAGTCGTTTTCGCCGATTTCCAGTTCCAGCTCATCGATCGCCACCGTGTCGTTCTCGTTGACAATGGGAATCACACCCATTTCCAGCAGTCTGCCAATGGTGTTCTGTACGTGGGGCAGACGCTCGTTGGTCAGGGTGGCACGTGTCAGCAAAATCTGTGCCACGGTAACATTATATTTGGAAAACATGTCGTCGTAAATGTGCATCAGTTCGCACTGTCCCACTGCGGCGGCAGCCTGTTTGGAGGGCGTGTCCTTGGGTCGTTCCAGGAGGTTCAGCTTGCCGACACCCATGCCCACCGCACCGGAGGAAACCAGCAGCAGTTCCTTTCCCGCGTTGTGGAGGTCGGACAAGATCCGCACCAGATTGGTCATGCGGCGAATGTTCAGTTTTCCGGTTTTATGTGTCAGCGTGGAGGTTCCCAGCTTGAGAACGATACGCTTTTTTGAGGATACATCTATCATTTTGGTTTTTCTCCTTATGGTGCAGTAATCACATTCTGCGGCGTTCCGGCGAGCCAGCACCGTAAATTTTCCGCCGCCAGTTCCAGCAGCCGCTGTCTGGTTTCCAGCGGTGTCCATGCCGCATGGGGTGTCAGCGTGCAGTTTTCCAGCCCGAACAGCGGCGTATCTCCCATGGGCTCTTCCGTCAGCACGTCCAGTGCGGCACCGGCGATCACGCCCTTTTGCAGAGCCTGTGCCAGGTCGGCTTCCACGATCAGTCCGCCCCGTGCGGTATTCACCAGCAGAGCCGTGGGCTTCATGGTGCTCAGCCGCCAGGCATTGACCATGCCGGCGGTCTGTTCTGTCAGGGGCGTGTGCAGGGTGAGAATGTCCGCCTGCCGGAACGCTTCGTCCAGCGATACCAGCGGATAGGGGCAGTTTTGGGGCTGGGTTCGTGTGGCGATGCAGAGCCGCATGCCAAAAGCAGCACCAATTGCGGCAACCTTTTTGCCGATGCTGCCGTAGCCCACCACTGCCAGCGTTTTTCCGGCGAGTTCCTGCATGGGGTAGGGCATGATGCAGAAAGTCTTTGCCTGTTTCCACGCACCCTGCCGGACAGCGGCATCATACTGTGCCACGCGGCTGTAGTGGTGGAGGATCAGGGCAAAGGTGTGCTGTGCCACGGCATCGGTGGAATAGCCTGCCACATTGCAGACTGTTACGCCGTGTGCTTTTGCGGCGGCAATGTCGATGTTGTTATAGCCGGTAGCACATTCGCCCACATACCGCAGCTTCGGACAGCGGTCGAACAATTCCGCCGGAATGGGCGTTTTGTTGCAGAGAATGCCGTCGGCATCGCTCACACGTTTCGCCAGCTGTTCCGGTGCGGTGAGGTCGTAGATCTGCACTTCGCCAAACTGTGAAAATATGTCCAGCGACACCCCGCCGCCGGACAGGGTCGCTCCGTCTGTCACTACCAGTTTCATGCGTCGGTTTCCTCGGTTTTGCTGTCGCCGGCGGTGTCGGCTGCCTGTGCAGCGGCTGCCTGCTTCTCCTTTTTGCGGGCGATTATGGACAGAACAATGGCTCCCAGCAGAAGCACCAGTTCAAAGATGCCCACCGTGTGGAACCAGACCTTGTTGTGTTCGCCGCCGACGTAGATCAGCAGGGAAGCGACGATGCCCACTGCCAGAAGCAGCTGGTACGGGCGACGCAGGCGAATGAACTGCACAACGAAAAAGGCTCCTGCGATCAGGCAGAAGATCAGGTGATAGGTGAATGAAATCGGAAATGTACTTGCGTCCATAGTGAAAAAACTTCCTTTCTGTTGATACGAATCCTGTTTGCGGGATTCCCATGACCGGCGTTCTGCCGGATATACCCTTTTATTATAGCATAGATGATGCTGGTTTGCAATGGGTTTTGTGTACTTTTTGGGTGGCTGCCCATAGAAAAAGCCGCCGGCAGAATTGCCGACGGCTTGCGTTTCAAACGAAAGCAGTTATAAACGTCTGTTTCGTATTTTGTGTCATCAATTTTTTTGAGAAATGCATGCAAAAAGATGCGAAGCAGACTCTAATACATGCTCAAAATCGCCTTAATACACGCTCAAAGTAACGTTTGCCGTTGTTGGTCCAACAACGTTGATATTCACGGTTTCCGGAATAGAATCCATTGTGAGATCATAGCGTCCTTCTTCAAAATAAATGGTCTTTTGGATTCCTGCTCCCATAAATCCCACGTCAACCAGTGCAGTCAGAGCATCTGTATTGTCCAGAACGCCGTCACCGTTCACGTCCATCAAGTTATAGCATACTTCCGAAAATTCGTCGTTATAATCCAGAACAGAATCCAGAAGATCTGCACCCTTTACGTTGGAGCAAGCGTTTCCGGCACCAGATCTGGCAACACAATACAACTGGAAGTACACCGTTACTACGTCCAGCTGAGATGTCTTATCCATTTGTCCCAGTTCATACACCTGATTCTCATGGATCCAGTCTGCGTCGCTCTGGTCTACCACGCCGTCGCCGTTCACATCTGCCAGCTTCAACTGCTCCGCAGTCAAAGCCTCGTTGTCCACATACAGTGCGTGTGTCACCATTGCCGCATCGTGTCCGGTGATGAAACCGTCCATGTCCACATCGCCCAGTGCATACGCTCCCTCAGCACTTGCACTCATGGCAGATACCGGCAGTGCTGCCAGTGCCATAACGCCCGCAAGGACTGCGGAAATACCCTTTCTCATTTTCATAAAAATTCCTCCTTCAAATTAAAAAAACGCGGAATAAATCTTGCACATAACTGCCTTAAGCGTTTTCTACACCATACCGAATGCTGTGTTCTACACCAGCTTTGATCTGATCCCAGACATTTTCTCTCTCGCCAGCTGCATCGGCATCCACCCAAGCCAGCACCAGATCTTCACCCAGATCATACCGCTTTTCCGTGAAATAAATGGTGTCCATTTCACATGCACCTCTAAGAGCCACATCCAAAACAGTGACAAACACATCCTCATTATCCAAAACGCCGTCACCATTCACGTCCATCAAGTTGTAGCAGACTTCCGGCAAAGCATCTTCATAGTACCCGTTTTCCAAAAGAGCCACGCCCTTTTCCAGAGGACGTGCCTTGCCCGCACCCATTCTGGCAATAGTGTATGACTGTTCATAAATCGTGCATGCATTCATCGTAAACACGTCGATCTGCCCCAGTGCATACACCTGATTCTCGTGAATCCAGTCTGCATCGCTCTGGTCAACAACACCGTCGCCGTTCACATCTGCCAGCTTCAACTGCTCCGCAGTCAAAGCCTCGTTGTCCACATACAGTGCATGTGTCACCATAGCCGCATCGTGTCCGGTAATGAAACCGTCCATGTCCACATCGCCCAGTGCATACGCTCCCTCAGCACTTGCACTCATAGCAGATACTGGCAGTGCTGCCAGTGCCATAACGCCCGCAAGGACTGCGGAAATACCCTTTCTCATCTTCATAAGTAAAAGCCCCTTTCTGGTTGAAAATGCGATAAACTCCTGCCGTTTTGACAGACATTTATCTAATTTTATTATAATGGCTTTTTTGTATTTTGTCAATATTTCAGCTGGTGTAATTTTGCACAAATTTTCATAGAAAAATTCAGCAGATCATACAACCAACGCCAAACAAAAAAGCGTTCCGGCAAGAGCCGAAACGCTTCCATTTTCGTTGTAAAAACAGCTTAGTCGCTGACATACGGCAGCAGTGCGATGTGTCTTGCACGCTTGATTGCAGTTGTCAGTTCACGCTGGTGGAATGCACAAGTGCCGGTGACTCTGCGGGGCAGAATCTTTGCACGTTCAGTCATGCACTTCTTGAGCTTGGCAACGTCCTTGTAGTCGATACGCTCAACGCGATCTATACAGAACATACAAACCTTTTTGCGGGGGCGTTTGCCGCCACGCTGAGATCTTTCTCTCTCCATGATGTTTTTATCCTCCTATCTGCAATGCGGTATTTCTTTGGATTCGATCAGAAGGGAACTTCGCCGTCACTCAGAATTTCCTCAAAGTCACCCAGATCGCCCAGCTGCATCGCACCCGGTGCGTTGTTCGCTGCCGGAGCCTGCGGTGCAGGCTGTGCTGCCGGCTGCTGATATGCCGGTGCGGACTGTGCAGGAGCCGGCTGTGCATACGCCGGTTGCTGATAGGCACCCTGATACCCGCCGCCATTTTCCTGTGCGGAACGCTTGGACTCTCCAAAGGTAACATTGTCTGCCAGGACTTCCATGCTGTAGTGCTTTACACCATTCTGGTCGGTGTAGTCATTGTTTCGCAGACTGCCTTCCACAATGATCATACTGCCCTTGTGGAAATAGCGGCTGACAAACTCTGCCTGCTGCCGCCAGCAGCTGACGTTGATAAAATCAGCTTCCCGTTCGCCGGTCTGCTTATTCGTAAAACGACGATCGATCGCCAGACGAATGCGGCAAACTGCAACACCGCTCGGCGTCTGCCGGAAATCCGGATCCGCACACAGCCGTCCCATCAGAATTACTTTGTTCAGCATGTTGTTCCCCTTTCTGAAATTCGTCTTACTTTACGGTAACGAGAGAACGCAGAACGCCGTCTGTGATGTTCAGAACACGCTCTACTTCTGCCGGAACGTCCGGAGTGGACGTAAAGGTATACAGTGTGTAGTAACCGTCCGGCTCGTCGTTGATCGGATAAGCCAGCTTACGCTTGCCCCACTCGTTTACTTCGTCCAGTGTGGCAGCAGATGCGATCTTCTCGCGGAACTTTTCAACCAGTTCCTTTACAGCTTCTTCACCGTTCTTCAGACTGAAAACCGTCATCAGTTCGTAGGATTCCTGTTTCTTTGCCATACTCAATACACCTCCTTCTGGATTTCGCCCATGCAGGGCATGAGCAAGGATAACACACCTATTATACCAAACCCGACAAAAAAAGTCAAGCCCTTTTGCAAAAAAATTTGCACGGAAATTTTCCGGCTTTTTGTGCGGCTTTGCCGGTGCCGGTTCCTGCCGCGGCTGTGATCTGTGCTTGGATACCTAATATAAAAGGAAAGGACACGGTGTACGTGTCCTTAAAAAACAAATTTGACAATGATTTCGCACGGAAATCTATTTTCAAAAATATGTTGATTTAAATTGTGCCAAATTATGAAGTTTGACAAGTGAGGCTCCCCTGAAAGGGGAGCTGGCAGTGCGTAGCACTGACTGAGGGGTTTCCACTTATGCCGAAAACATCATAAAAAGATTTTACGAAAACCTCTCCACCGCCTAACGGCGGTCCCCCTCCCCTTTCAGGGGAGGCTATCATGAAAATTGATTTCCGTGGATTAAAAACAAAATCACTTGACATTTCAAAAAAAGTGTGGTATACTGTGTTTCGGTAACATATCGACAGTTCGTTTGCACCATCCTGTCGCAAAACAAAACTAGGGCATCCGAAACTAGAAATCACACAAAAACCGTTTTGTGTTTGTTTGAAATGAATTTTGGATGCAGTCGTATGTGCAAATGCGGCTGCATTTTTTATTGGGAGGAAAACCGTATGTTTGAACTCAAAACATCAGCCAGCTTTGACAGTGCACATTTTCTGTCCGGCTATCAGGGCAAGTGTGCCAATCTTCACGGACACCGCTGGAAAATCGAAGTGACGGTCGGGCAGGAAACTCTACAGGAAGAAGGCAACTATCGGGGCATGGTGATCGATTTCGGCGATGTGAAGCATGCCGTGAAAGCACTGGCGGACAGCTATGACCACGCTATGATTTATGAGGAAGGCACCTTGCAGCGTGCCACCGTGGAGGCACTTCTGGCAGAGGGATTCCGGCTGATCGCAGTGCCGTTTCGTCCCACGGCGGAGCAGTTTGCCAAGTGCTTCTATGAAAAGCTGACCGCAGACGGCTTGCCGGTACGCCGTGTGGCAGTCTATGAAACGCCGGAAAATTGTGCAGTTTATGAGGTGTGAGAACATGAATCGTTTGGCAGTGGTGGAGAAGTTTGTCAGCATCAACGGAGAGGGGACACATGCCGGAGAACTGGCAGTGTTCCTGCGGTTCCGCGGCTGCAATCTGAACTGCGGCTTTTGTGATACCAAGTGGGCGAATGCGGCAGATGCTCCCGCAACAGAGGAGTCTGCGGAGGAACTGGTGGAATATGTGCGGCAGACCGGTGTGCAGAATGTGACGCTGACCGGCGGAGAGCCGCTGCTCCAGCCTCACATCGGGGAACTGATCACGGCACTGGGTGCCCTGGGCTATCGGGTGGAGATCGAAACCAACGGCAGCGTGGCACTGGAACCCTTTGCGGCACTGGCATTTCGCCCCTGCTTTACCATGGACTATAAGCTGCCGGACAGCGGCATGGAATCTGCCATGAAGCCGGAGAATTTCGACCTGCTGCGGAGTCAGGACGCAGTGAAATTCGTGGTGGGCAGCAGAAGCGACCTGAACCGTGCACTGGAAGTGATCCGGC
>ENA-ORLM01000192-ORLM01000192.1-human-gut-metagenome-genome-assembly--contig:-NODE-192-length-75100-cov-3.414993_pt1 | contig 75100 bp, 92 predicted proteins | sample MGYA00243063_ERZ508815 | MGnify/ENA primary metagenome ERZ508815 (study PRJEB26277, sample SAMN04329768) | human gut metagenome | biome: human-associated habitat | host: Homo sapiens | place: USA...
AAGTGTATACAATACATTCTGATCATCTTTATGATCGACAAGTGTCCAATACACAAAGTTCTTTCGTAATGTATGCGTACCAATATTGTCCTCAATTCCAACTGCTTTAGCACCTTTTTTAACAAAATCCAAAGCATTTGCTTCAGTCATGTGTCCTGATCCAGACTTACATGTTCCAAAAACATAATCATCCATTGGCACTTTGCCATCAATCTTGACATCATATTTAGTTCCTGCAACAGCTTCAAAGAAAATATCCACTGCTTCAGTTACCAAATCGTTAAAGTATACAGTTCTGAATTTCTTTGTTTTCTTTTCCTGCTTACGAGTCTTATCGTCTAATAAATCGCCCCATTTGAGTCTAACAATATCAGAAATACGATACGCTGTATTGTTTCCAACTGCAACCAGAAGATTATTTCTGGCAGCTACATATCGTTTGTACTCCGTGTACGATTTATCAATCTGATCTCTAAAATATGCATTAAAGGCTGCAAATTTTTCTTTGTTTTTAATCGGATAAACCAAAGATGATACGCCTTTTTGTTTATTAGATCGAGTCCATTTAGGATTTCCGTCCTTGCGTCTTTTAATCTTTGTTTCAGATTCTTCTGCGTTATTATTATTTACTGTTTCAATAACTTCAAACTGTGTTGCTGCCATGATAATCTCACCTCTCTTAGTTATTCTTACACTCTCTTAATTACTTTTTCTATTTCCTGTGCCAACAGAAAATCATTTATTGCATTTTCATCGTCAGTAATCAATGTATATTTCCATACTGGGGAACCATGATATGATATATCTTCAACCTTAAATAATGCTCTTTTACCAGTGTTATTTTCTCTATGATCTGACTCCAATAACTCTGTATGAATTCCCCAACTATCATATAGATGTCCATCGTATAGTATTTGAGCCGCAGCTATTAATATATTATATTTGCTCACATCAACCTCTGTATTCACTGTTCCGTATAATTTCATTGTTTCAATCTCCTCTCTAATTATTACACTGTTCACGTACTTCTGGTCTAATTTCTACTTCGATTAATTCCATAATTCTCACTCCTATTCTTTAAATTTAGGCAAAATAAAAAGAAGCCCATAAGCTTCTCAATCTCATTCTGTTATTCAATTTCTACAATGGTCTAATAATATCAGGATTCATGATCAGAATACTATCACAATCCCAACCGTAAAGCTCATAATATAACTCATAATCACCTTTGGATAAATTAAGCTTAATTGCATCAACTCCATCTTCGACCATCTTCTCAAAATCTGGCACAACGCCCATTGTATCAAATAAATATTCTGGGAGATATCCTGATAGATCTTGCGCTGGAACCTGCTTTAAATCGGCTTTCGCTGTCCATTCAACAATATTTGCCGAATCATCCAATGTAAATCTAAAGTTTTTGTCTAGTTTATCAATTCTAAAATCATTATCAATACACCATTTCTCCCACGGCTGATCCGCTTTTATATCCGATGCCCATAAACCTCCAAATGGTTTGTTAATCATGTTTCTGTTCACAATTGACATAAACAACTCTTTCTCAAACTTATCACTTCCGTAGTGAATATAAATATTTTCTGACATTTTTCCATCCTTTCGTCAAACTTATCCTGTCATCTGCTTCTCAAACAACTGTCTTTCCAACGCACCAAAATCATAATCACGATCACATTCCAAGTGTGCAAGGTTCGTTACCTTTGGCTTTTGTTTAGCGTTCTTCTTAGCCTGATTTCGTTCCCAGTTTCGTACTGCTGCCTTCCAGTCTTGCATCTTGCTATTGCCCATCATCCAATCTTTGGCTGTGTAATAATCCACAAACTCTTCTGGATCAATCCCATTGTTTCTTTGTTGACAATATCTGGAGACTTGCTCGCAATCAGGCGGTGTGAATCGCTTTATATTATTATTATTATATTTATTATTATTCTTTACTTTCTTTTTATGTGTCGCTTCTGCGTCGTTTTGGTGTCGTTTCTGTGTAGTTTTTTCATCTACAAAACCTTGATAAACACTGTAATTTACTATGGTTATGACTGTCTTTTTAGTGTCGCTTTTTACATGTATGATACTGTCGTTTTCCAGTGTCTTTAAAAATTTGACAACCTTTGAATTACTCCACCCCCATCGATCACACAATCTTCTGATCGAAGTAACCATCGATCCTCGCTCGACTGTTTCTAAGTTTCCATCAACATACTTAGGTTGATCATTATAACCTGCGAGAATCAGTAAGTCAATCATTGCTTGTCCTCTGGCAAATGGTTTGTCTTCCCATAGCCAATGATCTGTAATTTTCCGATGGAGTTTAATCCATCCTGTGTTACTCATGGCATCGCTCCCCTCTATATGTGGAGATAAAATTCTCCTTTCACCGTTTTAAATGCTCACCTGTTAATTCATCAATTGCATAATGTGTCATAAATTCATCGTAACTCATTATACGTTTACCACAGTCACAGCATGTCATACATTTATTATATGTGCAGTATTCAGTAATTTCTTCATCTTGAAAATGTCCATCAAAACTATATATATCGGTTCCATTAGCTTTAAACTTAACAGCCATTCCACGATCACTTCCGCAGTGCGGACATTTTGTTATTGGTTTTCTCATTTAGCACATCCTTCTAATTCTATCTCTTCAATTTCATTCTGTTTAATCCAACGATCAGAAATTTCAGCCAACATATTAATATACAAAACAGGAAAATTTCCATTATAAATCTCTTTACGTTCTTTATAAAACCTCAATAACTTATCATCGCTCCAATTTTTGTATTGATTTTTTGCGAAATTTTCTTTCTTCATATTTTCATGCTCTCGAATCCATCGTTGACCGATTTCATCCAGAACTATATATTGCTCAGAAAAAGTTCTATCGCTTCTTATTCCATGTGATCTTGCTTGAAGATTTAACTCTCCCTGCTCTAACAGTTCTTCGTCTGTATATTCAAACATACATTTATGCTCATTGAAATCCACCATCCATACCACCACCTATCAAATTTTCGTTTTATTCTTCATCAAGTTCCATATGATTTACATCAACAGGATTCTCTAATTTTAAAATATCTTCTTTCTGTTCTACAAGAGCCTGTTGAGCTATTGCATTAATTTTATTCTGTGCAAAAGCCTCGATTTCTCCTTTAGCTTCTGTAATTGTTTTGTCTATCTGATTTTGGAATTGATCAAAGATAAATTTTGAACTAGATTCCATACCTTGAGTCACGTTGGCAAGTCTTCTCAGAATCATTTCTCGATCACCTTTTCCAATAGATTTCTTCGTAGTAAAAAGCTCCTTGACTTCATCATAAAATTCTTTTGCATCGCTCATACGCTCGTTCATAGACTCTTTAAATTCATTTGTTATCTGCTGTCTTTTATTGATAAAATCCGCTTCGTTAATACGTCCTTTACCACGTAAATATTTAATAGTACATGGAGTACCTGTTCCAACATTCATAGAAGTAATTAATTCCGCAAATTGTGATTGCGACATTTCTACTTCCAGAATCTCATCTTCTCCAACATACCAATCATCATTGAGTCCCCTTGTAACCACACCTTCCCTTAATACCATATGGATTGTATCGTTATGCTGAATGCTACTGCCAAATAAATTGCTATGCCCGCCATGAGTACGATTGAATGATAACATTCCAAATGATGGATGTTTATATGATGTTCCAAGAGCATCTTCTGATATTATATAATCTCCTTCTTTCCTAGCATTTTCTCTCATTTATCCAACTTCCTTTCTATTAAAGTTTCATTTCATCTATACGATCGTCACATTCCCATACCGCTTCATAGCAGACATCTAATATATCTCTTACGATTTGTTTCCTTTGACTTAACTTTGCTTCTCTTTTTTCAATATCCTCTTTATCACGCAATAAATACATATATTTTTGATACGGCATATTTGTATCTGTTAGTTTTTCTTCTATAGCGATCCTTTCATCAATTACTTTTCTTAGTTTATTACCTAATTCCTTATTCTTGTCTTTAAGCGCTTTGATAATTGCATATCCATACATCCTTTGATATTTAGACTCAAATTTTCCATCTTTGAATTCATAACGATCCTCAACCTTACAAGCATCTAAAATCTTATCTCCGTTTTCTCTGCACTCATTTAACAATTCTAATAAACTCTGTTCATTATCAAATGTCGCATAGCCAATTCCATCCTCTTTTGTTTCATAAACACACATATATGGTTTTTCTGATGTATATGCTTTAGATTTTTCCATTTTAAACACTCCTTTTTAATTCCTTTATTTCTTACAAGCTACAATGCAAGTTAGCTCTTTAAAGAACGGTTGATCTTTAACCTGATTTAATAAATAATATACATCCAAATTGATCATATCTTTTTCGGATTTATCTATACTATATATTATTAAATATTCCAGTTTGTCACTCCAATTCTCAACAATTCCTAAATATTTTTCCATTTCCTCTTTAATGCTCTGCGAATCATCTAAAATAAAATTATCACATCTTGAAAACAGACTGCGAGAAATATTTTCATCTTCAAATATGATTACAAAACATTTTTCTGATCGAGAACTATCAATAAAATCACTGAGAAATTTAGATTTTCCGTTCCCTTTTAATGTTAATATATTCATTTTTCCATCACTCCTTCTGATCGAATATTTGTTTTATTCTAGTATCCAATATTCGTTTCCTTTTCTAATTCTGCTACAAAATTGTCCAATTTCTCATATTTATCAATAATGTACAACACTTCTTCTTTAGTCAAAAGTCGCCATTCGCCAGATTTATCATTCTTAAATTGTAATTTTCTATTTATGCGATTAATCCATACAGGAATTCCAAATGTTATTCCAGAGTATTTATCCATTAAATACAAACATTTGTCAACCACCTTCCTATATTCCTTGGCTTCTTCTTTTCTTTTTTCTAATTTATTCATCAATTTTCCACCTTCATTATTATCTTGATTACACATCAATTGGAACAATTCTTCATAACACTCAGAACACAAATAAATCGGCTGTGTGCTAGTATATTTTCCATTCTTATATTCAAACACAATCTTCTTCATACTCTTATCATTGTCAGAATACTTCCTACATTCAACACATGATCCAAATTCATCTGGCAAATTTGCCACATTATATATTTTCATAATTATATCACACCTTTCTATTCTTCTGAAATAATTTCCACCGCAGCTTCATAGAATCTATTATATAAAGTTGCATTGGTTTTAATAAGCTGAGATTTAGACAGCCCATGAGCATATTCATCCCAGTTAACACCATTCTCTGTCATCTTGGTATAGATTTTCCGATAAACAGACGTTCCACCTTTAGATTTATTTCCAATATGATTAGCATAATTGGTAATCTTAATCTTCATTTCATCCCAAACAGGCTGTGCGTTCTCTTTTCGGAACTGTCGCAGAAGTTTTTCCAATGAATTAACCAATAGGTCAGGATATTTGTCATAGCAAAGATCAATCGTTGGTACATTACCTCTTTCCCCGATATTATACTTCTCTTTGTATTCTTTCCGATCCTGTTCCCACACAATTCCATATGTGTTAGTAAGATACCTGTATGTTTCTTTAAGAATATCTCTTGTAGTAGTTCCTAGTTCGTCAGATTCTTTTAGAATATCATCAATGATAGAGTAGACATTAGATTTCCATTCATTGAGCTTGTATTCTGCGATAACACTTTCCGTATCCACTACTGGAATATCTTTCGTAGGCTTGCCGATCTGCTTATATAATTCTTTCCGCTCCGCTTTCATTTCTTTAACAATGTCTGCCAGCTGATTAAATCCTTTAATAGTAACCTTATACAGGCGTTCGTTGTTTCTTTCCATCTGTTTCATAAGTTCTGTCTGTTCTGTAAGAAACTGTTCTACTGTTGTTACTGGAGTTCCTATTCTTAAATTTCCATGACGATAAGCTGCAATCACGTCCCATACCCAATCCATAAAAGCATTTGCCTTCGGTTGTCTGCTCCATCTGCAAATTTCCATCACACCACGTTCACTATAAAGTGTAGTATCATACTTCTTGTTATCAGTAGCCCCCAGTTTGAGGGTAACTGAATATTTATCCAGTCTACCTCTATACCTATTATGCAAATTATCAATTGCTTTCTGTGGATCACTGTATTCCAGTGCCTCTCCGATCTGTTTTCTTGTCATCCAAATATCGTCCTCAGCACTATAAAAATCACACGTTATATCGTTAAAATTTTCCGTTTTTACTAACTGTAGGTTCATTCTTTATCTTCCTTTCTAAACTGTCTTATTTTTCTCTATACTCATTATTTTTATATAGCTGTATTCCGTAAACTAATAGAAATAAAATCAACATTTAATTCCAACTATTAGTGTGCCAATCCTAATAGAAACCTATTCTATTCCTATTAGCTCTCTATGTATTAACACCCTTTCCATTAACAATTATATGCTTAGTGAATCATTAGTTTGTGTATAATAAATTTGACAAAGAACCGACCTGCCAAATCGGTTCTCGTCAAACATTTCCGTAAAATAAAAAGAACCTTCCACTCGGTTCTTTGCCAAAATTATTATATGGAATTAAATCAGCTGATAAATAAGCATTCCGAAAGCTACGATAACCCATAATGTCGTAATTACTTTCATAGGCTTCATAATAGCTTCTAATATTTCTTCTGATATGCCTATATACTTCTTTAAATATACTTGATTATATTCATGGTCAATTTTTCTTAATAAAATCCACGTCAAGAAAATAATCACATATAATACAAAAGATATTCCGCAGAACTGTTCAAAGAAATGAACAACTTGTTCTAATTCCATACTTCATCATCCTCATCTTCATTATCATATAAATTTTCCACTGGTGCTGTCTGTTGGAACATATCTGTTGGAGATAGGTTTCTAGCTTCACACATTGCACAAAAGACTTTCATTACCTTATCCCATTCATGTTCTTGAATCCACTGAAGAAATGGTTTCTTACCACGTTTCTTAACATCAATCTGATATTTGTATTGCAAGTTCTTATAAAGCTCGTTCCACATAACAGAGAATTGTGTTCCTGTAACGGCAGCCAACTTCCTAATTCCAGCGTTCATCTTATTGCGATCATCCCACGTCAAAATTTCCGCTGCTAATAGCTTATTATCATTCTGTAACTTCTGATTCTCTTCTTTGAGTTCTTTGTTTTGTGTTCGCAGATCGGTTACCATAGCAAGCTTGACATCCTCAGAAAATGACGGGAAGTAGTGTTCAATGAACTGTGACTCTTTTCCAAAGTCAACCGCACCGCCTGTCTTACGAATGTTTCTAAGATATTCTTTAATCTGTTTCTTCATCTGCTTTGCAATCGGTTTGCGTGACTGCATACATACTTCATAGAGTCCATCTTCTGTCAGAAACCAAAATGGATTAATAGTCTTTCCCGTAGAATCAATCTGACCTAAATTTGACCCGCCAACATTATTGGCGGTTAAGATTTTGGTCTTATATTTTTCCTCTGAATCAATCGCCTGTAACATCATATCGGTTTTATAACTTCCATCAGGACGTTTACTATAATCAATCCATTCTGCAACATCTCTTGCCAAGAATAACGGATCTTCAATGCTTCTGTATAAGTCAATTTTTCTACCTAAAATTTCCGTTGTGTCTACAAGCTGCACACCTGCCTCTACCTGCTCTTGTTCTCTCTGCTCTTCCATCGTGATGTACTCATTAATAAAAACATAATGTCTTACGTTCTCAGCAAGGCTTGAAGTTTCCATCAGTAAAGACAATCTGATCAAACATTTAAGAGTAAACACCTTAGCACCCTTATAGCCGAATGAGATATTCAATCCGTTCGGATACGTTACCATGATTCTTCCCTTCTGTTTTTCCGTTGCTGCGTCCTGACCGTCAATGATCTCCTGCACCGTCTTAACTTCCATTCCATCGTCTAAAAACTCTTTGCGATACTTTGTACACAGCCTCTTAACCTCGTCAACATCTCCGTCAAAGAATCGTGCTACCTGTTCCGTAGTAATATAATCTCGTCCAGGAAGCCACGGGATCGGCTTGATTGTAACCTGTTTTAAAAGTTCTGTGTTCTGCACCAACTCATCCCTCTTTGCTTTGTCCAAAATTGGATCGCAAGGGATTTCCATTTCGTTTAGATTCATAATCAATTCCACCTTTCTTATGTAAAAATTTGTATTAAAAAAGACACTCTGGAATTTTCCATAAGTGTCCTAGTTACCTATATTAATTTGTATTCACTCTAATTCTAGTTCGTCAATTTCTGGTGTGTCAGAATGATTCATATCAAATGATATTTTCCATTCTATCTTCCGTTCCAAAGATCGGAAAAGAACTTATAAATCCCATACAGAATAGCAACAAATGCTATAACCATTAAAATTCCATAGCCACCACCTAAGATAGCTCCTAACATATATTCCAAAGTATCCTCTGGAACGATAAATATAATTATTAATAATAAAACCAATGGCATAATTTTACTCTCCTTTGCTAAAAAATAGGCACTATTAAAAGTGCCTATTGACAATAAATTAATCGTTTTTATATATATTATTTATTATAATTTGGTCTATCAGCAACATTCAATACTTGAATAAGTGCATCTTGTAACACTTTAGAAACATTAATTCCAGAATGTTCTGCTTCATAATTTAACCAACTAGGTAATGCAACATTTCTTCTTACAGATTTTGTATCAATTTTTCTTCGATATTCTGTTGAATCAATATCAACCAATGAAATAATAGTTTCTCCTTCATCAAAAAATGTGCTTTTCGCAATATCGATATCAGTAAAAATTCTAGGTAAAGGAATTTCCACCTCTCTATCTTCCATAGAAACACAAGTTAATTCCATTGCGTCTCGTGCCATTTTAATAGCATCCGACATATCTTTTCCTTCCGTTAATACATTTAAATCTGGTGCATCAATTAAATATTTTCCGTCATCGGTTTTTGTAAATAGTACAGGATATACTGCTTTCATATTTTCACCTCTATTCTTATATATGATTGCAAACAAGATTTTCCAAGGGCAGGCTGTATTATAACAGCCCGTTCCTTCTTAGAATACCTCTAGCAAGTCGTTCATCAACTTCCTTGTGCCGTGGAACTGATTCAACTTTGTTTCCTTTGATGTAGATATCATGGTTACCGCCATGTCTGTCAAAGACAAATCCGCCTGCTTTGAGCTTCTTGATTAAATCTTTCTGCTTCATTGTATTGTCTCCTTTACTTACTTATATTATACACAATATCTACACAATGTCAATAATATTTTACACACTTTTTACACAATATTATTTTAATAAAATTGACATTCTATTAATTAATAGATCCATCTGCATTGACCAATCTATTTTCCATATTTGCGTTGTTATCTGCAATATTCTGCAATACATGGAACAGAGGATCATCTATCATAGATAAATTTCCAATGCTTTTAGTCAGCATTTCCATATCCTCTCTGTAGTCATCAACAGAGCTATCATAATCCATATCTAAAGACATATTAAATAAAATATTTGCAATTCTCTCTTCTTCTGATCCGTTAATAAGACTTATAACATTATCAATATCATAACATTCTGTAATATAAGGATAACACTTTGTTTTCCATACAAAAGATGTTTCATATGGTGTTACATGACTGTGCGAATCTACAATATCGCATATATAACCTTCTTTTTCCAATACACCTGCCCAAACTGGAATATCAGTATTGTTTGTATATGCTTTACAGCTTTCTACTTCTAACGCTTTCAATCTTTCCACAGGTGCGTTTGTTCTAAAAATAACTAACTCTCCATCCATTCCAGGACTATCAGATAAAGTAATTAATCTTGTTTTATTTTCCATTGTTCGTCACTCCTATTCATGTGATAAAACTTTTCTTTTAACTCAAAAAGCGATACCTATAATAGATACCGCTTTCTAAGTATTTTTATTTAATTGTTTCCGATTCTACTTATGTTGTTTATATTCCCATTGTAAAATCCATAACTCTGCAATTCCACCAACCATGTATTGCGGATTAAGGTCTTTATAAGAACCACACCCAAATTTATAACAAAAATTCTGCCATAAGTTCTTGAAGTACGTTCGACTCTTTTCTTTATACTCAGGTGATTTAGCACCACCTAAAAGATCCGCAACTCTCATTCTGGCTGTCTTAAGTAAAATCTGTTGTTGCTTATAATTGATCGTTGAATAATCAATTATAGATTTAAATGTGTCTGCACAAGATACAATGCTTTCTACTGCTTCTTCAAATTTTCCAGTTGATAAAACCATTCCATTCTCAACAGGCTGTAAATTTTCCATTGTTTCTTTGAACTTAAAATATGTATTAACTAATTTCCGTTGCACATCCCATGCAAGATCATCGGTAAATGATTTCACGATTAACAGATAACCGCTTTCCGTCAAAAGCACAATATCTTGATGTAATCTCTCAGAAACATACATGATGTTGTGTCGACGAATTTCGTCGGGACAAACTTTAAAGTAATCCTCGTTCTCAATTAAATGATTTCTATTCTTTCTAAAGTTTCTCCCTGCCGTTCCGTCAGGTCTTTGATGAACTCTGTCAATATCTTTGAATGTAACAACTCTCTGCCCATTCCATTCTTTGACTTGTAAATCATTTTCTCCGATCTTAATACTGTTTGTTTCCATCTTATCTAAGTCCTTTCTGTAAAAATATAATTTCCATCACTCTTGTATACTTCACAGCTTTTAGATGTTTCGGCTTTTCGTAGCTTCCGTTCTCAGGTACCTACTAAATACAAGATATTCAATTCTCAATGTGCTATTAAAACAAATTGGAATATGTGAAAATGAATATTTCCACTTGAAAGAATTGATAATTTGATATATACTCAATTTGTTCGGATTGGGTATATATCTTTCCATTCGTGGAAGATATTTTACACATTCTTTGGTGGTAAGTTCCAGCTTGCCACCTTTTTTTGTTTTACAAGGTTTTAGGCGTTACAGTGTATTTCATTTCTACTTGAACGTCAATTTTTCCATCAACGTACGACTGTAACAATGCTTCTGCAACATCACTATATTTTAATGCGTTACACTTGCATTTCCGCTTAAAACTTTCTTGTAAGGTTTCTTCGATTTGGATCGACATTGGTTTTCTAGCCATTTCTTTCACTCCTTACAATGATATAATATCATTTTTTTAATTGCTCGTCAATAACTTTTTTAATTATTTTAAAGTAATTAAATCTGCATTTTATTATCCGACTAATTCTAAGTATCCAGCCTTCACAAGATCCTCTTTTTGTGATAATGGCTGCGGTACATACTGCATACCCTTTTCTCGATCGTAGTCGTAATACCATACACCGTATTCTTCAATCGGTTCCAATATATGGATCGCAAGACTAACTTCCATTACGTTTACCGCCTGAACGCAAGCGTTCTTCATATCTTCTAAACTACATAATGTGCTGTATTGTGGTTTTAATTTTTCCACAAAATCTTCAAAGTCTAATCTTTCATACTCTTCTCTGCTAATTTTCATTCGTTCTTACCTCGTTTCTTTCCATTAAAAAAGGAAGATACATTTCTGCATCTTCCTAGATTACTTTGTTCTTATTTAATTTTCCGCTAGTCTACACACCATTCAGGCGTTCCGTCAATATAGCAACCACAATCTCCGGCAAGAATAATTTCCGTTGGATTTAATGGTATATTATCCATTGTATATGTCTTAATATCCTTCGGACTAACATCATACTTCTTTGCTACAGCTTCTAAAAAATCATCAATCTGATATGTATTTTTATCATCCATCAAACCACTAATCATGAACTCTTCTTCATATAATTTTCCATTGACTTGTACGATATCTTTCCATGTAAAATGATGTTTCTTGAATTCATTTAAAGTGTCTTTGGCAAACGATTTTCCAAAGCATCCATCTTTGCAATCGCAACTACTACAATCTATATAAGAATGATGATTGCAAGTATTATTACATTTGTTTACGTCAATATCTAATCCGTGATCTGTTTTTGTAATTGCATGGTAATAATCTTTATATCTAAGCATATTTTCCACCATCCTTATTCACATTCTTTCTTTCCGATAAGCTGAATAATGCAACCAAAATCTCCAGCACGATATACTCTAATTTTGTCTGCCTTGTAATCTGCCATCAATCCTACATCGTCATAGATTTTGAGCCATGCCCTGAATCCTGATGATGTTTCAAATTCCATCTCTAATGTATAGTGATCTCCGATCTTTGCGTTCTCATCCACAATATAAGCATTATATCTTCCATCACAACCAAAATTTAAGATATTCGCCTTCAATCCGTCTTTTGTTGTGCCTACAAAAATTAAAGCCGCAATATCACTATCCCCAATAAATTCTCTATCGTACTCTTTATATGATTTCATAATTTCCACCACCTTATTCTATAAACAATAACTAATTAACCATTCTTTTCCATCGTACTTTACAAAACTATACCCATCCATTGGAATTTTTGTTTCCAACATCTTCTTAATTTTCTTATCTGCTTCAATTTCATCTGCATCTTCATGAAAATTTTTCATAAATTCAAAATTTTCTGTAAAATCTTCTAATGTATAAACAACTGTGCCATTGTTTAAATGCTTTTCTGCTTCTTTTCTAGTACAGCCATCTTCCATTAAAATTTCAACATTTTTTTCCATAGCCCAGAGTTCTTTTAAAAGCTGGATCACAAATTCTGGATATTCCATAAAGTAATACCATTCATAAGCTGATTCTATCTGATCCATTTCTTCTCTAATGAGATCTTCATAGTATTCGTCGGTATATCCGTTTACATTTGCCCACGTTTCAAAATCCATTGCTGTTCTCTGGAATTCTTTTACCTTGCTACTAATTCGTTGCAAGTCATTTTTTTCAATTGTGATCAAAGGTTTTCCATAATCATCATAAAGATCTTCCCATAAGTCGTTATTCCATTTTGATTTTGGTTCATGCTGTATGTAAATGTTTGTTGATCCATTTATATTCCAGCCCGTTGTAGCAACTAATTTTCCACTTTCTTTTTCTACTCCATAAAACATTCCAGGCTTCACGCAAAATCCAGCGTATGAAGCATGGTTAAAATGTTCTGGCAAGATCATTTCTTTAAATTCGTACATAATTTCCAACCTTTCTGCCTATTTAGGACTTTAAAATATTAACTGTTCTCTTATATTATACACGATAATTTCCATCGTGAAAAGTAGCGAGGGCGGAATTGAGCCGCCCGATAAAAGCACTCTTTTATCTACCATACGCCACTATAAATTACTTTTCTTTAAATACTCTAATTGTTTTCTGATAAGCTAAGTAATTGTTAGGATTCCAATCATATGATCCATTATTTTCATATAAATCAATATATGGAATTCCATCCATATTATGTCCGTTTCTAATGGTTTCGCCTTCTGCAATCCCTATAACGGTATGTCTTTCATATTTTCCATACAATTCATTCCAATAATAAACAACGTCACCGACTTTTAAATCCGTGACGTTCATTTCTTCTGAATGTAAGAATTCTTTTCCTAACTGTTCTTTAGTCGGCATATTTTCGTCAATGGTTTCTAAAAATTCCATTAAGTCATATTCCTCATGATCTTCTTTGATAACTATATCAGGATTCATATGGTTAACAATTTTCCAACCTTCAATCTCATAGATTCCATTATCAAGCCATAATTCCTCAACTTGTTTAGGTGTCGGATTATTGTCAACGATCTCAATTCCTACTGAAACATTACCGCCAAAGAAATTTCCAATCACTTGTGCAAGCCTAGCAATTCCGTAGCTATCAGTTTCAGGACTTCTGTATCCTTTTAATTTACAATATGTACAAAAAGCATTTACAGAATCATAACCACCATTCCAATGCACATATACGCCTAACGCCTGGTTCTTTCCTTTAATAATTGCACGATTTCCCATAATTAAGTACCTTCTTTCTTTATTCTTTTGATTTATATTTTCCATAAAGTGACGGGATAGGAATCGAACCTATCACAAATTACCATACGCCACCGTTTTTCCGTTCCAATACGTCACTACTAGCAATCAGTAGTACAGTCTTTCCGTTCATTTAAAGTAACTATTAGCTTCAATAGTCCAGTATTTCCGTTAGGGTGTATACTCATATCATCATGAGTAGTAAAAGCCTTTAATTGGCTATGTAACTAAATAAGTTTTGACGGATCTTCTTTTAAAATTTCCGTCATGCCATTAATTGCTTCTTCTTGCGTTTTATATTTCTGAAAAATTCCGAACGTGTTCTTGAATAGCAAGAAATATTTATAACCATGTAAGCTATCATCAATTCCAGCGTTCGGAGGATTTTCCGTGTAGTACAGTGTGTTGTACTTTCGTTCAATGTGACACGCTAATGCTTCCATAGTCGTTCTGCGACTCATTCTTTCCACCTACTTTCTATTTATAATAAACATCTACGTTGTTCTTATCATCGTGTGACCAACTAGATCCAACGTATTTTCCACTGTTACCGCAATCTTCAAGATCGTATTCACAACATAAGTCGTTATACTCGTCAGGTGTATCACAGAAAATTTCCGTTCTACCGTCAGGATATTCATTTCTTACTATCATAATTTCCACCTTCCTTCTATAATCTTTCCATCAGTTCTACAGCTAAGATATATGCTACATATTTCCACACGTTCACATATCCGTTCAGATCTTCTAACTTACATTGTAAAGCTGTATGAATCATTCCATCGCAGAACCCTTTGCTTTTAAGTTCTGCGATAAGATCTTTCTTTGCGATCGGTGGCAAGGCTGCGACTTTGATTTTTCCAATATCAAAAGTGTTACGTTCTTCCTTTTCGATTGTCTGTATCACTACCATGTTTGTTTTTGTCATCTTTAAAATTTCCATTTGATATACACTCCTTTGTTTTCTTATAAATCATTCTGCGATATTGGTAATCACAATATAATTTCCATTTCCCTTAAGATATAACAATTCATACACCTCCCCATCGTATCCGCCATTATTTTGTTTATAGCCATCTAGCGTATTGTATTTTTCATAGTTAATAATGTAATCACACATATCATATAAACCAGTTTCCATTGCTTCTTTATTTCTATATTCAATTTCATTCTTATCTTTATACTTATGACTATTTACATTGTCGTAGCTACATTTTACAAATGGCACATTAAGATATTTTGCAAGATCATTTTCAATTTCTTTTAGTTCTGCTTCATCTTTTTTCAATTCATATCTATTTCCAATCATATCTATTGTTCCTCCTGGTTATCTTTCTTTGTAATTGTTATGTCGTATCCCATTTCTTTCCAATACCACAGTGTTTCACTTTTAATATGGTCTAATGTACATAATCTCACATGACTTTTTTCAAGATCAGCCATATAAAGTTCCGTATTTGTTTCCATAACTAAAATCATTGGGAAATTACCCGTATACTCTACCTTGTGATGATATGGACTTGCTATTGTATACATATCGTTTATTTTTTCCAATTCTTTTTTATTTTTAATGGTAACATATGTATATTTGTAGTCTGTACTTGCTTCTTGATATACTGGACATTCGCCTTGCTCCATTGGTAAAGAGTTAATCAATTTATTCCAGCGTTCTTGTAGATTTATTCTTCTATTATCTTCTTTGATCCAATTTTCATGCTGGATACAATCCCATTTGTCTGTATAATAAATTCCATCATCTGAAATATAATATGTTTTTGCTTCTTTGATTTCTGTTCTCATGATCTTCCATACCTCCTATTCTATGCCGTTTCCAGTTTTTCTTTCTCATACTCTTCACGATCCTTATAGTACATATCTAACAGTTCTCTATACTTCTTTTCGCTATCTGTCATGTACAGTTCGTTGACACTTGACCATTCATTCAAGCCCTTTTCTAAGATCATCACGTACTTTCTTAGCTTAACTCTGCCCCATCTCATATTGTTATTTCCAATATCAAAGAAATAGTTATCTAACATACAGCCTTCAAAACTATCTTCTAAGTAATCATCTAAAGTCGTGCAAAACATTTCTATTGTATCATTATCAATAATCGTTCTATAATCTTTCATAATTTCCATACCTTCTTTCTAAGCCGTAATCAGTTCATAATCTTCCAGTAACGTCATCAAGTTTGCTTTTTTCCATCTATGTAAGACTCGATCGCCCATTTCATTTCTGATAGGTTTAGCAAGCTGATTCCAATTGTGATCTTTCTTCCATTGCATAAACTGTTTTACTGAGTTGTGATAATATCCATCGTTATGGACTTCTATATATTTGTTCTCGTTTCTTTTGTTTCTGTAAATAGTAACAGTTGTCATAATTTCCAACCTTCTTTTTATCTGATTTTTCCATTATCTGCCACGACTTCTACATCATCACAATAACTATTGCAAGGATTCCATACACAATAGCTTGTTATGTGTTTTCCCTTGCGTACACGTTTGTTATAGGCAATATAGTAGTTTTTTCCATACGTTCCATGTCTACCTCCAGCAGAAACACTTTTGATAATTTCCACATAAATTGTATGTCGTGTGGCACGTTCACGGATCATTTTATCCGTTAGTTTTCCAGTGCTGATATACTTTACCTTATAGGCATTTAAGTCATAATTTCTGCGTATATAATCGTTTACAAGTTGGACATTCTTATTCTTTGCCGTGATCTTTACAATAGAATCATCAAGCTTGTTTCTAGTGCCGTGTGTGTTAAATTTTACAGTGACAACGGTAGTCCCTGGATAGGCATATGATTCCTTGCGAACTTTCCAGCAATAACCATCTGCCGTGTCAATTGTGCCGTCACTGTTATAAATGCCGTTTATCGTTCTGTACGTGCTTCTTTTTGTCTTTGCGTGTACAGTATTTTCCATCATTAAAAAAGCCGTAAACATAAATGCTACGACTAATAAGATCTTGATTGTTTTGTTCTGTTTTGTTCTCATTGTGTGTTTACCTTCTTTCTTAATATTCAAAATTCGGAAATAGTTCGTATAAATCTTCTTCATCTATGTATTTTCCATTAATTGTGATACTAACGGCATAGGATACAAAATATTTTCCATTATCATCTTCTAAACCATCATCATCTTCTTGTTTCCAAAAAGAAAAACAACTACCACAAATACAAATATCTTTTGCTTCTAAATTGTTAATAAAATGCTGATTGATTTCATTAAGAACGAATTGTTCAAAATTGAAATTTTCCGCTTTTGCTAATGTAGATTTTCCCGTTAACCAGTCTGCATCTTTTCCACGTAAAGGATCAATAAGTTCTCCATGTTCATTCTCTTGAAATATGTCAGCAGAAATCCCATGCAATTTAATTGTGTCAAGTTCTCTATATTTTTCAAAATTCATAATCATTTACCTTCTTTCTTATTCTGTATCTGTATCATCATCAAAAAATCCAACGCAAGCAAGCATATAGACAGCGGTAATCATTACCAATAATGCTTCTAAAATGAAGGCTTGCGGTATCTTTATAAACGCAATAATAGCCATTGCAATTCCTACAAGTGCAACGGCTATGTCTATCGGTTGTGGTTTATGTAGTTGTACTTTATTTTCCATTGTTCTTCCTTCTTTCTTTACTCGTCAACTCTTTCTATCATGAAGTTACCACCATGATATAAGTTGAGTCCGTGATTTCCACCAGTGATATATGCATCATCAGTGATCCCATCACGTTCTATATCTTCATCTGTAATGAATACACCCATATTTCCATCAGATTCTAGTTGATCGATCGCAAGATCTAAGATTGCACCATAATCCGTTGTAGGTTCGTCAACTGTTACAAGTTCGCTGAAATAACCAAAAATCACTTTATATTTTGTCATAATATCCTTCCTCCAGCCCTTTACGGGACTTTATTTCCATTTATAGGTTCAACAAAATAGACAAGCCGTGTTTTGACTTGTCTATAATATTCAATCTATAAATACGCTACAAACTCTGAAAAATCAACCGTATCATATAAGTTCTTGATTTTTTCATGATACACATTATCCAGTTCTTCTTCAGTATCTACCCATGCAATACCATCAAAAACTTTTTTTGCTTCTTGCAAGATATACTGTTTTGCTAATGGCTGTAAATCACAAACAACCGTTTCTGCTTCTTTATGTGGACAAAATGGTTCAATAAGATCCATTCTTATGTTATCTTGAATATAACTTTCCAAACTTGAACCGTTCTTTTTATCATCTGATTTATTAAAAAATTCTAACAGTTGTCCAACCGTTAGAATTTTAATCTCATTGTCATCATATTCATCAGCATATAAATATTGTTCCATAATTCAAACACTCCTTTTATTTCTCTAATATGGCTTAACAATAGTTCCATAGATTGCATGGAACAAAGTATTTTCATACTTTTCATTTTCACAACCACTTAATTTTTTTAGCTGATTTCTCATATTTTCATATACTTCCTGGAATTCTGTATATGCTTTTTTAGATACTTCTAACTGTTTTTCTAATGAAACAAGATTGTCTTTTAAATCGTCAATCCTATTATTGATCTTTTCTTTAATCTGATTTACGTCATAAAGAATAGGTATATATTGCCTATTCTCGTATTTTGTTTCGTGGCAAAAAATAGAGTCGTGTTCATAACCGCTGAACTCAGACCATCCACAGATTGATAATTCTGCACTATTATCTTTTGCCGTATATGTAGCTCCGTCAAAATTCTTTGACATATTTTTGAATGGTGCACCATCTTTTTTGGTTGGATATGTAACTTTCTCCCATTTTTCAATTAAGCACTTTGTTCTTTCGATCTGTTTTTTGATTTCTGTCTGAATTCCATCTAAATCATAATAGTTCATAATATACCTCCTTAATTTAAAATTGAAATGTAGCCGTTAAATGCTTTAGAATCAACATACCAACCACGAATATCCATTTCACGACCGTATTTTTCATAATCAAAATAATTTGATACACTCGTTGAAATGTTTTCGAGTAGTCCAGTATCATCAACATAACGATAAGCAACGTCTTTCATGCTGTCACAATCTGAATAAATGATATAATTGCCATCTTCTACAATGTCAAAGGCTTCATCTAAAGTTGATGTTTCTGAACTAATTTCATTAAATACCGTTCTTTCTTCATCTGAAAGTTCTGAATACCGTTCTCCAATTTCCTGGAGTCTTGAAAGTGGTGTGTATTCTCCTAAGTCCGTTGTATCAAACTCTGCATCATAATCAGCAACAAAGTATTCTTCATATTTTGCATCGATACCGATTTCTTTTAAGATGTTTTTGATTTCGTCTTCATCAGCAAGTGGGAAATTTACAGCTTTATCAATGATTTCTCCTTCATTGTATTTCCCTAAGTTTGTAACCCATGCTGTAAAACCATCTTTATTTGTGTTCGTGTTCATGATAATACCTTCTTTCTTGAAATACCCGACTTACATTTCTATAAAAGCGGGATTTTAAATAGTTACAATAAAAAAGACACAATCTTTTAAGATCGTGCCTTTGGTTTACTGGTTACAATGGCAAGATACCCAACAATTCGGTTGATTGCAAGGGTGTAAACCTTTACCGCCGTTATTCTCCGGGCAATGTTCACAATTGCCAATGTTATTTTCAGAGTACATAAATTTTATATACTCATTTTGTGTAAAGCTAACACCATACACGTTTCTTGTATATGGGCTGTATGCTTTATATACTTCCAACATACCGTAGTAGGCTTTTACACCTACTCTACCGATATTTCTTTTTTCTGAAGGACTTAAAAATAAAGATCCTTCATTGTTTAATTTGTTTTCAAACAATCTTACAACTTTTGTGTTTTCACTTTCTTTTTCATGATTCTCAAAATAATCTAATGGCAAAGATTCAAATGCTGTATACATTTCAATATCGTATTCATGCGTTTCTTTCCCATATGCTTCTAGCTTCATGGAAATTGTATCATCTAACCAATGACCAGCATTAAGACAATACTCTTTCTCATCATCATTTTCTAAGAAGAAATAAATTACAACTTGATTGTTTTTCATCAAAGGGATCTCATAGATTTCTGCATTTGATGGAATATTAACCATGTCCATCAATGTTCTACAAAGATTTAACAGTTCTTTACCATCTTCTTCTGTGCGATCTAGTGCTGAAGGTGGGAAAGAACAGATTTTTTCAACAATTGGCATAAAATTATTTTTATTCATAATTTCCTTCTTTCTACTTATCAGACTTGATAAGATTTTAAAATTTAATAGTTCTATAATGCCGATTAAAGCGGTATGCAAGACAGTGAACAATGTTCATATAATTTGTATACAAATTACTAACTACTAGGGTACAAGCCGTTGGCGTTCATTTATAAATACAAATATACTACTAATTGATATACTTGCCATTGTGCTATAATCAGCACTAACAACCATTAAAAAGTTGTTTAAAGTTTGAACCATGTCTTTTCTACTCTAAGACAAGAAAAGAGTTGCTACAATTTGTTACAAAAAAACAGAGTATCAAAAAATGATACCCTTAAGTTTAGATCCGTTCAATGTTATGTTATCCCTTATATATTACAAATATATAAGTTGTCTTTTGCTTCTTGTATGTGTTAATCCTTTGATTACGGTTTATTCCCTACTCTGCCACACGGCTTCTACTCATCAAGTGTCTTTGCGTTAAACCCTTGCAACATTACTTGCATATTATCTAGGGTTCAACTTGTATCATCATACAAGACAAAAAACTATTGAATTGTGTCTGCCACTTTAAAATGAATTTTATTTTATCAGAATTGACAAAACTTTTTAAGATATGTTATACTTAGATTGTCTAGAACTAAGTATTTTATACTTAATGGGCTTGTAGGTGTTACCAGCACTTATAAGCCTTTTTTCATTATCCTTATGTACATTTCATCATGTACAACCGTTTTATTTATTTTTAAGATTTACTTTTGTTTGCCATCCTTTCGAGCTGGTTTGTAAGTGATCGTTAATTGATTGATTTTTGAAAACTACCGACAACTCAATGTGGTTTGTTTTTTATATCTCTCTCTTAACTTGTTTTAAGTATATCATATTTGATATACATTGTCAAGAGTTTTTTAAACTCTTTTTTGTTTTAAATCAAAGGCTTATTTGTTTAATGCCTTATCTTTAAGACACTTATACTATATCATATTTGATATATGTTGTCAATACGTTTTTTGTGTTATAATACAAATATATTACAAAAAAGAAAATTACCTTATTATATAGAAAGAAAAGGAATTATATAAATATGATTGTTAAAAATCAAAGTGATATTATCACATTGTTAAAAATGCAAATGAAAAATAATAATATAAGTAACAGTGAACTTGCAAGACGTGTTGGAGCATCTCAACCAAACATTGCAAGAACATTAAATAATAATAATCACAGTATTAAATTAGATACTCTTTTTAAATATCTTGACGCTTGTAATTTATCCTTAGATGTTAACATAGTATCAGATAATACCAGTAAAAACAGCAAAGACAATTAAACTATCTTATACCGCTTGTACTCTACCCATACACTCTATAACGTATTTGCAACCGTTTAAACGTGTTATAACGTGAGTATGCAAGTATAACGTGTATTATATAGAAAGAACTCATACAGTACGTCATTATTGATATAGTGTATTAGTATATGTATTATAGTATTGTGTGTATTGCTTGCGTATGCCGTAGGTGTACTCTTATATAGTGTGGTGTATATGTAGTATATTTATTAATTGTGTCTTTAGGGTGCATGGTATATAGTTGTATATTATACTATTATATGTTATTATATAGTTATCATAGTTTGGATCTAGTTTTGCGTGGTAGTATGAGATATACTATCATGCTATGTTTGTATATGCATTTATATATGTATGATAGCTTGATCTTGTATGATTGTTATATATTAATATGTTTAGTTTGTATTTTAATTTGTGTAGTTATCGCAAGTGCTGGAAGTCTGCCAAACATCGAACACTTGTTTGGTTAGTAGTGTAGCACTGTTTTGCTGTGCTGTCAAGTGGTATAGATAAAAGCTATAGCAAGGTTGGTTGGTATAGAGTTGTGTTATAGGTGGGTAGAATGTTAACTTATATAGAGTTTGGTGGTTAACAATGATATAATGTGATCTTTTTTGATTGTTTGTGATTTTGTTAGATAAAGAAAATATTGTTTTGCTAGTGTGGATAGATTATCCAACATATTATGCAAAAGTGTTGGATAATAGATAAGTGTACGATAAACAACACTTGTTGTGTAAATAGTCGTTTATTGGTAGTCCGATATCGGACTATAACGACACGTACAATATATTGTACGGTTTGTGTATTATACCGAACAACTATAGTTGCAGTATCCAGTACCCTATAACGTAGTATCATATACTATGTGGAAATAGTTGGAAATTATCTGCACTCCTGATCCTGATCTGTCTACAAATTATTTACAATTATTTACAAAATCTATTTGATAAAATTATAGTATTTCAAATAGATTTTTACATTTTTAACCATGTAATTTTTATACCACCAGATCAAAAAGCAGGGGTAGGTTTACATTTACATAATTGGAAATAACTGACATTTTAGACAGACGTGTTCAATCACCGTGTCAACAAAAATTTTTCGACTCTGCCCACAAAATCATCACTTTCCCAAGCAATTTCCTACACTTTCCTAGATAAACACTTTCTGCTAATCGAAAACATGTCTTCGGAGGCGTCGTCGAGAGAATCGTTTATTTTACTACTCTTTTTTCGACGCTCTCAGAACCCCTTCTTTCAAAAATCGCACTTTTCTCAAAAATCAGCCCCATTTTCCCCTTTATTTTCCACAATTCTCTCGACGACACGTTTTTGTTTTGCACCATTTCATGCAAGTTTTGCCCTCAAAAACCTAAGTAATTCCTTATATTTTTCACATCAGATTTTACACAGTTTTACACAATTTATCGAAACATGATTTTTGGCTCTTCTCGAAGCACGATTTTGACAATTAATACCCTCACAAATCCCAGTAAATCCCTACACAAATCACATCTCAACCTTTGCACAAAATTACTCCCAGAAAAATGTATAAATTCGATCAATCATGCCCGAAACCGATTTTATCTCCACAATCAATCGCACAAAATAATCGTCACTTTTTCTTTATAATCACTATACCTTTAACCATTTTGCCTACGAAATTGGTGACACCCTATATCGAAGGTTCTCAACAAAGACATGCACAAAAATATATAAATTACAAGAAACCACTTACAGACACTAAAGAAAACAACAACTACCTCTTCTCTCTTATCCCAAGTAAACAAGCAATTTATTGCGCAGTTTAGGAGAGACAGGATAAGCATCAGCGTTCCTTCTCGACATTGCTACCGCAGGTAATATCACTTACACGCTTCCATTTCTTAGCAGATCATGTTATACTTCCATTGAGGGCTTAGGCAACCCTTGGCATCTACGCCAAAACAGACATAAAAATGATATTAAGGTATTCAAGTTGGTACCCCAGATAATGTATCTGCAAATGCATTATCAGAATTTATGCTCAGGGAAATTTCTCTGGGCATATTTTTTACAACTAACAATCTCTCATTGCAATAAAATATCTTACATGATATAATCATATATATGGCATTGAACAAGAACATTCAATGTATTCCATGTATCAATAAAAACAATCCCTCGCAAGGCAAAACATTTTATAAGATGGAATCCCTTGAGCTATCAACCAGATTTGTGACAGATAGTGAACACAAGCAATCTATCAATCAGACACTCAGCCTTGCAAGCAGGGATTATTTTTATGCAAAAAATTATCTTTCATACAGTCCTATAAAAAATCGCACTCTACAGATCATAAATCCATTTTACCTATCTACTCTAACAACTCTCCACGACATACCACAAAATCCATATTTGACGAATATACTCTTCTAAACATTGAGAATCACATATAATCAACACCTACCATCATGCAGCAGATTCCCAAATCAGATATCTGCCACAACACATCTTAGATCTAAGACAAAAATATCTCTTCATTATACCCTTAAAAAATGTACTCTGAGAGAGCAAATTTTAATTCTACTATCGTACCCTAACAAGTTATCGCCAAAACATATAAAATGGAAATTAGTACCCGATTTCTCATCTAAATATTGCAAAAGTACCCTAAGCAATTTTACACATGACCCATACCACACTCATATCACATATGGGGTACACTTCACATTAAAAAGATCATTATCTGCGTCAGTATATATTGTACGTGAAAAAGTACAAGCATATTTCCTACGAAAAAATGCACCTGAGAGATCATAAATCAATTTTACACCTTTCCCCTACCAACAATACCAATTTACCTATAGAATGGAAATTCCCCACGAAAAGCTCTTCTAAATGTACAGAATCAAGTATAAAGAAAATTACATTCTACCCAGATAAAAATATGACCAACTTCCCTCATTGCACCCGTTGACAAGGTGCAAAAAGTATGTTAAAATACCAATATGCTTAAAAAGAAAATGAAGGAAGAAAGGATATATACCGTGAAGAATACAAATGATTTTATACATAATTGCAATGAAGAGACAAAACTCTCTTTCAATTTGCCATCAGGTATCACACAAGATATGATATTCCAGATAATCAATCATGGTAATCTGTGCAAAGATTCTTTTAAAGAATATATGTTGGCAGATACCAGAAAAGAAATTGCAATGAAGATTCATAGTTATTGGAAAGATAATTCTGAGATATTATATCCAAGATCTTCAAGATCATATATGTGGTTGTACTACAATGAGATAAACAGAAAAAGATTACAGGTATTGCAAGAAGAAAATATAAAACAATTATCATATATGATCTACATGATGAAAATAAAGAAAGGAGAAATGAAAAGATGATCAATACAATTATCAAGACAGATAACACAGATAAAAAGAAAAGACAGATGAAAGATCAAAAGAGAAATGAGATGAGCGTCAGCGAACACGGAATTTTTTCGTTGAGTAAGCGTCAGCGACCGAAACAAAAAATAGGTAGGGAATATTTATATTCCCGTGTTTTGTATAGGTAATATGTCCTATATAGATAACACGTCTCTTATAGTTAATATTGTCGGTTGAGCGATTAAAAATTATTTGTCTAGCTATTTAGACGTGTCTATCAAATCAACACCTGTTGTACTTATGCTGAGATTTTGTCTACACACAAGTTAATAACCAAGATAGCAAAGGAGAATTATTTATGAAACAAATTAAACCCGAAGGAAAACGACAGAACTTTCATGTTATTCCACATTTTCTAATCTACAATCCAGAGTTTGGAGAAAAAAGAATATTATTTCAAATGGCGTTAGCAAACAATATGATGTTAAAATGGAATCCAGAAAAACCACCGATTCTTTATAATACAAATTTACTCGTGCGCCAAATGAGCTTTTCACAGAATTACAACTCATCAGGCATCAATGAACAAGTTAAAAAATTTATGAAATTAATTGAAGACAAAGGCTATGTTAAAAAAGTTGCATCACCAATCAAGCAGCTTACATTATATAATGTTCCGAATGAAAACACTGAAGAAAATTTATTCCTACAAAAGAAACATTACGGTATAATTTATAACTTCGAGTTCTTATACTTGCTCCGATTACATAAGACGAATTCAATGCCATATAATACCAGAATATGGAATGTATTACTCGTGTTAGCATATCTAAGATACAATATTATCATGCGAGTTTCAGAAGATTTTAATTCGAAAAAAAATAGAAAGAAAAGACCAGAAACATATGTGAAAACATATGATGATATCGGAAAGGAACTTGGATTACATCGAACTACTATTGAAAAATGTGTTAAGGTTCTTGATGAGGCAGGGATTATCTATCATGAGCAATTATTCAAAACTCTTCCTGGCACTGATAGAGTTGTATATAGTCGAATTGCTTTTACAAATAAATATAAATATGACGGAACTCAAGAATATCGCTTGGATTCCAATTATGATTATAAAAAAGAGGTCAAAGAAATTAAACTCCAGTTAAAACCTTACGGAGAATACGGTCGTACTACTTCTTCTGATTTAGAAAATCTTGATTAATCACTTTGTTGGCAGCATTGTGAGTAATCAAACAAACACAAATTAAAAATCAATTAAACAATAATATACATAACGAAAGGATCTAACAAATTTTCATGACAACACAATTAAATACAGAACTCAAAGACTTATTGACTACTTCTGACCGTATCTCATTTGAGAACATGACGCAAGAACAGTTTGCAGTAAAACTAGCAGCACAGAGACTACGCACTACTCCTTCTTCAAAGAAAAGATTAAAAAGAAATGATGGTATTCGAGCAAGAGATAGTACAACAGATGCCGTAGTCTATAAGCCAACGCATGACCAGTATTATCGCATTTTCATCAACGATATCTTAAGCAATATTCGATCAGGTGGCACTGATTATTGTTTTAAATGGTATCAGGTTAAAGAGTTGTTGCGGTTTCACAAGCACACGTTGATATGCAAAATGGTCAGAGAAAGCAAGAGTGCCAGTGGCATTTATTTCAAGGTATCTCTTCCAAACGATTGGCGAAAGATTGAGAAGAACATTTTACCAGAACAGTAAGAATGAGCTACTGAAATACATAATAAACACAAATTAATAATTAAACTAAACAAATACATAAATAAGGAGACTTTTAATGAAATCCAGAAAATTTAATAAAGAAAAGTATGCAGAACAGAAGGCAATGAAGAAAAAGAATCGTCCACAGCGCAGTTATAAAAGCCTTGGGACAACCATTGAAATCCCGATTAATCACAGAAAGCATAAAATTTTAGCTACTGCCCGACATAATGATGAAAACGGCAAAGAGGACGAAACATTTACAGTAACGCTTTCAATTGCCAAAGAGACAGGAGATTTCCCAATTTGGCATCAGTTTGAAGATGATTTACAGATCACGGCAAAGAGATATTCTCTTAGAACAGCTCTGATGGCTAAGGTAGTTGAGCTTGAAACAGCTGGTGATCTTGATATACATATTGAATCTGCTGATGCTATCTACAAGCTTCTTGAATGTGCAGGCGACTACCTGAGTGGTAAATCAAACACAGTGGAGGTGCGGTAGGATGATAGTTTTATCTACGATTCTGATTGGCGGTGCCGTACTGTTTTGCGCAGGAATGTGTCGTTCTGCTGCTACCAGAGAAATGATTACAGAAGATATTTATTGCCAGATCAAAGCAGAAAGTTTACATAAGGACGCTTTCAGAAAACCAAGAACTGAAATGGAACGGATGACAGACATGATTTTTGAAGAAAGCGAGGATGATGAGTAGAATGGCATTAGATAAACAGATTCATGTACATTCTGTGGATACAGGGCATTTTTACACAGAAAAAGAAAAGGCTTTACAAGATAAATACATAGAGCTTAGAAAAAAGAAAAGTGAAATTTATCATAATCATTTAAAGAAGATTGAGAAAGATTTTGAAAAATGGGTAAGAAATTGTGTCATTGAAAAAAGTGATACGGAATACAAAAAATATTTAGAAAAAAAATCTGGTAAAAAACATTTAGAAAAAGGAGAATTTCTTGAATCATATTTCAATAAAGAATTGTATAAATCTCAAAACCAATATACCGTGAATCATTCTAAGTTTACAACAAAAGATATAATTTTAGATGACTTTGATCAGGTTGCTATCGAATATGGAATTAACGATTTATTGTTGTCTGAAAATATTGACGATCAATATCATTACTGGTTTACGTTAAGAAGTTATTTCTCTGCGTATGCTAATCTGTACAAACAAGAATTGTTAAATCTGCTTAATAAAACGGTAGAGGATAATATTCGATATACAGAAAATGGACAATTAGACAAGGTAAAGGTTCGTTGTTTTTATGAGAAAGATTTAAATGCAACAAATACAGTTTCTTTATTTGAATCATTTTTAAGTAGAACAATTGGCGCAAAAACCAATGAATTCTGTGATGACTTACTTATTTTACAAGTATATTATTTTGACATTTTTAAAGACCTGTGTTTCCACGGGATGGATTATTGTGATAATGACGGAGTAGTTACTAGATATAGATATTTTACCTCTTCTGCTGGGCAAATTCGCACAAAGAAAGCTGTTTTTATCAAAGAAGATACTTGGAATAAATATGAAAAAACATTAATGTGTGGTCTAACAATTGACAAAATTAATGAAAATGGTGGCAATAATATCAACAAGCATTTAGCATATATGGCTTTGACAAATTCTGCGACAGATTTATGGGTAGATTTTGACATTGATAAAACCATTGTTGTAGACGATTTTGAAACAATGGTTACTGGAGAATTTGATAGTATTGATGATATTTCATATGAAATTGAACAAACAACTGATTCTGTTCCAATTCCACATATGGATGGATGTGGAATGGTTCTTCCTAGTTTGTTGAAAATTAATTCCATGATCAGAATCCCATGGATTAAGGGGTTAATATCTCCATTTAATTATGCTGAACTCATAAAAGAGCAAGGATGGTCTTCAAAAATAAAAGATATTTATGGACAAGAGCATGATGTTATCGCAGAGGATATTCAAATTATTTTTACTAAAAGTCAATTCAAGATGAATGGGTTTTATGACGATTGGGATAGTTACAAAGAATATTTTAAAAAATATAATTGCACAGCGGGACTTTGCAATCAAGAAGAAAAATACATAAAAAATGCTACAATCAATTACCAGATGCTTCAAACATTAACAGATATATCGGACGATGAAATAAAATTGCTTGCAAGTAAATCAAATGAAAAATTGCAAACATTATGTGATTCTGTAGATAATGTTCAGAAAGTTTTTGGAATCACACCATATAACACAAATTTGACGCCATTTCAGGCAAGTTTAAAATTGTATCCAAGTCTTTTAAGAGATCCATATTCAAGAGATACTCTTAGGGATTTAAAAAACAGTATGCTAAAGAAATATCGTAGTGGCAAACTTGATATATATGGGAAATATACATTTATTGTGCCTGATTTATATGCGGCTTGTGAGTATTATTTTGGAGGAATTGAGAATCCAACTGGCTTATTACAAGACCATGAAGTTTATTGTAGACTATTTAAAAAAACAGATAAATTAGATTGTTTACGAAGCCCTCATTTATACAAAGAACATGCCGTTCGAAATAATCTTGCTTGTATTGAAAAATACGGAGATCGACAAAAAGAAATTTCAAAGTGGTTTGACACAAATGCCTTATACACGAGCACACACGATTTAATATCTCGTATTTTACAATTTGATGTAGACGGAGATAAAAGTCTGGTTATTGCAGACAAAACTTTTGTCGAGATTGCAGAAAGAAATATGACCACAATTGTTCCATTGTATTATGAAATGAAAAAAGCACAAAAGCAACAAATTACAAAAGAGTCATTTTATGATGGATTAGTTCATGCATTTACAGGAAGTAATATTGGAATTTACAGCAATAATATTTCTGTTATTTGGAATGACAATGTTTTTTCTTCAGACGGAAAAGAACAAAAAATTGCAAAAGATGAAGGTAAAACTACGCAAGATGCAATGAATGTGGTTAAGTTGCTTTGTATGGAAAACAATTTTGTAATCGATTATGCAAAAACATTATACAAACCAATTAGACCAAAACATATTGCGAAGTTGATTTCAAAATATACTCAGCATAAGCTACCGCATTTTTTCGTTTACGCTAAAGACAAAACAGAAGATCAAGTTGAATCTTCCAACAATACATTTGTTAATAAGTTACATTCTACTATTACTGATGTAAGTATTAATTTAAAAAATCTTAAATTACCAAGATTGGATTACACACAATTAATGTTTAATCCTGATACTGATATTACATCTCAAAGTGCGTTGGAGATTATCGAATTATACGATCAGTTAAATAAAGAATATAAATATCAATTCAATATTGTCGATAATAAAGTAGCAAATATTGGTGCAGTCAAAAAGAAGTTATTGAAACAGTTTGAAGATAAAAATTCTTTATTATTTTACGTTACTGATGTTCTTGTTAAATTTTTATATAGTAACAAAAGAAAACGTAAACAGCTTTTATGGTTTTTATTTGGAGAATATATCGAAAATAATATTAGAAGACATCAAGATCAACCTTTAATGAAATATGTTGAATGTGAAGATTGCGGTGAATTATTCGAAGTTCCTAAAAATAACAAAAGAACAGTAAGATGTAATAAATGTCAAAAAATAAGAAATGACGAGCGGAACAGACAAAGAGTAAAAAAATATCGAGAAAAAGTAACTATGTAATGGTTTTAAATTTTAAAAAAAGTTCCGAAAAATTCAGTTCATTTTTAAGGTTAAAAAATGCAATGTTCTGTTTTTTTCGGAACAAAAAAAGTCACTATATGGAAAGGTACCCCCTTAAAAATAAGGAACCTACCACTATATGAAAGGATTCAAAGTGAATAAAACAGATTTATATACATTGGTTTCATATAAAACTGGAGTCCCAAAAGATGAAATCAGTGAAATTTTTCAAGAGGCAAGTAAATTAATTTTTGAATATTTGGGCAATGTATCAGCTGGCGAAATACGAAAAGTATACATTATGAATGGCATCCATATTGAATCAAAATTTGCATCATATGATAATAAAATTATGCCAGATGGCACAAGAATAAAGACTAAGACAAAAATTAAATTGTTGCCAAAAATATCCAAAAGATATAAAGATGAGATTAATCAGAACAGATAAACTCTCAAAATACCAATTTGTACTTTGTACAAATGCTCACGCTGCTTGCAGCTAAAGAAATTTCACACCGTGAGTTCCGAGGTCTATGTAATCAAAAACAAAAATCAGAGATGGTATCCGAGACTTGCAACTGTTCTATTAATATAGTAGACCTCCAGAGGAAACTGAAAAGCAACCAAAGGAGAAATCATGAAAAAGAAAATTTCAATTATCACATTAGTTATGGCAATGTTACTGACAGTTGGAGGATTCACTACTTCTACTGCTGTCTCTGCGAAAAATAAAAAAATCAAATGTTTGGGAACATACAAGATTACTGCATACTGCGGTTGTCGGTCATGTTCTGGTAAGTGGGGAAACCGAACTGCTTCAGGTCGCAGAGCAAAACAAGACAGAACCATTTCTGTTGATAGGAGAAAAATTAAGTTAGGTACTAAGGTCAGGATCAATGGTAAGACTTTTATAGCGGAAGACGTTGGCGGGGGCGTAAGAGGAAAACATATTGATATGTACTTCTCTTCTCACTCACAGGTCAAAAGATTCGGCAAAAAGTACCGTAAAGTATATGTGGTAAAGTAACAAAAAGCTAATTTTATCACACGTAAGAAATATCGCCTATAGAGCATTAATGAAGATATTTTGGTGAGCATGGGACGCCATGCAAAACACAGAGGTATAAAGCTCGTATGTTTGGGGCTTGCGTATAGACATTTACCATAGAATTTACAGGAGCAATATAACTCTGATTTCAAATGTGTTGGACGCCTTTTAGTGCATACGCAAATTATTTGTCGGTAACTCATGTACACATCAAGTAGTGTACACCGACTAATGGATATTTTCTCGGATAAATACCGAGCCTCCATTTATTATTCTGGCAGGTGGCGAAATGTCATCTGTACATTATATTAAAGGAGAAAATAATTATGAATACAACAGCAATTACAACATTCAATAACGAAGAATTTGGTAATGTGAGAACTCTTACAATTGATGGAGATCCTTGGTTTGTTGGCAGGATATTGCAGAATGTCTTGGATATTCTAAGGCACGAAATGCTATTTCTTCCCATGTTGATAACGAAGATAAAAAGGACGCCCCAATTCAGGGCACCCTTGGCGGAACACAGACGATGAAGGTTGTTAACGAATCTGGCGTTTACTCTCTTATTTTTGGAAGTAAACTGGAATCCGCTAAAAAGTTCAAGAAATGGGTTACATCTGAAGTTTTACCGTCTCTTCGCAAGACTGGTACATATACAGTAGTGGCGACTCAACCGAGTGCAACTTCTTCTATTATTGTTCAGCCAATGAGTGATATCGAATTGCCGAAAGCAACGAATACTTGGTATCTTAAAAACAGAAAACGTATAAGAGAACTATGTGATCTCATGGATATCGAACGCAGAACACTATATCATCTGATTCTTACGGAAATCGGCAAGACAATTGACATTGAGCAATCAAAATCAATCTATACAAGAGATCACGGGTTTCCACCAGAATTCATCATGGATGTTGTTGGTTATTTCACTAAGATGCAAGAAATTGCTGATGAATATCTTGACAGATTATTAGAAAAATATGAGTCTTTGAATTCAGATAATGATGAAGAAGATGAAAGTGTATAGTAATTTACCATATTATAAAACATTGCACCTTGCGTGCCCAACAAGAAATGAAGTGATCCGACTAAGATCGGTGGATTTATGCTATTAGCTGATAAAAGAAAACACAAATCGTTGAAAGAGTGATGCCGAAGTACAAGGTGGAACTCGTGTAGAAACTTGCGATACTCTAATCCAAGGTGTTTTGGTCGCACAAGAAATGTGTGTCTTTTTGATGGAGTTGTCTACAAAAATTACACAATTAAGTGTATGGCATATTCTGGAAATGTTATATTTCGCTTATTGTATGAATAAGTATGCCAAAAGTGAGGAGGAATCACTCACTAAAATTTGTGTTAGTTTTGTTGAAATTAATACAGATACAGAATGTGCATGTGGCAGAGCTGGTTTAATGCACCTGATTGCTAATCAGGCTTACGTGGGAATGCACGTAACAGAGGGTCGTAGCCTCTCATGCACGTTTCAGCTGCGATAAGCCTAATTTTGGTAAGGCAGTAGTCTTGAAAACTACTAGTAGCCGTAGTGCTACGGTGTCTCAGTGCGAGTCTGAGTCGCAGCGCTAGTTTGTCCTGTGATGTCTTTCGAGCTCACGGGCTTATATCCCTGTTTATCCCGCTAAGGAGGCGGATCTGACTGTAAATCAGATGGCTTCGGTCACGAGTGGGTTCGATTCCCTCAACAGGGACGACTAGATCTGAGAGGCATACGATGCGCAGATCAAAAAAATATGCGAATGCCCTGATGGCTGGTGAATATTGGTAACCTGTACCTCTACTGATATTCTGATGGAGTTCATCACTTCAGTTCGCCCTAGAAAAGCAATACTTACACACTGTTGCTTTTTAGAAATATGTATTGTCTCGCCAGTGTGTACGTATGAGAGGCAAATACATATTCGTTATTGACATGTAGCTCAATTGGACAGAGCACAACGCTACGGACGTTGGTGTTGCAGGTTCGATTCCTGTCATGTCAGCTCGATTGGCTAGTAGCTCAATGGTAGAGCACACGGCTGTTAACCGTGCGGTTTGCAAGTTCAAGTCTTGCCTAGCCAGCTTTCCTACATACCTCAGAGGCTAGAGGGTCATCACAGCAAGGATAACATTAGATGAAAGTCGCTGGTTCGAATCCAGCTGTAGGAATTTTGTATTTTATACAAAAATACCCAAAGGGATATAGTGTAGCGGTATCACAAGACACTTTGACTGTCTCGAGCCTAGTTCAAGTCTAGGTATCCCTGTTTGCAGAATGGAGAAGTTTGGTCTATCTCGTCAGGTTCATGCCCTGAAGATCGGCGGTTCGAATCCGTCTTCTGCTATTAAAAATCATCATAATAATTCATTTAGGCTGAGACATTCGTGTCCCTACCATTTCTTGCGCAGTGGCGTAATGGTAAATAAACGAATAGATGAATTATTTAAAATTAAAAGTAAAACTAAACCTAATTATTTAGAGCAATGTATGGCTGAATTTTATTTTAACAATTAATTATAAGAGGATAGCTAAACAGTTACTATTGTGTTTTGAAGGAGATTGTGTATGGAAGAAATTTGGAAAACATTAAAATATCACGATCAAGTATATAATAGATATGAAGTATCTACTTTCGGAAATATTAGACATAAGATAAATAAAATCAACAGAAAATTTTATCTTGATAAAAAGGGATATTGCAGAACTAGCATATTTAATGGATATGTCAATAATAAACGAAAAATAAAAAATATTATAGTTCATATAGCTGTTGCTTCGACCTTTATCGATAACCCAGAAAAGAAAAGCACAGTTAACCATATAGACGGGGATAAGGCAAATAACCATGTTGAAAATTTAGAATGGGCTACAGTATATGAACAAATACAACATGCGTCATTTGTTTTAGGTTATAGTAAATTATATTCCGATACAATGAGGAAAACATTTTCAAAGAAAACTGCTCAATACAATAAAAATAATGAATTAGTACAAATATGGAATAGTACCAGAGAAATTGAACGATCATTAGGATTCAGGCACGAAAATGTAGCTGCTTGTGCAAGAGGAAATAGAAAAACTGCATATGGATATAAATGGCAGTATGTAAAAGAAGCGTAATGTCACTATTGATCGTAGGTTCAAATCCTACCTGTACAATCAAAGAGCTGTTTGGTGGTCAGTTCTTTTTTCAACAAAGATTTTTTCTCATTGTTAGCATATAGTGGATGGATATTAATTCATCCACTACTCCTTTCTGCTTCTATAGCTTAACGGAAAAGCAAAGCCCTTCTAAGACTTAGAGTGTAGGTTCGAATCCTACTAGAAGCTTTCCTATCCAGTATGTATGTACGACGACTGCTATATGCAGCGTCAAGCATCACTGGAAATATTTTAAGAATGGAGGGATCTTCTATAATTAAGATCACCAAAAATGAAGCTTTTTATCTTCGCTCAAAAGGATTCAAGGACAAATATGATATTCATCAGACGTATTCTGGACATCCTACTTACTATGCAAGTGAGAAAAGAAGCGTAATGAAAGCTCTAAAGAAATATAGAGAAAGATAGGTGTTCTCTATGAAGAAAAAACAAAACAATATTAGAGTATCATTTGTAGATGAACCTGCTGCCATGGATGTTACTGGTTCTATGGTTTATGTAAAAACAGATACTCACAACATTTTGATTGATGCTGGCTTACATCAGTCAAATAGTAAATACGATGACTTTCTTGTAAATAAGAGAAGGTTCAAAGAATTTAAGCCAAAAGACATTGATTATATCTTTATTTCCCATCTCCATGCGGATCACGTATTTTTAAGCCCAAGATTATATAAAGAAGGATGTTCTGCAAAAATGATTGTTGCACAAGACAATTATCGAATTATGCATCGAATGGCTGAAGATTCTGCTTATATCATTGAAAGAGATATAGAATTAATTAACAATCAACATGGGAAGAATTATGACCCATTGTATACTATTGAAGATGTAGAACGCACAATGAATTATGTTTCTGAATATCCTGTTATGGAAAAGATTGTTGTTGATGATACTTTGTCATTTATGCTTATTCCAAACGGACATTTGCTTGGTAGTGTGCAAATTTTATTGTATCTCAAACAGAACAACATTGAAAAGACATTACTGTTCACAGGTGATATTGGAAATTCTAAAGTTCATAATTATTATGTCAATAAGTTTACTCCTGTTGATCATGCAGATTTAGTCATTGGAGAATCAACTTATGGAGATCGTCCTGATTTAAAAACTGGACAAAAAGAAAGAAATAATGATATCGAAAAATTATTTTCTATTATTACACAACAGGTATGCGAAATGCATGGACAGGTAATTATACCAACTTTCGCAAATCACAGACTCCAATTTCTTACAACAATGATTTACCAGGTCATGAAAGATTATGATTTTCCTTATAAAGTATATATTGATACACCGTTAGGAATTGATATTTTCAACGAATATCGCAAAATCTTATCTGGCGATGAATTAAAATTGTTTGATGAAGTCCTAAATTGGGACAACTTGATATTTGTGCGTGACGCAGAATCCAGTAAAGCATTGGTACATAGCAATGAACCATGTGTAATATTATCTACGTCTGGAATGTGTAATAATGGTAGAATTAGACACCATTTGAAAAAAGCAGTTCCAAATCCTAATGCTACTGTTCTATTTGTAGGATTCAGTACGCCAGGAAGTTTAGCTGCATTACTTAAAGACAAAAATGTTAAATCTATCTCTATAGATAATAAACAATATACTTGTAGATGTGCAAGTTTCTCACTCAAATCTCTTAGTGGACATGCTCCATTCTGCCAACTTCTTGATTACTACTCTTCTATTAACACAAATCGAATTGTATTACATCATGGATCAGAAAAAGCAAAGTTAACATTAAAAGAGAAATTAACTTCTGAACTTGAAAAGAAATGCAAAAGTACACGAGTTATTATTGCAAATTCAAGTTTGAAAATTTCATTATAGAAAGGACTGTTGAATATAGAATTCGAACTTCCAATTAAAGATTTACTAAAACAATTTGGCGGTGGACTGCCAGATGTAGTAGATTATCAGTATTATGTAAATTTACAGCAGCGCAGAATTATTGTAAATGAAGCCATTTGCGATACCATCCTTGAAAGTGCTGTTCTCCCACTTATTGAGATGGATAATGATGGTTCTGGAGAACCTATTACAATTATTCTTGATTCACCTGGTGGCGACGTATATAGAGGATTTAATCTTGTTGATGTTATTGAAAAGGTTAAAACTCCACTTACGATTCACATTATGAGTATGGCAGCCAGTATGGGGCTACATATTGCTATGGCAGGACATAATAATCCAAATGTAAAAACCGTATGTCATCCATTTAGCGTAGGTTTACTTCATAGTGGATCAGAATCTGTTAGCGGAACAGCTCATGCTGTAAGAGATTTATTTAATTTTTCGCAGAAATACGAAGAGAAAATTAAACAGTATGTACTTTCACATTCTAATATTGATGAAGAAATGTACGAAAAAGTATATCGTCAGGAATTATGGCTTGATGCAGATGAAATGCTTCGCCTTGGAATTGTAGACGAAATCATTTAATTTTTTATTCATAAAAATGCTTAAACTACCTCTATTTACACTATACCACATTTTCAATCAAGTGTGTAGAGGTATTTCACAAATAATTAAAAAAATTCACATTAGTTTAAAGGAGGATAAATATGGCTAAAGCTTTATCTTATAAAAAATCTACTACTGTCACAGTTAAGGCGGCAGGTTATGTAGACATCGAAAAAGGAGTTATTGAAACAGAAGAAGGAAATGTATCTTTCAAAGATTTATTAAAAGACTTTGATGGAAAATATGGTGAATTTCAGATGAAAGAAAAGACTGATGAAGATCTGGAATTAAACGTACCTTCTGATGAAGAATAGATTGGAGTGAATATTTATCAGTATTAATTTTGAACAAGAATTAGCAAAAATCGGATTAACTCCAGAAACATATGAGGCTGTCTGTGCAGATATTGATTCAAAACTTGACGGTGTAGTTGATATCGACTGGCAGGAAATTAAAGAAAAATATCATGTACAATGTGCAAGCGATACAATTCGTAAGTCCTCTTCTACTCCATTTGGTGGTAGATTCAGAGATGCTTATTTTCGCAGCAAGCAAAAATCTGGTAACGATGAAAAATCTGAAGATCAGTTATTATATGAAAAAATTCGTAAGGAACGACAGAAATTACAGACAGTTAATTTAGAGAGAAATCGTATTTCTCGCCAAGAAAGTCGTTTTGAGCTGTTCAATGAATATGTGGCTGAAGCAATTCAGATGCTACCAAACCCAGACTTCAAACCTCTGAGAGTTGAAGATAAATCTAAAGGATATGTGCTTTCTATTGCAGATATTCATTATAATGCAGTATTTAAGAGTGTTAACAACGAATACTCTCCAGAAATTTGCATTGAAAGATTTCAAAAATTATTATCTAAGACCATTGTGCTGATACATAGGCTTGGCATTTCTAAACTCAAAGTCGTCACATTAGGTGATGACATTCAGGGTATCTTACGTCTTACTGACGTTAAGCTCAACGACTCTGCCGTTGTTAAGGCAGTTGTTGATATCTCAAAAATCATTTCACATTTCTTAAATGAATTATCTAAATATGTTGAAATTGAATATTATTGCGTAGGTCGAAGCAACCACAGCCAAACACGACCTATAGGAACAAGAGCTTCTGAATTATGTGCGGAAGACTTTGAATATATTATTGGAAATTATATCAATGAATGTTTGGCAAACAATGATCGTGTTGAAGTACATCTTGATCTGGAATCTGATTGTATTCACATTCCTGTCGCTTGCTTTAATATGGTTGCAATGCATGGACATACTTTAAGAGGAATTGATAGCGCCATTCAAAATATGGAGTCTATCTATAACGAAGATATTGATTTCTTATTGGTTGGTCATTACCATGGAATGCTTGAAAAATCTCTAAGTGAAGGTATTACATGCGATAAAGAAATTTTAGTGTGTCCAAGCTTTGTAGGTAGTGATCCTTATGCAGACAGTATTTTTAAAGGGTCAAAGAGTGCTTGCAAGTTATTTGAGTTTACAGAACGTGAAGGACATACAGCATCATTCAAGATACAGTTAAATTAGCAATTCGGCAGTCATTTTTTTAGGATCAATCTCTCAAAACAGGTCGGACAGACTGCCTATTATGAGCAGAGGATGCTACTTCTTCTGCTCCATTTCTATAAATATTTACAGGTACCCAAAAGTGGGTAGTTGTAGAAATTAGTCAAAAATAAAACATTAATTAAAAAGGAGAATCAAACTATGATTACAACAAAAGAATTAGTAAAATCAATCGCAACAAAGAAAACAGAAACAGAAGGACGTAAAGTAACTCAGATCGAGGCAAAAGAAGAATTAGATAGAGTTGTTGAATGCATCGTTGATGCAATTGCATCTGGAGAAGGTGTTCGTTTAATGGGACTTGGAACATTTACTGTTGAAGATAAACCAGCTCATGTTGCAAGAAATCCAAGAACAGGTGAAACAATCAATGTTCCTGCTAAGAAAGCTCCAAAATTCAAAATTTCTGCTTCATTAAAAGATGCAGTAAATAAATAAGATTGGAGTGATTGATATTTCTTATAAAGATAAATATAACAAATATGAGGATCTGAATATTACAGATTTTGAAGACCAAATTGAGCTTTTATTTACAGTTAACGATCAGTTGGTCGATGGAGATAATTGTGTAGATATCATTGCAAACGCTGAGACAATTCGTTATATGTTGTCCATTGCAATGTCAGAACTTGACTATGCTCCACATAAGATTAATATGGAAAAAGACGATGCCACATATTGTCTTGAAATGTTTGATGATGGAAGTCTGAGAGTTTTCTTATATGACAAATATAATGATTCTTTGCAGGGGACTTCTATTTATTTATATCAAGAAGAGGTTACTCAGGATATTGTAGATTTTGTGTTGAACTTCTACTCTGATTCTGATATCTGGCTTTTTGGATATGAAGACGAAGACGATATTTCGATCAACAAAGAAGATGTATCTGATTTAGATATCGTTGCTAAAATTATGGAAGATAAACATTTTGAAGTTTTGCCAACTATGTTGCCTTTCGAATATCTATTAAAGGATCTTTGGAGATTTTAATATTCTGAATTATATGCAGTAGGTGAATGATATCATCTACTGCTCTTCTATTATATAAGGAAAGGAGGGACTTATGGCAAGAGAATTAACGCCAGAAGAATTGGTAAAAGCCCCAATGTACATCAATAGAGACGTGCAATTTGAGATGCCAAGGCGATCTACTAGGGTAGATAAAAAATATAAATGCACATGCTGTGGTAAGAGTTGGGATAATCAGAGAAGCCATTTCGCTAAATCTCCTTCTCCTTTATACCAGAGTAATGATGGGTATATCAATATCTGTAATGATTGTATGGACTTATATCTACAGAAGTTGATTAATTACTACAATGGAAATGAAGTCCACGCAATTAAGCATGTGTGTCAGCAATTTGATGTAGTGTTTCATGTTGACGCATACAAAAATGCAAAGGTTGAAAATCAACCAATCACATTTTCACAATATCTTTCAAAGCGTAATCTTCATCAGACAACAAAGGTTGGTAATACATATCTTGATGGAATGAAGACGAAATTTTATGAAGATGGATATGATCATGTTATGAGTGCAGAACAAGCTGTAAATGATGATAACATATCTATTTCTGGTTCAGCTACTAAGAGATGGGGTGCTGGATTTACACAAGCAGATTATAAAAATCTTGACGAGCATTATAATATGCTGAAAGATAACAATCCAAACATTGATCAGAATCAAGAAATCTTCGTAAAATCGTTATGTAATTTATACATGCTACAAATACGTGCTCTACAGGCAGGCGATTCAAAGAAATATATCGACCTTAGTAGCCAGTATTCTAAAACATTCAACGATGCAGGTCTAAAAACAGTTGAAGAAAAAGATGAAAGTCAAAATACTACTCTTGGAGTAACATTGGGTACTATATCAAAATATACGCCTGAAGAATTTTATAAAGATAAACCATTATATGAAGATTATGATGATTTGGCAGACTATGTGGACAGATTTATGCTACGTCCATTAAGAAATTTACAATATGGATCTTCTGATAGAGATAAGGAATATTTCATTCCTGATGATGAGGATTTAGACGATGAATAAACAAGTAAGTAAAAAGACCGCTGCCAGACGTCTTAGTAAAATGATTGAACAGTTTCCTGCCGACAAATATCAAAAGGAATTGTATAAAAAATTCCCATCTACGCATTATTTAAGCAATCCAACAAATGTTATGCATACATTGGCATGGTGCACGTTTTTTAGGAAAAATTTACACAGATTTGTACAAGACTACTTAGAAATTCCAATATATACATATCAACAATTGGCACTATATTATATGGGTGTTTCTAACTCAATTTGTATTGTTGCAGCACGTAATGATGCAAAATCATTCTTAATTGCCCTATATGCATGTTCTAGAGCTATTCTTTATCCAGGATCAAAAGTTGTTATTGGTTCTGCTACTCGTGGACAGAGTAAATTGATTATTACCGAAAAAATTCAAGGTGAATTAATGGTAAAATCGGCTGTTTTAAGAGCAGAAATTGAATATGTTAAGACTAATGGACAAGACGTTGTTGTAAAATTTTATAACGGATCTACAATTAAAGTGTTTACAGCAAATGATAACGCCCGTGGTATTCGTTCAAATGTTGCTATTAGGGAAGAATTTAGACAGATCAAGAAAAATATTGAAGATAATGTCATTTCCCCATTTCAGATGGTACGTCAGCCAGGTTATATACAACTTCCACAATATAAAGATAATCCAGTTTTAGCGAAAATCTTGCAAGAAGACCCTGTTGATATCTATATTAGCTCATCTTGGCAAGACCCTACACATTGGATGTGGACAATTGTAGACATGAACTATGAATTAATGCTGAAACACGGAAAAGGTATGCTATTAGCATTCGACGAAAGCATATGCCTAAAACATGGATTCAAAACAAGACAACAGTTGGTCAAAGAAAAGAAAAAGCAAGATCCTACTAGTTGGAAGGTAGAGTTCTTAAACCTTAGAATCAAAGAATCTGATTCTGCATATTTTACATATTCTATGCTGATGAATCGGCAAATTTCAAAACAAGTCTTTTATCCAAGAAATAATTTGGATATTCAAATCAATAAGAAAAACCGCTATGCAATCCCTAAACGTGACAATGAAGTAAGAGTTATCGCAGGCGATATTGCATTCGTAGCAGGTTCTCAGAACGACAATTCAGTTTATTCTTGTATTCGTGCTATCCCAGAAACAATGACGTATGGCGATAAGCAAATGGAACAAGGATATCGTAGACAATTCCCTTATATTGAGTCTAACCAGATAGGAGATACGACAAAACAAGCAATTAGGATACGTCAGCTATATGAAGATTTTAACGCTGATTATATAGTAATTGACGTGCGCAACGGAGGTTTGCAAATTTTGTATTCTTTACAAAAAGTTCTATACGATGAAGATCGCAGTGTTGAATACGCCCCATTAAAATGTATGAACAACGATGAATACGGTAGATTGTGTCAAGATCCAGACGCAAAACCATGCATCTATGCTATCAATGGTACACAAAACCTGAACAGTGATATTGCTATGAACTTCAGAAAGAATCTGGTTGAAGGAAAGATTGATTTTCTTGTTAATTTTGAAACCGCCAAAGAAGAAATTCTTTCTAAGAACAAGGAATATAGACAAGCTATCGAAGTCGATGATGTATTTGACTTTGAGCGACCATTCTTAGAGACTCAGGCACTTGTTAGTGAATGTGCAGAATTACAATATGAAAAACTAACCACAGGTGGTATCCGAATTAAGGAACGTGGAAATAACCGAAAAGATAGATATTCTTCATGTAGTTACGGATCATATTTTATAGACCAGTTGGAATTAGATATGGCAACTACAGATGAAGAATACGGATACGCAACATTTGTAAACTAATGGAAGGAGGGAAAATGGAAGAAAATGTAAAGCAAGACACTACATATGAATACAACAGTTATCAATATACAACAACAGATATATTTAACGCTATCTTTCAATGTGGTGTTTATGATTATTTTAATAAAGAAGAAATACGCAGTGTTTTAAGAAATCCAATTGAAAACCACGAAACCGCCATTAGATTGTCAAATTTTGTGTATACAAAAAACGGAGTTGTTACAAATTCTGTTGACTATATGGTTGCATTGCCATGTCTTGATAGTATATTAATCAATAAATCGAAAGCAAAAAAGAAAAATAACAACAAGGCAAAAAATAATAAACGCTTAATGCGCTCTACCCTTGAGACAATCGACGACAAACATTTCATTAGAGATGCATTACATACCGAGATGTTAGACGGAATTGCGTTTTATTACTTCGAAACCAAAGTAAGACCATCCGATATTGATCATACAAAATACATGAATGATTTTGATGTTGAGCGTATTATGGAGATAAATGACATCGGTGTCAATGTCTCTATTATTTCTTTGCCTTGGCAGTATTGTAAAATTGTTGGTAAGAAAAATGGGCGATTTGTTGTTGGTTTTGACTTGAGATATTTTGATGATTTCACAGACGATACACGGGAAAGAAAACTTAAAAAGTATCCAGAAGAAATCAGGAAAGGGTATTACGATCGCAAGAAAAGTAATGGCGTAAACGGCAATTGGTTAATATTAAATTCGGATAAAACAATGTGTAGAAAAATCAAATGCAAAGACTCAGAACCTTGGGGAAGATCATTGGTTATTGCTGCTCTTGAGGATGTACTATATAAAGATTATTTCACAGACACAAAACGAAATGTTTTGGATGACATGAACAATAAAGTTGTCTATCAGACATTCCCAGAAGGGAAAGAAAAAGGACTTTGTGCTTTAACCAAAAAGCAACAGGAAGCCCAACATAATGATGTTAAAACCGCTGTAGTTAACAAAAACAACAAAGGTGGATTAAGTTTCATTAGCGTTGCCGCAGGAACAAAGATCAATTCTTTAGATGTTTCTACAGATATTTTTAATGATAAAAATGAATCAAATCTTAGCAATCAAATCTCTTTGGATTTAGGTATTTGCGCTTCTTTACTTGGTGCAATGGAATCAGGTAATTTTGGAGCTGGAGCGAATAACCTCGAAATGATCACCGCCCAAGTATATACATGGGTGTATGAATGGCAAAAAGAATTAAATTATGTTATTAACAAAAATGTCATTAAAGATCAAAACAATCCAGTGGAAGTTTACTACTTCCCTACTTCTTTTGTAAACCGCAAAGCATTCTTTGATATGTGTAAAACATTATATTCAGAGGCAAGCGGTTCCTTATCTTATCTTGTCGCTAGTGCAGGAATAAATCCAGAAGCATATTTTAATGTGTTAGATGAAGAAATTGAAGATGGTATATATCAAAAATATTTACCTCATATGACAGCCTATACAAATTCTTCAAATAATACAAATGATCAAGGCGGTCGTCCAACTACGGACAACCCTACCGAAAACACAATTCGAAGTAGAAATAATGACGGGAACAATATCCCAAGTCCAAGTGACTCTAAATAAATATCAATAATGAAAGGTCGATTTTATTTAATCGGCTTTTTTGTTATACAAAACTTTTTAAAGGAGGATACAACATGGCAATCGTAGAGTTATCTGAAAAGAAATACAAGAATGGGCGTAGACCATTTAAAGCCGTATTGTACGAATTACAGCCTCCTGAATCAGTAGAAAATGGTATCGGAACAAAATACAACAAAAATGGAATTACCTTTTTAGAGGAATATTGTGCGCCACAGCTCGGCAGTATCACAGATATGAGTGTTCGTGTTGAATTTTTAGATGAAAACAGAACAATAATCTGCGGTCACGGAGAAACTGGTGTCAACGAAGATGGCTTAATAACATTTAGAAATGCAAGTGTTGTTGGACATTTTACAAGAGGATATATTGACGACATTGATTACGAAGGTGAAACAAAGAGATGTGTATGCGGTGAAGGATATCTTGATGAAATGTGTTATCCAGAATTCGTTGCAAATCTTGAAGAAGATCTTAACAATGGCGTTGCCGTAGAAGGAAGCGTAGAAATTTTCAAAGTAAAAGGTAATACAGGAATTGTTTATATGAATGGATGGAGAGAAACAGGGAGAATTCCTGTTGAATTCATTCACTCTGGTTGGGATATGGTAATGAACCCAGCTGATACCTCTTCTATTGTATTGGAATTAAACGAAAATCAAAACAAGGAGGACAAACAGAAAATGGACGGAACAATTGATATGAAAGAAATCACTTCTGCTATCAAAGAAACAATTTCTGAAATCAATTCTAAAGAATCTGCATTAGAAGAGAAAATTTCTGAGCAGAATTCCGTGATTGAGCAGAAAGATTCTGTTATCGCAGAAAAGGATGTAAAGATTTCCGAACTTAATGCAAGTGTCGAAAAATTACAGAAAGCTCTTGAAGACACAAAGACAGAGAATGAGACAGCATGGGAACAGATCGAAATTCTTAGAAAAGAAATTGCAAAAGCTAAAGTTGCAGAAAAATTAGGTGAAGTTGACGAAGCTTTAAGCGAGTTCAATGAAGACGAAAAAGCTGTCGCAAAAGAAGATATCGACAAATTAAAATCTGATATTAACTCTTGCGAAAATATTGACGAGTTAAACGAAATTGCTTCTGAAGTTAACTCTATCAAATCTAAGATTTGCATGAATATTGTAGCACAGCAGAAAGCAGCTGAGAAGCAGGCATCTGCCACAGAGCCTACAGCAGAAACAAATTCAGAAAAAGTTGAAGATATTTTTTCTGAGGTATGTGAATCTATCGAAGTTGTTGATGATGACGAAGATGTAAGTATTTTTTAATAAGGAGGATAGATAAAAATGATTAAATTCCGCAATATCTCTGAAATCGAGAAATTATACCCATATGTAAAAGCTGTTGCAGGAACAGATGTTTATAATGGCGATTTTGGAACAGTAACAGAAGGTACATTTGCTTTAGCCGCTAACGCTAAACAGGTAGTAATGAATATTGAAGTTGGTGACGACGAAGGTTTAGACAGATACTTTATCGCAAAAGGATCAGATTTAAGAGTTTTAGATCTTGATAAATTAGATGGAAAAGAACTTGAAATTTATGGAAAACAGATTCCTACTGGGGTGGCTAAAGGTGACAAGTTAAAATCTACAGCAACAGGGGATCTTGTTAAAGGAGCTACTGTCGCACCATATGTAGAAGTAACTGAAATTATTGGAAATCACAAAGGCATTGTTGTAGGAGTTGTTGCTTCTGCTCCAGCTACACAGTCAGTATCAAAATAGTTAATTGAAAAAGGAGGATAGTATAAATGTATACATTTGAATTAAACAACGAACGTAAGGATGCGAACTTTGCGAGCGGTCGTGTGTCTACAAAATCTCCTGTAGTAGAAATTTTCTCTGCAATGAGAGACGGAAAAGACTTAGCGCCTTTCGGAAGAAAAGCGGATCAGGCTGCTAATTATATTAAAGAATTAAATAGTAAAGCTTCTGCTGGTGATTTATCAGCAGTTTCTGAATTAAATGAAATCAGACGTTTCTCAATGGAACCTCAGATTCTTCAAGAAGCTAAATTATTAAGCATCTATGGAAATTATAAAGCAATCGGATATAACGATTCTTGCGAAGTTGAAATCCCAGAATTTGTTGGAAACCCAGCAAACAAACAGGCTTTAGGTCAGGATGTTAACTTCCCAGTAATCAGAAAGAAAAGAACACCTATCGCTACAGTAGCTATTTCTGCTGGTTATGCAGTAGATTATAGAAAAGCTGCTATTGGTGACATGAGCGATGAAAACGAGTTAAAGAATCAGATCGCTATTCAAATCAGAAACAAAGCTGCTGCTTATGTTGTAGAAACAATCTACAAAGCAATCAAACATGCAGATGGAGTTAAATACTTCTTCGAGGGAGACGGATTAACAAAAACTGGTGTTGATGGAGTTATCACACCTATAAGACGTTTTGGAAAACCAACTATCACTGGTGATTATGCTTTAGTTTCTCAGCTTAATGCATTCGCAGGATATCAGGGAACAACACCTGCTGTTACAGGTATCTCTGAAGCCGTTATGAAAGAAATCCACGATACAGGATTAATGGGAATGTACAATGGTGCAGTTGTTTCTGAATTACCAAACCCATATGATACTTCTCTGATGAATGCAGCTGGAACAGACTTCCAGACAGTATTACCACAGGGACTCGGATATGTAATTCCTGCTGGTGGACAGTCTCCAATCTATACAGTAACAAGAGGCGGATTAACATCTATTTCTGGAACAGACGTATCAACAGGTCAGTTAATCACAAGATATGACCTTGAAGTTGGTGCTTTAGTTGCTCCAGGAAGAGAATATATGATTGGTTTACTTGGAGACAAGAAACTGTCAACAGAACTTGGTACTTACTAGAATTCGTAAATAGTTGAAGAAATGTAGACCTTATGGGTCTTTTTTATTTGCAAAGATATATGGTAATTCTGTATATCTTTGCAATTAATTAGTTAAATAGAGGACATAGACCATGAACGATATTTACTTTTGCTATTCCAAAAAACTACACTATTTTTTAATGGGGTTAGGCGAAAGTTATATTTCTTCTAACATCAACAAAAATACTGGTGTACGTTATTGGACATTCCAAAAGTCGAAAGATTTAGATGAAAAGATTGAATTGTATAATTCTGTAAAATACAAATTCAAGTAAACGATAATTAGTTGTGAAAGGATAAATAATTGAAAGAGATGGAAAATACGGAAGTTGTAAAAGAGTTAAGCATGGAAACAAAAATTACAGTACGCAGCCTTGCCAATTGGACAACAGGATTTCAGCGAATTGAATCCACAGGAGATGTAACAATCACACCAAATGGTACTACCCGTTTATCTCGTGGAGAAGTAATCTCACAGGTGCAGAACGGGAATATGCTTTTTACTGGAATTGATGGTGTTGGCTCTCATGCAACATTATATATTGAAGACGCTGATACTCGTGAAGAGTTAGACTTTGACAATAAAAAAGAAAAGAAAGTTCAGAAAATTTTAACGCCTGAATTAGTAGCAAAATTATTTGCCTATAAAGGGATGTCAAAAACATTTAAGGACAAAGTTTCTGAGTATATTGTTACAAGTGCTGAAAAATCAGCTGTCATGATGATGATTAAAAAAGGTAATTATAACGATTACGAAAAAATTCGATTCATTGAAAACTATACGGGACACAAAATGAAATAGGATGTAGGTGATTATAATGACAACCGCAGATGATGTAATTCAAAGTTTTGAATCTACGTTCGCAGATAAAACGCCTTTGCCAGACTCTTTAGTTTTTCAATGGCTAAAAAAGGCAATTGCAAGATATTCTATGGAAATTGATGATCTTACATTCGATGTAGAAACAAAAGAATTTTCAGAAGATCTTGATCAATATGTCATAGATACAATGGCAGAATATATGCATCAATATTATCAGGAGCGTTACTACTCTCTTGTAAATAAACGAGTGAGTATTGTAACAAAAGAATTAAGTATTGATGGAAATAATGGGTCAAAAACTTCAGCAAAGAATGAGCTTGATGCTATTAAATATAATGCTGAAAAAATGACAAACAATCAGAAACCTACCGCTTATACATAGGAGGTGCGATAAATGCAAGATTGGTATTTAATAACACCTAATACACGACCTAACTTAACGGGCGGTTATGAAAATGATGCATATAACGATTATAAAGATGATGAATTTGCAGAGATCTTAGATACAGACATTGCTTCTACGGTTGAATTATGTAACTCTGATTTATCAGAAAGAACGACTATCCGATGTGTGGTTCAAGATAATGATTCTGATACCGCATTAAAAACTATGCAGAGAACTGTACTATTCCCATGTAATACTTCCAAAGCAGGAATGTATGTATATTTTGAGAATAATTACTGGATCATAGACGGAAGACCTGGACAATGTGGTGTATTTGAAAAAACAACAATGAAGTTGTGTCAGTCTACTGTAAAATGGCAAGATGCAGACGGTAATATCCATGAAAGATGGGCTTATTATCAATCGGCATCTAAATATGATGTTGGTAAAACAGGTAACAATATTATATTTGTTGGGTCAAATAACTATACGGTAATTGTACCGCAAGACGATGATACTCTTGGGCTTGATGGAAAAAGAGTATTTCTTGATATTCGTGAAGTTCCAAATGACGTATTTACATTCACTCGTGATGATAATGTTTTATATCATTTTGGTACTGAACATGGTGGTGTATTATCTTTTATCGTTGATAAAGATGAATTTAACCCAGCGAAAGACAGAAAAGACTTGCGATTATGTGATTACTTTGAGCCTAAAAAAGATCCTGAACCAACGCAGCCAGAGAAACCAGAACAGCCAGATGTTCCAACTATAGAACAGACATGTACTGCTACTATTAAGTATAGATACAAGAAAGTTTTTGTAGGAAAGAAATCTACATTTACCGCTTCTTTTAAAGACTTAGATGGAAACATAGTTACAAAAGATCCTCAATGGGATCTTGAATGTGAATTAAAAGACTCCATTAATATAGAAGAAACTGGTTCAAACATTGGAATCTCTGTGTCAAATTCTGCATTAGTTGGTCAGAAAATCATCTTGAAATTATCTGCAAAAGATAGAACTTCTTCTACTGCTTCTATTGAAATAACTATAGAAAGTCTTACATAGGTGAAATTCAATGACGAAAACAGAAAAAATGATGGAAAACCCTCTGGTTTCACTTGGATTGATCAAAGAAGCCGTAGGAAATATTTTAATGACAAATGACGATGTCAACACTCTTGCTATGCCATATCTTGATGATGAGGATTATTCTTTCGAGGATAATTGGTTTGGATGCAAAATTGGCGAAAATATACATGGGCAAGTGAAAGACAATCGTTTATTAGGACATTGCAAAGATGTCCCATATATGGATGAAACCATTACAGATACACGATCTATTATCTTAATGGAAACATATCCTAGTACATCAACATCTATTATTGATTACACATTGGTTATCAATGTCGTATGTCATAGGGATGTTATCAAACTAGATGATGATGAAAGGTCAGAATGGCGTGAAAAAGGATACGCTGGCAATCGTTTAGATATGATTTGCCAAGCAATCAATCTTGCCTTAACTGACGAATCAATAAAAGACTCATTTGGTATCGGGGCTATGAGATTAGATAGTCGGACAAGCCAATTACAGTCTTTTAAGCCGAACACTAACTTTTATGGCAGGACAATGGTGTATCGGATTGATGATATAAATATGGAGTTGCTTTGTAAGTGAGTGATGTAAAACTTACTTATGAACAGCTACTGTCAAGCGAACCAATACCTGTTGGAATTGGACATATTCAGCCACCTAAAATCAGTGATCGTAGGAGAATTGGCGAGGGATTATGGATGCAATATGCCAGCTATATGACATTGACAGTAGATAGCTACTACTCTGCTCTCCTGCCAGATAAATATGATGCTTTTTTGGCATTACCTTATGAAGAACGAACAGATGTTAAATTATTTGATTTGGTATCAGAAAACACAGATGTTATACGGATTTATGTGAGAGCATTTTGTTTTTATTTTGTCGAAGATGTTGTGTATAAATTAAGAGAAAAAAGATTTGAGATCTTAAAAACACATGAGAACGAAGAAACTGGAGAAATCGAATCACAGGTTGTCGGGGTTATTGATCGAGAAATCTTTGATGATGTATTACATATTCTGATGCAAATTTCAAATATCAACAATGAACGCACAGTGTCCGAAGAATTATCAAAACAAAAAGATCCTGTTGTTATCCAAATGCAACGTAGACGTGATAAGGCAAAAGCTAAACGTACTCGTGGAAAAAACTTAGATAAACAAGATCCAAAATATGATATCGGTAATATTATCTCTGTTGTATGTGCGTACCACCCAAGTATTAATTTTACTAACGTAGGGCAATTAACAATTCCTCAACTATATGATAATTTTCAAAGAATATTAATTGATAGAAATTATCAAATTATGGCTCTCAATGCCAGTGTCTGGGGAACTGAAGGTAGTGACTTTAAAGAAGATTCATATTTGAAAAATCTTAAAGAAGAAAAATAAGACCTATCTTTATGGGTCTTTTTTTAATACTAAAATTTAAAAATTCTAATGAAAGGATGTGACAAAATGGCAGCTAGTAAGAAATATGCAAGCCGTGACTGCGGTGTATTTGAGTTAACTAACTTAGCTACAAACAAAAAGGCTTTAAGAGTTGATTATGCAAATACAGTAACATTAAATATTACAGCAGATTCTGTAAAAGCTAAAAAGAGAGGTAGAGATGCTGTAACATTTGCTAACCCAATGGAAGGAACACTTGAATCAGAAATCCAGGTATATCCATTTGAGTTATTCTCTATCTTTGGTAACGGTACAATTACAGAAGGTGGAGATCGTGCAGAAATGAAGACGATCACTGCTACAGAAGCAGGAAAACTTACATTACCAGATCAGCCAAAAGACGGAACATTATTCGTTTACGGAAAAGGTGACGTTGGTGGAACACAGATTGAAGGAAGCGTAGCAGAAAAAGTATTTACAGCTACAACAGATAGCGAAATTGCTGTTGGTAAGAAATACGATGTATCTTATATCGTAAACGACTCTACACTTCAGTTAGTTAAGATTAACGATAATCAGGAATTAGCTGATTTCAGAGTTGACGCAGAAATCAATCAGAAATCTGAGCAGGGAGTTGTAACACCATTACATATCACTTGCTACAAAGCTACTCCTCAGAGAAATATCGAATTAGCTTTCGCAGCTGAGGGAGATCCTATTACACTGAAGACCACATTTGACCTGATGACAGATGCAGATGATGAATTTGTAGATATTTATCAGATCAAGTCTTTAGCTTAATTTAAGGACATTATTTATCACTACTGGTTAGTTTATACTAATCAGTAGTGTATTAACTTGGAATATTGAACATGAAAAAATATTGCAGTAATCATATTATAGTTTTACATTTTAGTTAGAAGATAGGGAAGAGAACAAAACTTTAATATGGTTCACAAATTGGATTATATGATTTTTTGTTTTCTTCCCTATTTTTTACGATTTTAAAAGAAAGGGTGTATTTATTGAATTCAGAAATTACAACGCCTGAGCAGTTGCAGGAAGCCTATAAAGATACAAAACTCATTCCTGTTACAAGTTTAGCACAGGTTAAGTTCTATGTGGAACATGGCGTACAACCACTTCTGGTCTATCCGTCTGAACGTGCAGATATTATGGCGTTCTGGTATCCAAAAAAAGATACATACAGGCTATATGTTGATTATAGAAAATATATTAACGATAAATATCAGGTAGGTGAATAGGTTGGCAAAGAATGTTGGTAAGAGATTTGAAGAAAATTGGAAAGCCAGTATTCCTTCAGACATATTCTACTATCGTTTAAAAGATCAGGCGCAATCTTTTGGTGGTTGTAGTAATTTAAGATTTTCAAGTAAGAATCCTTGCGATTGTTTCTTATTCTCTTCTCCTTATATGTACGCATTGGAATTGAAAAGTGTTGGTACTTCTTCTATTTCTTTTGAACGTACCAAAGAAGAAAAAGGCGTGATTCATTATCATCAGATTAAAGGTTTAAGAGAATTTGTTGGTTACAAAAATATGATCGCAGGGTTTTTATTTAATTTTAGAAAGAAAGACAACATGGAAACTACATATTTTCAACACATCAATGATTTTGACAGAATGATTGCTTCTATGGATAAGAAATCATTCAACGAAAAGGATTTAAAAAAATTCAATCCAATCATTGTTAATAGTCGAAAATTGAAAGTCAATTACAGATATCATGTATCTCAATTGATTGAGAAGTTAAATAGAGAAATGGAGAGATAATTTTATGGGTAAAATCGCTTTTGAAACAAGACATTATGAAGATGGGTCTTTAAATAGATTTGAGGCAAATGATTTCGTTGAGGCGGTTGTCGCTTCTACTTTCCCAGTAACTCAGGATGAGAATGGAGTATCCAGTATGGACTACGATCCACTGAGTAAACTTATGGGAATCAAGATGAATATTATCAAATTCTATGGAAGTGTGGATTTAGAAAGCATTGACATTGATGAATTATACGAACTTGCATCAGATATTGATGTTGACGCATTTGTTGACGAAAATGATATTAATAAAGTGCAGTTTCAAGATATGTTAACTGCAATTGATGAGAAATGCGATTACATTAAACAGCAGTTAATTGCAAGTGCAGTTGATATTAAACTTGACGGCAAAGATGTGAATTTCAAGGTTGAAGGTGTTGACGATTTAGTAGAATCTGTCGTGGCTTTAGCACCTGCTCTTGAATATATCAACGAAGTGTTTGCAAAGGCTGATCCAGAGGTAACTCAGAAGATGATGCAGTATTTTGCAGAACATGGCTTTGACTTTACTGCCGAAGACATTACAAAAGCTGTTGTTGAATCTGATGATTTCCAGAAAAATAGAATTGATGCACTTGAAGCAATTAAACAGGGTGCCGCTGATGCAGTCAATAATAATGTAGTTTCTATTGACAGAAAGTAAGGTGATCTCATGGGGAACATGGGCGCAATGGCTGGGTTATGGAGACAAATCCAGAATGAAATGCGTGATGCTGTAAGTGAAGCTGAGAGTAAGACATTCTTAACTGCTAACCAAGAGCTTACTGCTTCTTATGCAGGTGGAGAGCCAATACCGCCAGAGCAAGGTGGATATGTAAGAACATATCAGATGAAAAACTCTGCAAGAACAACTGGCGTTGTTGGTGGCGGAGATTCTGTTAGTGCCACTGTGTATCTTGATCAGGGATACAATTATAATACTGGAACTTATTCTACTCCTCACGTCTTTTCAGAAGCGGAATCTGGGGGATCTGGTATTGTATTAACTTCTGGATTCTGGCAACGTACAGAGCAAAAAGCTCAACAATATGCTGAACAGGCATTTGCAAAAAGATTTAAACAATAATTTCTTTTCACATCAAATTTGATGTAAATTTCACAAAATAAAACCAAGATTTTATATGCTTATCAACCACAATATATGTGATTCATTTTTACGAATACAACTATATATTGTGGTTGTATTTATTTTACACATAGGAGGTTTTACCGTTGGCTAGATTTACGGTATATAACAAGATTACATCTCCAGAAAAACTAGCATTGGTCAATACAGATAACAAAGATTTAGGCAATGAGTGGTTAGATTACCTTGCTTCTGTTGATCGTGCGCAGAGTACAATCAAAGGTTATCGTAATGACTTAGATATTTTCTGGTGTTGGAATCTGGAACATAATAAAAATAAGGACTTCGCAAAATTAACAAAGCGTGATATTGCTAAATTTCAAAATCATGCAATTAACGTATGGGGATGGAGTCCTAAACGAACAAGACGTGTTAAATCATGTCTTTCTTCTTTATCTGATTATATCGAAAATATGTTAGACGAGGAAGAAGAATTTGAAGGATTCAGAAAAATTGTAAATAAGATTGAGAATCCTGCAAATGAGGCAGTGCGTGAGAAAACGATTCTGCCAGATGAAAAAGTTGATGACTTATTAAAAACTCTTGTCGAACAAGAGAAATATGAAAAAGCGTGTGCTATCGCTATTGCTGCTTATTCTGGAATGAGAAAATCTGAAATCATTCAGATGAAGATGTCTTATTTTACCGAAGATGCTCTTGAATTTGATGGTGCTTTATATAAAACGCCAAAGATTCGCACCAAGGGTCGTGGTAAATTAGGTAAGCAGTTAAACAAATTTATCCTTGTTGATGTTAAAAAATACATTGATTTATGGGATAAACAACGTAAAGAACTTGGCGTTGACATTGATGATATCTTTGTAACGAAAGACAAAAATGGTTGGCATCGTAGATCCAATCTTGACAAATGGACAGCTGAATTTTCAAAGATGTTGGACGTAGACTTCTACTACCATTGTATGAGACATTATACTTGTACTGCTTTCGCAAAGAAGAATATTCCGATTGATGTTATTAAAGAATTCTTTGGATGGTCTTCTACGGAATTGGTTGGTATTTACAACGATTCATCCGCAGAAGATGACTTCGGAAAATACTTTACAAAAGACGGTATTAAAGAAGGAAAACAAGGTTCTTTGTCTGATTTGTAATATTGGAAAAAGATACCTGTATACATACAATATATTACTATGATATACTCAAACTCGCAATGATCAATTACACAACAAAATCTATGACGTAACACCACTTATATAGTAGGAGATGATGTTATGATGATAGAGAATAGAAAAAATTACTATACACTTATTTGTGCTGAATGGAGTATGTATGGCGGAGGAATAGTTATACATACAGAGGTAAATGTTGGTTCAGTTATCGAAGCACATGAATATGTTTTATCACATCTTAATGACTTCCCTACTGGTACATGGGTACTTAAGCCATGTTTGACAGCAATTAGTTAAACAACAAGTAACAAGTAATTGATCATTGCTCTCACGGGCGGTTGGTATAATGGAATTATACTGGTCTCCAAAACCAGAGATCGGGGTTCGATTCCCTGACCGTCTGTTAATTATATACTGGAACTGAAAGAGTCTATTTTTGTATAGGCTCTTTTTTATTATGCACAAAATCATGAAAGAGGTGAGTGAATGGATTTTCAAGCCGTCATTAAAGCAATATTGAATAAGGGCGATGTTGAGTCTCAATTGAATAATCTTGTACAAGATAGGGATGTGCATATTAACCCTATTGTTGGTACGAACGGATCAACAAATACAACACTTAATAATCAAATTAAAAGACAGGCAAACGCTCAGGCAAAATCATATGTACAATATAGAAAATCTGCAATTCAAAAACAGATGAAACATGCTTCTGGGACATTTTATACTAGCGGAGAAACATCTGTTGATAAAGGTCTTGTTAAACGTGCAAAAGACCAAGCCAAAGAAATGGCTAATGTTACAAAGCAGATCGCAAAAGAAGAAGATGTTTCAACAGATACTGCTTATCAATATGCAAATCAAGCTCTTAAAGAGCAAGAGAAAGCAAAAAATAAAGCATTAAAGAATCAGGCTCAAGCCGATAAAAAATATCAAGCAGAACAGAAAAAACTAAATGAGAAAGCTGCTAAGATTGAATCTGATATTCAAGCGAAGAGATTTGCTTCTAAATCTGGAAAGTATCAAAAACAATTTTCTGGCTATGTTGATAATAATAGCAAAGAATACAATGCCTTTGGTAGTGATGTTCTTGACTATGAAAAACAACGCAAAGAAGTCAATAGAATATATGGGAACTTTAAAAAGAATCGAACTATAAAAAATCGTGATCTTTTAATTGATGCTCATTCAAAACTTGAGCAGTATGATAAAAATGCTACAAATAGTCTATCTTTATTAAACTCTTCCCCTAATAAAGTATTGAAGAGCGATATAGAGAAACAAGCTAAAAAACAAGCCAAGCAAGAGGAACAATATAGTAATTGGTTTAATCAAGCTCTTTTAAAAGAACAAGAGAAAAAAGATTCTTATGTACAAAATGTTTCTAGGAATCTTGTGAATAAATCATATGATGCTAATTTAGCGGCGCAGCAGAATAAATTAAATAGTTATTACACAGGTACTCAAGAATATAAAAATGCAAGTAAATCTTTTAAGGAATATGAAAAGAATGTACAAGATTTACAAAAATTACATGCTCAGTATCAAGCAAAGCCTACTACCGCTAATCAGGGTGCAATCATTCAACAGAATGAGAAAGTAATTCAATCATATGAAAAACTAAATAATGAGATGAAAATTCTCAACTCAACTCAAACAAAAGCGCTGAATCCTGGAGAGGGTACGATTCAAGCAAATAAGATCAGAACTTATTTAGAGAATAATACAAAAGCTGCAAAGGATTATGGCGCTGCCTTAGAAGAGATTGCAAAGAAGTCTGAATCTGCAACAACCAAAGGTGAATTGCAAGGAGCAAATCAAGACTTTAAGAAAATACAGTCTGAAATTTCTGCAAAAGGACTTACTGGAAATTCAATGTTTTCAGAAGTTAAGCGTGGATTTAGTCAGATTTCTCAGTTTGTAGGAACATATGGTATCTTGCAATCTGGTATGAACAAAGCACAGGAAATGGTGCAAAACACATACGATGTAGATAGTGCCATGACTCAGCTTCAGATGGCTACTGGTGTATCAAATGACAAAGCCAAAGATTTGATGAAAACATATTCAAATATGGGGCATCAATTAAAGGCTACTGGTACAGATGTTGCTGCTTCTTCTACTGAGTGGATGAAACAGGGGCAAAGTGTTGAAAAGTCTAATAAGCTTGCCGAAAGTTCTATTAAACTGAGCAAGGTTGGTGATTTAACATCTGAAAATGCTACAAAATATTTAACTTCTGCGAGAAAGGGTTATGGCATTACGAGTGCAGAAGATACCTTGAAAATCGTAGATAAAATGTCTTCTGTAGATATGGCTTCCGCTACTGATGTTGGAGGTTTGGCAGAAGGTATGTCCGAAGTTGCAACGAATGCAAATTTAGCGGGTAAAATAGATGCCCGACCATATGGCGACATATGGGCTATTTTTATAAATAGTAGTTATTACCCAAATCGGTTAAAACCTGACTGGGCTATCGTAGCCTAAAAGATAAGACCGAGATAACTTAATAATAAATATTGAACACGGCAATGTCGTGTTATTTTTATGCCTATTTCTAAGTATTGTAACGACTGTTCGGGTAGCTGTCTCTCTGAGACAAATATACAGTCTGAACTATATAGAAATATATAGAAAAATGGTCAGTAGTAACCAGACTACTTAAAGAAGAACCATTTTCGCCACATTGTACCTTTGATGTGGTCTGTAGCGTAGAGCAAACGTGAAAGTAACAGCTTGGTCAGCATGGACAAATTGCTCGGTTATTTAGCAACTATCGGTGAAACAACTCAGGAAGGTATGAGTTCAGTCGGAACTGGTTTGAACGCCATTTTCTCCCGTATGGGAAATATCAAACTAGCACGACTTAAAGATTATCAAAATAATGGCGAAGACCTAGACATTTGGGGCGCAGTGGCATAATACATAAACCACTGTGGCAATTCTTTCTTATGATCATATGAATAATATTCATATGTGCTTGGAAGCCGAGGGAACGGTCAATAAGGAGGAAGGATATATCTATATCCGCCTTGAACGACTGAGCGAAAGAAGGTCATTTCGATGACTATGCGACAGTCTGAACACACTTCTATATTTCCCATAATTCCTTAAGAAGTGGAGTTGCGGTCAAGTGTAAAGACACTTTTGGAAGTACCGCAACCGCTTCTATGTAATGAGTTTCTTCTTATTATATAGAAGTCATATTGTCTCATTCTACAGGACAAAGTAACAGCTTGGAGTGATGTAGAAACAGTCTTAAAAGGTGAAGGAATTAACCTAAGAGACAAACAAGATAAATTCAGAAATTTCGGTGATGTGCTTGATGAAGTCGCTGGCAAATGGACTAGCTACAGTGACGTATCTCAAAGAGCAATTGCAAAAGCGATGGCTGGTAAACAAAGATTGGTGCCTGAACATACGGTGACGTATGAACGACGCTTTCAAAATATATCGTTAAGAATGATGCCATATCGGAAGAGAGCTGGGGACAGAGAATTCCGAGGAAAGACTGATATTTTGGTGAGATGTGCATAAGCACGTCTTTTTATTTTACACAAAAGGAGATGGTTATATTAAAGTTGGGAGAAATCCATTTACTGATGAAGAAGAAAAATATTTAATTGAGAACTATGCTACAGCTACATGGGAAGAAATACTCAAACATATACCAAATAAACGAAAAGATTCGATTGCACACAAAGCTATGAAACTTGGTTTGGTGCGTCGAAAAACGTGGTCAGAAAAAGATGTAGATTTATTGAAAGAGGTTTATCCGTCTGATTTGTCTATTGAAGAAATTTCACAACTAATATTTCATGGTAAATATACCATTGGTGCTATTCGAACAAAAGCACATAAATTACGATTAGAAAAGTCGGCAAGATGGACAGATAAAGAAATGGAATTACTATTTCAATATTATCCAATCTTACAACCAGATGAAATGGCAGAAATGCTACCAAGACATCCAAAAGGAAGTATTATTTGTAAAGCAAACGAAAATGGACTTATTTCGTTTCGGTATTGGGGACAAAACGAAATTGATTATTTATTAGAACATTATTCTACTCAGTCAGATGAGGAAATTGCACAATATTTACATAGAACTTCTGAGGCTGTTCGTGGACAAAGAGATCGTATGAAATTATATCATCCAATTGAAAGATGTATCTACGAAGATATCCCAAAGTTTTTAAGACATAAAATTAGACCATGGCGGAGAAAATCAATTGAACATTGTAATAATCAATGCATTATAACTGGTAGCAAAACTTATGACGTACATCACTTGTATGCATTTAATTTGATACTATCTGAGACATTAAAGAAGATTGATTTCCCTTTAAAAGAAAACTTTACCGATTATAGTGAAGAAGAATTACAATATTTAACTGATGAATTTTTAAAAATGCATAATTCATATCCGCTTGGAATTTGTATTGATCGGAATTTACATAAACAATTTCATAGTATGTATGGACATGGAAACAATACACCAGAACAATTTAAAGAATTTTTAAACAAACAAAATATCAGAATCCGTAACGACTATGTGCTGGCACAGTGATGTGTCAGCCTACGCATCATATCTTATATTCATAAGATAAAGATAGAGTCTGCTCTGCATTTATAATCCTAAGCTAGTCCCTTAGATGAAGATGCAGAATCAAGAAGAAATTCTTGGTCGCCACATATTGGATTGTGTGGTATTATGCAAAAACGCATATAAAGTAACAAAAAAAACCAATCATATGGAGCAATTTCTCGTCCTAATGGGCAACTATAAGAAAGCTCAAGAATACGAGAAAGTATCTGAAAATTCTGCTGGATCTACAGACAAAAAGTACAAAGTTTATGAGAATAGTTTGGAAGGACGAACAGAAGATCTTAAAAACTCATTCCAATCTATTTCAACAACATTTGCTGATAAAAACCTTCTTGGTGGAGGAATTACTTTACTATCAAATGTTCTTAATGTAGTTAATAAATTAGTAAGTAGTTTTGGATTATTGCAAACTGCTGCCGCTGGCTTTGCTGGCATTAAACTTTTTAAAAACCTAGGTTGACCCTATCTCAAAATCATTAGGGTGACAGTGAGCCTACTATATATAAGGAAGAAACAGAAATGGTGTTTCGAACAAATATATAGGATACGGGGTTTTAAAATACACGTATCAGGAGTAATTGCTGGAACGAAAAAGAATATCGAAACTGAAACGGAATTGGCAACAATAGACGGAATAGTTTAAGAATTTGATATTCATATCGTATTATACGATTGTATCTAATCAGCCGCACACATTCTTGCCGTATAGGAAAAATATCGGTAAACTGCCATATAAGAAACGTGCTTCGGGATAAGGCACAGCAGCTAAGATGTTTTAATAAGAATGGATGTTCAGAGACTACCGATCCTGACAGATAATGACGACCTTATGATCATTGTCTGGTAATGTATAGCCCAAAAGTGTAAATTAATGTCGATGTTTTACCTGCTATCATCGTTTGCGTACAGAGATATTTCATCTCTAAGCAGGGAATTCAAATTCAAATTTTATGTCAAAAACGACTATCAAAAAGTCCTTATTTTATAAAGATTTTTGACGATTGGTAATTTGGCAAATTGTGTCTTATTTTATACAAGGTTGCTAAAATCAAGTTTATTTCTATACTAACCAATGTAAGGAACTTATTTTGGTAATAAGAACGACTCATGACCGTTCTTTATTATATTGAGTGATAAGTAGACAGAGTAATTAACTGTCGTGTGATATTTGTCTAACCTCGCTTCAGTCACACTTATCACTCTACCTCTATTAAACTGTAAATATTAATGAGGCGAGAGATTTGAGGTTTAAATGATTAATACTAAAGAAAATTTAGAAAATGAGATTAAAACAATCAATGAAGAATTTGGACTTGAAGAAGTAAATGGTGAAGTTCTTACTACTTCTTTGAATGTGGCAAAAGTTTATAGGAAAGAACATAGAGATATAATGAGAAAAATTCGTCATTTTATTGATGTTATTCCAGAATTAGCCGAGCGCAATTTTACGCTGGGCTCTTACAAAGACCAAAACAACCAAGATCGCCCAATGTATCTAATGGATCGCAAAGGTTTCGCAATGCTTGTAAATAAATTTACTGGTGATAAGGCATTGATTTTTACAGCAAAATATACAGATGCTTTTGAAAGAATGACTGAATTAATTGTACAATTAAAAGATGAGACAAACAAATTGTATGACATTGCTGTATCAAAAGAATGTCAATTACAGCGACAGTATGATGCGGACAAAGTAAAATATGCAGTACGCAATATTGATCGTATTCTTATGGAGTCTGATTATACTAATCTTGAATCAAATATTGACAAAATAATTGATGTTCATGTTCATCTTAAAAAGAAAGATCGTTATGAGTATCATAGAAAATTAAATGCGACTGATTATAAACAAAAGATCGTATTAATGATTGATGAAAAACTGGAAACAATTATTACATCTTCTTCTATTGATCCAAAATATAGAACAATTGCAGAGTATGCATTAAATGATCTTAAACGAAGATATATCGAAACTACAAATCGTAGCACAGGAAAGAAAATTGCTTTTAGAGATTCTAAGATCAAAGAAAAAGATTCTCAGATTGATGAATTAAAGAAACAGATTTCTTAATGTAATTCTTGAGTGTCATATATACTTATGCTACAATAAATACATAAATCGAATATATAATCAAGAAGTTATTTGAGGTGGTAAAATTCGTTGCAACCACGCACCCTATGGGTTAAAAGAGATGTAGGAGAGGCGACGCCTACCAAATAACTTCTTTTTTATTACAGAAAAATAACCGCCTCACCTGGTAAGTAAGCGGTTATTTTAATAAACGTATAAATATCAGGCGAACCGTTATCAGTAACACCTTTTTCTATTATCATAATATCATTGGAATCTTGAAATGTCAATAACAAAAAAACAGTCTATCAGAAACCACTTACGGCAACTAATAGACTGCAAATCCTTTGGAAATGCAATGACGAACTTGGAAGATAACTCGTTGCATTTCTTGTAAACTTAACCGTATAACTTGACGATAAATAAGTTATATGGGATATTTTTATATTAATACAGAGATATTATTTTGTCAATAATTTGTTGCAATAAGCTGATTTATGGTAGCAATGGTTATTTCTACGATATTGAGAGGTATATATGGAATATAAGAAATTAGATAAAGAAATTTTAGAGCATAAGAATTGTAGGATCGCATCAAGCGTCGAAGCACTGAAAAATGTAATTTCGATGCAATGGTCTGATGAAGTGATCAATGGATTTAAAAAAGTTATAATTGGTAAATATAATCTGAAATAGTGTGTTTTATACCAAATTTATACAGTATTTTGTAAATTATTATTGTTGAAATTTGTCATAAATGTTACAATAATAAATGATTACAAAATAAGGCGGTATAAATAAAATGGATAAATACACTCTATACGTTGATGAAAGTGAAACATTTTCACAACTTGATAAATCGAGAAGATATTTTATTATGAGTGGTGTCATTATACAAGATAATGAATATGATGATATAGACAAAAAATTAAAACAAATTAAAGTCGATATGTGGAAGAACGACGAGGCAGAACAATATATATTGCATGAAAAAGATATTACTGCCGCTCAACGTAGAAATCCAGATATTCCAGAACATTATAAAATATTTAAATCAAAAAGAAATACTATTTCATTATATAACAAACTTTCTGTAATATTTAAGAAGTCAAATATTACTACATTAGGAGTCTGTTTGGATAAAAAACAATTAACTAATGATTATGGCGAAGATCATATAAATAATCAATTTACAATTGCTATTCAATTATTAATTGAGCATTATTGTATGTTTTTAATTGAGAATAACGCAATAGGGTCTATCTGTTATGAATCAATGCAACCGTGCCAGAATATAGCTATACAACAACGTATTTTTGAATTAAAAGCTTTAGGTACAATGTATTATTCTCCTAATACTATACAACAACATATTAAAGAAATAGTATTTATTCCGAAAGCGTCTAACTATACAGGATTACAATTAGCAGATTTTGTACCTAATACTTTAGGTAGATATGTCGCAAATTTTAGACCTAAAAACGTAAATTTCTCATCTAATGTTAGAAGAACATTATATAAAGCTAATTGTGACAAACGTAAGTTCGGTTTTAAACTATTATCATAAATTTTTTAAAAATTACTTGACATGTTATATATAAGTAGTTATAATAAAATCAATGGGATTGAGAATATGAAGGCGCTGGTGTACTCCAGTAGAAAGTCGTTTACAAAATAGCAATATTTTGTGTTAAAGTATTCAACCGAACCCATCAATAAGCGACCCTAATCTTAATGGTTAGGGTCTTTTATTATATAATTCTATTAATTATAATATTTTAATAGAACATGCGTTTTCAAACAGATAATCTATATAATTTTATAAAGACTATTAGAAAAATATTATTTAGATTTTAATAAGTAAATAAGAGAGGACTCTCAATCCTCCCTTCTTTAATATTCTCTTTTGTATTTTTACCTTACCATTTATACCCACAGTTGTTACACTTGTAAATATTTCTTGCATTACGGATTACATTCCGAACATGCAGAATATCCTCTCTGCTCTGCTTCTGACTTAGATATTGTAATATCACTTTTCTTTAAATATTTACATCCTGCTGCATGATACTTGCTTCCATAATCAGTAATATGTACAATCACATCGGCAGACGTTGATGAGTCGTCGTCTGATGATGAGTTGGATGAACTGCTAGATGATGAACTTGAAGATTTTGCCTTAGCAGATACCGCTTTAGGTTTGGCGGTTTTCTTCTTATACTTCTCTTTGAGGGAGTCGTATTTGTCTTGAAGATCGTCATAGTCTTCTTGAAGAGAATCATACTCATCACTTTTGTCATTATACAGTGACACATTCGCATCATTTTCAGATGATAAATCTTTATACTTTGTTTTCAAATCTTGGTATTTAGTATACAACTCGTTATATTGTGTTGTTAATCTGTCTTTACTATTTGATAGTCCAACATTTCCACACAAACTAGCTGCAAAGCAAATCGCCAAGATCCATATCAATACTTTGTTACTTCCATTGTTTTTCATATTTATACTCCTTTTTCTATAATATTAACATTATAAACTATATCGCATAAAATGACAATCATACTCATGGAATATTCTTCCATTTTGTAGAAATGTGTTGTATAATGGGTTATAACTATTAATTCACATATACAAAGGAGAGTATAATTATGGCAGAAAATAAAGGGAACAAGAAACAGCAAGAAGCAAAGATTTTTGAATTTAATAGTAAAGTAATTACAGGAACTTCCAACACTTCTATTAAATATATTCAAAAAGGAAATAAAGTTAAACAACAGAATAAAAATAACAATCAAGGGAAGTGATAAAAATTAAAGAATTAACAGAAATTATAAACAATATTCCAAATTTACTACAATATTATGTACCTGGCATCATATTTATTTACATAGTTAAGACTGGATTTTCAAAGAAATTATCGACATGGGCTTTGAATGTATCTGGGTGTGTAATTAGCTATGTGCTTTTATGCATTTCAACACTAATTCGAGTAAAATTAAGCTTACTACAGAGTATTAACCAAATATATGCAAATTCAATTTTGTCAATCTGTTTAGCACTCGTGCTAGGGTTTGTGGTTTTATATTTGATTACAAAACAATCATTTACGGAGTTTATGGAACAATATTTTAATATGACATTAAATGATGATATCTTTTATGATGTAATTGATTTTAAGGGTGGTAGCAAATGTAAGATTACATTAAAAGATAAAGACTTTTATATTATTGGAGATATGGATTATCTTGGAGACAGAATTAACAATGATCAACAGATTGTTTTGAGAGCATATTCTCAATACAAGATTGGAAACGATGAGGATGCATTTATTTCATATGATGGAAATCCTTACGCCAAAATTGTTATTCGATATAGTGATGTTGACATGATTGAAATATTCAATAGTGAGCCAGAAGAAAATAATTTAAGCAATCTTGCGGATAATATAAATTCTTCTGATTAAATTTCTTCTACTTCAATTGATAAGACAATATCTTAATGAGAGAGGACATTTAGTCCTCTCTTCTACTATATACTTCTACCCTACCACTTATATCCACAATTGTTACATTTGAACGTCTTACCTATGTTAGAACTTAATATTCCAACTGCCATTATTCCTACTGCTCTCGAAGCAAATCCAATCTTTTTGATATTTGTTGAACCACAGTTAGGACATGAAGGTTTGTGAATAACTGGTTGCTGTTGAGGTAGTGGTTTGTTTTCTGTATCTCTGCCCCAGAAATTAGTAATATAATTGATAGCATCTACTTTCATAATTAGTTGTATATCATACGGATAAGAAAATGGAATATATTTTTTATCATTTAAAAAATGTATAAATTCATTCTTTTCTTGATTTGATAATTCTGGAATCAATTGAATATGCTTAATAGCCTCTTTATTACAATACCCATATTGTTTTAAACTATCATACACTGGTGTTAAATCATATGTAACATCATTATCCTTTATAATACATCTTTTATTTTTGGGTATATTTTTTATAACATATTCTCTAAATTCAGTTTGTGTTTCAAAATCGTCATAATGAGTAGGAATAATATCTGATGTCATAACTGTTTTAATAAATTCAAGAATCCCACTATAGCTAATATCGATATTACTTTCATCTATTCTGTCAGTTAATTCTTCGAAGATCTCTGAAGAATATTTACTTTTTAACTTAGGAACTATATCCGAAAAATCTACTACTACACCATTGAAATTACATTTTGTATTGGCTTTCTTTTCTTTTAATTTTAATTGTTCGAAATATTCCTTAACTGGATATCCGCAATGCACACATTCTTTTGACTGATCTGAAATTTCTTTGCCGCATTCTGGGCATGTTGTAAGTGCCATAATTTATTTACCTCCGATACATTTAATAAATAAATTGTATCATTATATATACTAGAACGCAACTCGTATATTATAATAAAACACTTTTGTCACTGCAAAATCGAGGTAAAGATGCGAAGAGACAAGAAATATTAAAGGGTCTTGCTCCAGAAGAAAGGAATATGTCAAATGCATATTTCAAAAATGCTGTAGAAAAAGTAGCAAAAAATGAAGAAGGTTATACTCCAAAACAACGTGTAGAAACATTAATAAATAAAAATATTCCAAGAGAAACCATTTCAGATCTTATGAATTCTGCCGTTAATCAGCCAAACTCTGATTATGCAGATAAGATTAAAGATGTAACTGAAGCAGTAGATTCGATTCCTAAATCTGCTGAAAAAGCTGGACATGCAGCCAGAGATTTAAACAAGAATCTGAAGTTTAGTGATGCCGAAAAATCAACAGCTGGTTTTGCAAGTAAATTTAAAGCAAAAATGTCTGATGGTGTGGAAAAAACCAAAGCAAAACTAAGTGAGTTTAAAGGTGCTATTAAAGATGTTGGTATTGGTTTAAAAGAAACTATGGTGGCAAATCTTCCTGCCGTATTACTTGCTGCTGGTACTGCTGCCGCTGCTGGTGTCAATGCATTAGCTAACAATATTCGTAGCAGAGCATTAAATGCAGGCACAAAGAATCTCAACAAATACAACAAGAAAATCAATAAGAGTCAATCTAAACTTGACTCCATAAATGACATCAAGGCAGAGTTCAATAGACTTGCTAAAGGTGTCGATAATACTACGAATCAAAACGTAGGTCTTTCTACATCTGATTATAGTCGTTATCTTGAATTAAAGAAACAGCTTGTTAAGACAAACAAAGACCTTGTTAAATCAATGGATAGTGAAGGAAACGCTATCATTGACAATAATTCTGCAATTGACAAATCTATTCAGAAATATGAACGTCAAATCCAGAAAAATAAACAGGCGATTGCCAGTAAGAAGAATTTAGCTATTCAGAACAAAGCCGTTGCTTTAAATATGAATAAAGCCACTGAAGGTTATCAAGTTGGCGATAGAAGCCTTGCTGGTAATGTCGGGCGACTACTGACTGGTGGAAAGAAAGGTGTTGGTATTGGCGGAGCTTTAATTGGTGGCGAAATTGGAACACTTATCGCTCCTGGCGTTGGTACTGCTCTTGGTGCTGTTATTGGTAATGGTGCACAAGCAGCAACAAATTTAGCTGGGCAATTCTTACTTGGTACAAAAGATTCTGGTGCTCTTCATAGCATCTTTGCAAGCAAGAAATCTATCGCAAGTGATGGATTAAATTCTAACAAATCTAATCTTATTAGTATGATCAAGAACACAAAGGCTTATAAGAAAGAAGCAAAGAGTATTCTTGGTAAAAATGCAGATCTTGACAACTTAACAGACCAACAGTTATCTACATTATTAAATAACGCAAACTTCGATAGTGGTGGACTCGGTGTTAAAGACAACACTATGAGCAAATATGTTGAAGCCACAAAGAGTAATCTGAAAGAAGTTCAGGATCAGCTTAAAGAATTTAAATCTACTACTCTTGAAAATACGCTTGAGGCATCTCAAGGATTTGCGACATTAGACAAGACATCCCAGCAATTTGCCAAAAATTATGTAAGTAATATGGATCTAAGTTCTGATAAGATGTCTGGTAAAGGTGCAGAAAAATATCTTGAGGAACAAGAACAGAAAGTTCGTAGTTTTACAAGCAAACTGGCAACCGATAGTTCTCTGAAAGATGCTTATGAAAAATTCTCTGACATTAAAGGGGATACTTCTTTAACTGCTAGTGAATGGCAAAAGCAAATCAATAAACAATTTGAGACTCTTAAGAAAAAGACAGGAGCTTCTACTAAAGAGTTGTCTGGTATGCTTGGCGTGTCCATGTCTGGAAGCGATGTATTAACATCTAACGGACAAAATGTTCAAAAAATGATCAAGACTCTTAACGATGAGTTTAAAGGTCAGAAAACTAAAGATCAAAAGACGGTAACTAATCTTCAAGATCAGAAAGAATTTACGAAATTAATTTCTCAATATCAGTCTGCCAGAAATGACAGATTATCCAAAGGTTCATCCAAAGTCGGTAATGTAGACCTCAATGGAAGACCTGTATTGTTAAATAATGATAAAAAGAAATCTTATAGTACATTAATCTCTTCTTCTATGGCTGGTGCTGACGGTAGTATGTTTGAAGGAAAGGAAATTATGTACACACCTGTATTGTCAAGCACTGGTAAAAAGCTTGATGATAAAACGATGCAGGAGTATATTTCCAAAATTACTTCTAAAGCTACAAGCAAAGATGAGTTGTTAAAACTTGATTCCAAAGGATTGGAAATTGGTGGACAGAAAGTTAAAAACGTCATTGAAGGTGTTGCTGACTCCGTAGATGAAGCCAATAAAAAGACCGAAAGTTTTCATGAAAATAATGAAAAGGGCTATGATAAAGAAGCAGAATCTTTACGAAAGATTAAAGATTATATGACCGAACAAGGCGGTAAATATGAGAAATTAGGTAAACAGCTTAATTCTTCTGTTGACTTTGACAAAATATTCGGTAAAGGATATTTTGAAAACCTTAGCCTCGATCAGTTGTCTGAAGCCTATGACTTAATTACCGATAAGAATGAAATCTTTACAGGTTCTCTTGAACAGCTAAAACAGCGTCTTGATAATGTTGCGAAATACAAAGATAGTGGATTATCTTATACTCTTGACACGTATACTCAAGCTACAAAATCTGCTGACGATGATGCAAATTACAATACTTTTGTGTCTGGATTAAAGAGCGCCAAAGACGAATGGGATAAAGGTAAAGTTGGAACCGACCAATTTAAGCAAATGGCAGGTCTTATCTCTCCTACTGGAAAGACGGATGATAAGAATTTCAAAGAAAACTATGATCATATCATGAAGTATTTTACTTCTGACGATTCAGGTCCTAAAGCGTTTGTAAGTCAGTTACAGAACATGACAAATGCTTCTGGTGAAGCTATGGCTAAACTCAATGCAAAAACTGGCGATTATAAAGTTAAAATTGACAATGTTGGTAAGGCGGCTAAAAAGATGGGAATGGGTATCACTCCATTTGAATCCATCTTGAATAATCTTAAAACATACGGTTGGGATGTGCAGTTTGATTCTCTTACAGAGCAATGGGATAGTGCTAGTGAAAAACTGAATGAATGGTCACAGGCTTGGCAGAAAAATGGTGGATCATTAGGAGATTCTCAAGGTAAGGAAATCGAAAAATACAAACAACAACTTGAAGATTTGCGCAGAAATGAAAAAGAACTACCAGAAGGATTCGAGCAAACACTTACCATAAAACTTAATGCATCTGAAGCAGAAACGGCTTTAACGAACTCTGTTGATGAGTATAAACAAAAACTCAAAGACAGAGGTGATAGCTGGGGTACATCCAAAGATGCAAAGAAAGAACGTAGTAAAATTTTCGATGAAGGATCTTCTGCTACAGACAAGGCAACAAAAGCTCAAGATTCTGTGTTAGGTCAAAATGGTCGTGAACTAAATCAAAAATACGAAGCTGAGTATGAGAAAAAAGAAAATGCAGTTCAAGCCGCATTACAGCAAGCAGATAAAACTGGTTCGAAGAAAGATATGGAAGCATATCTTAAAGCCGTTCAAGCCCGTCAGGATCTTATTACTGCTGGTGCAACAGACAATAAATATTACGTTAAAACGAAGTTTAAAGACAAGAACGATGTCCAAAAAGAGTTAAAACGTAATGGCGCAACAGTCGATAAGAGCGGAAATGTTACTGCAAGTAAAGATAACCAAGATGTTAAAACCATCATTGACGCTTATAACAAAGCACATAAAGGCAATGAGATTAAGGTTACTTGGGCTGACGGTAAATTACCAGATACTAAACCTAAGAAAAATGAGTCTGATACCAAGGGTAAAAAGTCTGAATCTGGATCGAAAGACAGCACTTCTTCTAAGAATGAGAAGCCTAACACAGAGACCAAGACAGAAACTTCTGGTAAAGAGAATAAATCTCCTTCCATTTTAGACAAGATCAATAGTTTCTTCAAAGAGCGCCAGACAAAAGAGTTCAAAAATAATACGACGAAAAAATCTGAAGAAAATACTGGCGAACAGACAAAGAAAGTTCAATCTCTAACTAACTTTGTTAAAAGTATTCCTTCTAATTTAAATGGAGTATTTAAGAGTGCTCAAACAAAACAGAATTCTACTACATATCAGAAACCACAGGTTAAGTCTGGAGCACAGAATTGGCAGACTGATAACACTAAATATGACAAGTTTACATCTGGTGCAAAAGGCATTTGGTCAAGCATTACAGGTGGCATAAAAGGATTATTTGGTGGTTCAAAGTCTTCTGCTTCTGCTAGTCAAAATGCTAGTAAAAAGCAGTCATCTAAGTCAGATGTTAAAGTAAATGCTAAAGGTAATGCTAAAAAGACCATTGACTCTATCAAGAAATCTTTATCTAGCATGAAATCCAAAAGCATTTCTATTAAGGCTAAAGGAAATGCAAAGAAAACAATTTCTTCTATTTCTAAATCTCTTAAGAAATTAAAATCTAAGAGCGTTTCTATTAAAGCAAAAGGCAACGCCTCTTCTGTCATTAAGAAGATTGCTAGTGCTTTAAAGAAACTGAAAAACAAGAACATTACCGTCAAAGTAAAAGACAATGCTTCACATAAAATCAGTAGCATTAAAGGAAAGTTGAATGCATTAGGTAAGATGCATCCGACTCCAAAAGTTACCATCAATACAAGTGGATTACATGATGTTGAAGCTGCAAAATCAGCGATCAATGGCTTACATGATAAATCTGTTAATGTATCTGTAAATTATAGCCAAAGTGGCAAACCAGATAAAGCTTATGGTACATTTGCTCGTGGATCAATGGCATGGTCAACCGCTTATGCAAAAGGCACAGCAAATGCACTCGCAGGCGGAAATATTGGTGCCAAAACTTCAGGAAAAACACTTGTTGGAGAATTGGGTGTAGAAGCTATTATTCCTAAGAATTCCCAAAGAATGTTTTTGCTTGGTACAACGGGTCCCGAATTTGCAGATATCCATTCTGGAGATATTGTCTTTAATCATCAACAGACAGCTGATCTTTTAGCAAATGGACACACTTCTACTCGTGCAAAAGTACAAGGCGGAATGTCTGCATTTGCTCACGGAACATCTTTCAAAGCTCTTTCTTCTGGTCAGTCTGCGACAGCTTCTGGTGGATGGCGTGGTGGTATCGCTGAGAAATCTGGTTCTTCTTCCACTAAAAAGCATACAGAATCCACTAAAAAGAATACGGAAGCAACGAAAAAGAATACGGATTCTAAGAAGAAAGACAGCAAAGCTACAGATAAGAGTACAAAGAAAAAGTCAAAATTTGCAACATTGCTTGACAATATGGGTAAACAATTTGACTTCATTGCAATCGCTATTGATCGAGCTGCAACTGCTACAGAAAAATTTGCTAATATGATCAATGATTATGTAAAACCAGAAGTTAAGCAAAGTGCGCTTTGGAATCAATATAAATCAACTGGCAAAGAAATTTCTGTAAATCAGCAAGCAGCTAAGAAATATAAATCTGAAGCAAGTTCCTTTGCAAGTCAGGCGATCAAGAAAGTTCCTAAGACAAAGAACAGTTCTAAGAAAAAGAATCAGAAACGATTACGGACATACTTTGAACGTGTACGTAACGGTAGTATGAATATCAATACTATCAAAAATGATAACATGCGTTCTGCTGTGGAGTCCTATCAGAATTTATGGGAGAATTACATTAAATGCAATTCTGCTGCCCAACAGTTAAAGAATACTCAGCGTGATTTATTCAATCAATGGTTGAATATGCCTACTGAAAAGGCACAGAAAGCAATTGAAAACCTACAAAACTCCTATGATACATTATCTAATCGTTCTTCTGCTGCATCTACGGGAGAGTCTGGTGTTGCACGATTAGTTCAAACTTCAAATGATCAGTTATCCGAAGCACAATCTAGTGTTTCTTCTGCAAAATCTACTCAGAGTCGTGCCTCTTCTGCTAACAAAACAGCACAAAAGAAGGTTTCAAAAGCGACAAAGAGTCAGAAATCTAAGGCGAAATCTGCTAAAAAAGCTGTCAATAAGTCTGGATTATCTAAGAAAAAGAAAGCATCTCTTAACAAGAGTATTAAAGCAGGTAAGACAATTTCTACTAAGGGACTCAAAGGGTCTGCGAAGAAAAAAGCTACTGCTTATAATAAAGCGGTTAAAAGTACAAAATCTGCAAAATCCTCCGCTGCTAAGACAAGTGCAAATCTATCAAATGCTAACAGTGCATTATATGATGCACAGGTATATTTAGATAATGTTACTAAAAAACAAGCAATCGCCAGCAATTATGCAGGTCAGCCTGCTTACACATATCAGAATGATGTGTTGAAAAATCAGGTTGATAATAAGAAAGAACAGTACGAAAATAGTCAGACTGCTGTAAGAGAAGCTAGTAAGAATCAAGCTAAATATCAGAAAGAACGTGAAAATGCACAAGCTAATAAGAATAAAGCCGATAGTGCAGTTAAGACCAAGGGTAAGAATATTCTTAAGACCAAACGGGCTAAGAAATTATCTAACTCTCAGAAAAACGCAATCAAGTCTGGAAAAGAGGTTTCTTTAAAAGGAATCAAAGATAAGACTTTATTAAAACAGCTCAAAGCATATAATGTGCAAGTCAAAAAAGCAAAAGACGCTTCTAATAAATTAGCACAAGCCAAACAAAAAGAGGCGGACGCTACAAATGCTTTGGCGACAGCAAACAAAAATGCGAATGATGCTGCTGCGGATTGGGCTGCTGAACAGACAAATGCCGCTGTGCAATCTCAGGCTAATATTAAAGCGTATTATGATGCGAAAGCTAATATGGAAGCCACAAATAGTAGCAATGCTTCTTCTGCTGCGAAGTTGAAACAAGCCAAAGGTCAGGACCTTGATGCTTCAGATTATCAGAATCAGATGGATGCTAATGAGAGACAAGCACAGATTATTGGTGAAGAAGCTGCAAAAATGCAAGAGAACCTGAATAACAAATTGAACGATGGTTCTATTAAATATGGTTCTCAAGAATGGATGCAAATGCAAAACGAAATCAACGCTTGTAAAGGTAGCGCAGATGATTTAAGAACTTCTAACGAAGAACTTAAAAATAGTATGCGTGACGATATTTATTATCGTGGTTTTGAACGTGCTATTAAAGCGGCTCAGAATTTACAAAATTCACTTACAACGATATCTTCTTTGATCGATGAAGATGCAATGTTTGATGATGACGGAAATCTGACTGATTATGGTACTGCTGCCATTGCAACAAATATTGCTAATGTCAAATCTGAAAAAGAAGAATTGAATCAATTGATGCAAGAACGTGCCAAAATGGCTGAGCATCGTGATGAATATTCTGACACAGAATGGGCTGACGCAATTCAAAAGAGCGATCAAGATATTTCGGATACAGTTAAGAGTATTAAGTCTGCCGAAGATAGTGTAACAACTATTCTGAAAAATAACGCAAAACAGAAATTAGATGCGATTAACAAAACTATAGATGCTTATAAAGAAGCTATAAAAACTTCTCATGACTACTATACATATGACAAGCAATTAAAATCCTCTAACAAGGATATTCAGATACTAAAATCACAGATCAATGCACTTAACGGGGTGAGCGATGCAGCCAGTAAGGCGAAGAAAGCACGTCTTGAAGCAGAACTCCAAGAAAAGCAAGATGCACTTGATGATACAGTAAAAGATCATATTTATAATCTTCAGATTGACGGACTTGATAAGTTAAGCACACAGCTGAATGACGATTATGAGAAATACTGTAAGGAGTTATCTTCTTCTGTTGATAAAATTGAAGAGACGTTTACTTCTTTATCTGGAACAATCAGTTCAGAGGGTGCAAAAATTGATAGTACGATTACTACAATCTTGGGACATTATGGTGTCAAACCAAGCGATCTTGGACTGACAGATAGCAAGGTCACAGGCTACGCACAAGGTGGATTAGTTAAATCTGTGCATAAGAACGGAGATGATGGTCTCGCTTCTCTCGCAGTAGGTGAGGAAGTTGCTACTGTCGATGTTGTTAATCTGGCAAACAAAGTAAGACAAGATAAGGTATTAAATGCCTTAGCAAATGGACATACACTGAACGGAATGACTATGGATGGAATTGGAACAACGGAAATTGCAATTAACTTTGGTGAAGCTATTGGAAATCTTAATATTCCTAACGGAGTATCTGATGAAGAATTACAAAGAATCATTAAAGAATCATATAAGTATACTTCTCAGCAAGTTGTTCGTGATGTTGCAAAAACACTTGGTCGCAAACGTCCAGTTTAAACCTTATATAATAAGGAAGAAATAGGTTGAGCAGTGCGTAGAAATACGCACTCCTGCCTGTTATTTTTTGTGCAAAAATTTATACAGAAAGGAGATACATATATGTTGTCATTTGAATATAATGGACAATCTACAAAAACAATCTTAGATACGCCACTGATGGTCGTGCAGTTTGATGTGACAAATGACATCACAGGATTTTCACGAGAGATTGTTAAAGGTGAAAAAACAATGTTACGTCAGGAGACAAATCATTATGGTGCAATGTATTCTGATGAGAGCACATATGAATTTTACCTCGTAAAAGAAAACGGACATGGGTTCACAAATTCAGAGCAGAGAAAAATCAATAAGTGGCTGACTTCTCCTACTCTTGTAAAACCATTGACAGGAATTGCAGATGATAAAGAAACTGTAATTTACAAGGGGATCTTCCAGAACATCGGATGGAAAATGATCACATGCAAACTTGGTCAGCTTGATGCGGTTCAATGCAGTTTCGTTTGTGACACCCCATTTATATGGAAACACTATGAGATTTCTGGCGAAGTTGCAACAAGTAATAAATTCTCAACAAACATTTTTGTAGATAGTGACGATACGGAGTATGAGATTTATCCAAAGGTAACGATCACTTCCCAAACAAGT